>ERZ791624.1593-NODE-1593-length-9816-cov-3.098658_pt1 | contig 9816 bp, 6 predicted proteins | sample MGYA00510058_ERZ791624 | MGnify/ENA primary metagenome ERZ791624 (study PRJEB30046, sample SAMN00715158) | human gut metagenome | study: EMG produced TPA metagenomics assembly of the A metagenome-wide association study of gut microbiota in type 2... | reverse complement strand
GCAAAAAGGCCCGCTGTCCGGGTGCGTTGGGAGTTTTCAGATACACCCTAGGCCAGCGGGGCAAATATCACCGCTGCCGCATACGAAAAAAAGCTGACAAGGCCGAGCAGGCCAAGCTTTTGTACCAGCGTTCGTTTCATTTTGTTCCTCCTGTTCAAAAAACGCAGTGCTGACCACGTCAGACATGGTCAGCACTGCGTCCTTGCGTCTGGCTGATTGACTTCTTCGATTTGAAAATTTCTTGCGTTGATGATGCTCTCCCGGCGGCATTTCGGGCAGAAGAGCGGGAACTCCTGCAAGATTGTCCGCCGCAGCAGCCGCAGCCGCGTTTTTGCGCCGCAGACCGGGCACAGGACCCAGCGTTCCTCTGCCGCGCTCATTGCAGCGGCTCCTTTTTGTGAACCATACGGAAAAAAAGCGCCACATGGCGGCGGAGCATATCCAGACACTCCGCCTCCCGTTCCGGCTGCCGGTCGCAGATCCCGATCAGCGTCAGGACGGGCGCGACATACTGCATCGCCAGAGCATCCGGGTCTTCTGCCTGAAGCTCACCGGCTGCGATAAGAGCGCGGAAGATCCCGGCGTGGTAGGCGAGCAGCCGGTCAACGTACCGACGGGAATACAGCGCCGCCAGCTCCGGTGAACGGAACTGCTCAATGGTCATCATGCGCCGAAAGCGGCTGATCGGCGCATTGTGCAGAGAGTATTCAAAAATCTGCCGCACCTTTTCAAACAGCGCTTCTGCTGTGATCTCCGTAAAGACCGGAATGTCCTGCGACACGTTCTGTACATGAATGTCGATTTTTCCGGTGTCCGCCTCATACTGTGCCGCCGTGGATTCCACGATCGCGTCAAAAATGGCCCGCTTGCTGGGAAAGTGGTTATAAAGAGAGGGCGCCTTGATGCCGACCGCCCGCGCGATCTCGCCCACGCTGACAGAATCGTATCCCTTCTCGGAAAACAGTTCCAGCGCCTGTTCCAGAATCCTCTCCCGAGTATCCTCCTGCTTCATCACTTCACCAGCTAACTAATATTCGTTAGCTTCAATATAAAGGATTTTCCCGGAAAAGTCAAGCCCCAAAAAAGGCTCCCCTTTGTGCAAAGGGAAGCCTTTGGATTGTATAAATTTACAGCGTTGCGGCCATGACGGCTTTGATGGTGTGCATACGGTTTTCCGCTTCGTCGAAGACGATGGACTGGCTGCTCTCGAAGACCTCATCCGTGACCTCCATCGCGTCAAGTCCGTATTTCTCGCTGATCTGTTTGCCGATGGTGGTGTTCAGATCGTGGAACGCGGGCAGGCAGTGCATGAAGCGGCACTGCGGCCCGGCCTGCGCCATGAGCTTTGCGTTGACCTGATAGGGGAGCAGGTCGTGAATTCTCGTCTGCCAGACCTCGTCCGGTTCTCCCATCGAGACCCACACGTCGGTATAGATCACATCCGCGTTTTGAACCGCGTGCATCGGCTCTGTGTCGAATTCCAGCACCGCGCCGGTCTGCGCGGCGGTCACTTTGCACGTTTCGATCAGAGCCTTATCCGGGAAGTACGCCTCCGGCGCACAGGCGACAAAGTGCATCCCCATCTTTGCGCAGCCGACCATCAGGGAGTTGCCCATGTTGTACCGCGCGTCGCCCATGTACACGAGCTTTTTGCCGGTCAGATTGCCGAAATACTCCTGGATCGTCAGGAAATCGGCCAGAATCTGCGTGGGGTGAAATTCGTTCGTCAGTCCGTTCCAGACGGGGACGCCCGCGTATTTTGCCAGCTCCTCGACGATCTGCTGCCCGTAGCCGCGGTACTCAATGCCGTCGTACATACGGCCAAGCACGCGCGCAGTGTCGGCGATGGATTCCTTTTTGCCGATCTGCGAGCCGGACGGGTCGAGATACGTGACCGTCATGCCCAGATCATGCGCCGCGACCTCGAACGAGCAGCGCGTCCGCGTGCTGGTCTTCTCGAAAATCAGCGCAGCCTGCTTGCCCTCGCACAGCCGGTGGGGGATACCGGCCTTTTTCTTTGCCTTGAGCTCGGCGGCAAGCGCCAAAAACTCCGCGATCTGCTCCGGCGTAAAATCAAGCAGCTTTAAAAAGCTCTGTCCTTTGATGTTCATGTCGTACTCCTTTTTATTGATGCGCCGCGAGGAAGGCCGCGACGGAATCCAGCTGCGCCTGTACCGACGCGGGGCCGGTGCCTCCGGCGGAAATGCGCCGCGCCACGCAGGTCCTGAGCGAAATTTCTTCATACAGATCGTCCGTGAAAACGTCCGAATACGTCTTGTAGGTTTCCAGCGGCAGATTCTCAAGCACGGTATCATGCGCGATGCAGTACGCCACGAGCTGACCGGAAATTTTGTACGCACTGCGGAACGGAACGCCCTTTTTTGTCAGATAATCAGCCAGATCCGTCGCGTTGATAAAGCCCTTCTGCGCGGCCAGCAGCATAGCCTCCGGCTTTGCACGAAGGCTGGAAAGCATCGGAGCCATGATCTGCAGGCAAAGCTTCGTCGTGTCCACGCAGTCAAACACGGCCTCCTTGTCCTCCTGCATATCCTTATTATAGGCCAGCGGAAGCCCCTTGAGCGTCGTCAGAAGCGCGATCAGATCGCCGTAGACCCGCCCGGTCTTGCCGCGGCACAGCTCAGCCATGTCCGGGTTTTTCTTCTGCGGCATGATGGAAGAGCCGGTCGTAAAGCCGCTGTCCAGCTCAATAAACTGAAATTCCCAGCTCGACCACAGGATCAGCTCCTCGGAAAGCCGCGACAGATGCATCATGACCAGCGCGCACGCGCTCATCAGCTCCACGCAGAAATCGCGGTCCGATACGCCGTCGAGACTGTTTTCACACACGGCGGCAAAGCCGAGCTTCTGCGCCTCCCAGACACGGTCGGTCGGGTACGTCGTCCCGGCCAGCGCGCAGCAGCCGATGGGGGAGGCGTCCGTGCGCTTATACGCGTCCGCAAGCCGTCCATAGTCGCGCTCCAGCATCATCGCATACGCCAACAGCTGCTGGCCGAATGTGATCGGCTGTGCCCGCTGCAAATGCGTGTAGCCGGGCATAATGGCGTCCTTGTTCGCCTCCGCCTGCGTATGCAGCGCCTGCATGACGGCCAGAACCAGCGCTTGCAGCGCCTTGATCTCATCCTTTAAATACATCCGCAGATCAAGCGCGACCTGATCGTTGCGCGAACGCGCCGTGTGGAGCTTTTTGCCCACATCGCCGATGCGCTTCGTAAGCTCCGCCTCGACAAACATATGAATGTCCTCAGCCTGCGGGTCGAGCTGCAGCGCCCCGGATTCCAGATCGGCCAGAATGCCCGCCAGACCGTCGATGATCGCATCCGTATCCGCCTGCGTCAGAATGCCGCATTTGGCAAGCATTGCGGCGTGTGCCATGGAGCCGGTGATATCCTGCCTGTACATCCGTCCGTCGACGGCGATCGAAGAGTTGAATGCGTCAGCCAATGCCGAAGTCTCCGCCTCCGACCGGCCTGCCCAAAGCTTGTTCATGGTGCGTTCTCCCTGCATGATATTTGCAAAGCCTCCCCTTGCCATGCCCCGCATGGTAAGGGGAGGTGGATTTTTACAGCTTCCCCTGCTCCCGCAGCGCCTGCACCTTGGTCGGCAGGCCCCAGATGTTGATGAAGCCCTCGGCCTCGGCCTGGTTGAAATCGCTCTCGCCGAATGTGACGAGATTCTCAGAATACAGAGAATACGGCGAGGTAATGCCGGCGTTGATCATGTTGCCCTTGTAGAGCTTGAGCTTGACCGTGCCGGTGCAGAATTCGTTGGCCTTTTTCGCGAACGCTGTCAGCGCCTCCTGCAGCGGGGTGTACCACTTGCCGTTGTAAATGAGGTCGGCATAGTCGACGGCCAGCTTTTCCTTCATATGCAGCGTTTCCTTGTCGAGCGTGAGCATTTCCAGCTGCTCATGCGCGAAATAGAGGATCGTGCCGCCCGGCGTCTCATAAATGCCGTGATCCTTCATGCCGATGAGCCGGTTTTCGACGATATCCAGAATACCGACGCCGTTCTCGCCGCCGAGCTTGTTGAGCTTGCGGATGATGTCGGAACCCTTCATCTTCTCGCCGTTGACCGCCACGGGGACGCCCGCCTCAAAGCTGACGGAAACCGTCGTGGGCGTGTCGGGCGCCTGATAGGGGGACACACCCATTTCAAGGAACAGCGCCTTGTCAAGATCCGGCTCGTTCGCGGGATCCTCAAGATCAAGGCCCTCGTGGCTCAGGTGCCAGAGGTTCTTATCCTTGGAGTAGTTCGTCTCGCGGGAGATCTTCAGCGGCACATGATGCGCCTCGGCGTAGTCGATTTCCTCGTCACGGGACTTGATCTCCCACTCTCTCCACGGTGCGATGATCGCCATGTCGGGTGCGAAGCGCTTGATGGCCAGCTCGAACCGGACCTGATCGTTGCCCTTGCCGGTCGCGCCGTGCGCGATGGCGTCTGCACCCTCGGCCAGCGCGATCTCGGCCAGCTTCTTGCCGATGACGGGCCGTGCAAACGCGGTGCCGAGCAGGTATTTTTCATATTTCGCGTCCATCATGACGGACGGGACGATAATCTCGTCGCACATCTCGTCGGTGAGGTCGGCGATGATCAGCTTGCTCGCGCCGGTCTTGATGGCCTTTTCCTCCAGTCCGTCCAGCTCGTCGCCCTGTCCGACATCTGCCGCGACGGCGATGATCTCCGGATCGTTGTAATGCTCCTTCAGCCACGGGATGATGACCGAGGTATCAAGGCCGCCAGAATAGGCCAGAACGATTTTTTTGATCTTGCTCTTATCCATGTGAAAACCCTCCATAAAGCTCCGTTGTGCGGTTGTTTTTCTTTATGCACGTAATATACACACTTTATGCAGAAAAGTCAAGCATAGAATTTATAAATATACATTTATGTGAAAAACAATGCATACCCATCCGTACACGCCCGCCGTTTTGTGCAGAATGAAAAAAACTTTACTTTTTCCGCCAAAGCGCGTAGAATTTGAGGTAACAGACAGCCTGTGCCGCAGGGGCGGACGACTCTGTCCGTCCGTGTGAATAGACCTCGATTTAATGAAAAACACGGAAAGAAGCAGCGCCCGGGGGCGGACAGAGTCGTCCGCCCCTACAGGGGACTGCATATGGGAATGAATATGCAAAAAAAAGCTGGTTTTGGAACCCTCGATCCCCACCGGCGGGATCTCTGCGCCGCCGTACTGGCGCTCTGCGCACCGGACTTTGCGGAAAAACCCGCTTCTGCGCAGGAGTTTTTAGCCGCGCTCTATCAGAAGCTCTGCGCGCAGATGTTCCCGGACGGCCTGCCGGAGGTTCCCGTACTGACGGCGGACGAGACGGCGTACCTGTCTGCGCTGGAAGCGGCGCTTTACGGCCCGGCGGACAGCTTTGACCCCTATCTCGATCTGCTGCCACTGCCGGAAGACGCGATTTCCGGAAGCCGCGTGGAGGTGCAGTATGCCAGATTTGAGCAGACCGTGCGGGAAAGCCATCTTATGGCCGTCATGCGCCTCGGCATGGAATCGACGCCCTTCGACCCCGCATCGCATACCATCGGCGTCCACAATATCGCTCTGCACACGGCCATTCTCGCGAAAAAGGCCGGGTTCCCGGTCGACCTGCCGCTGGTCAGCGCGGCGGCGCTGGGGCATGACATCGGAAAATTCGGCTGCCGGGGCGAGGATCTGAGCCGCATTGCCTATCTGCACTATTATTACACCTGGCAGTGGTTCAGCCGCCATGACATGGAGGAGATCGGCTATATCTCCGCCAACCACTCCACGTGGGACCTGGAATTTGAAAACCTGCCCATCGAGTCTCTGCTTCTCATCTACGCAGACTTCCGCGTCCGCGGCACGAGAGCGCCCGGCGAAAAGGAGCGTATGCGCATCTATTCGCTCAAGGACGCGTATGAGATGATCTTTTGCAAGCTGGCTGACATGACGCCGGAAAAGACGCTCCGCTACCAGAACGTCTATCACAAGCTGAGCGATTTTGAAAATCTGCTCCGAAGCCGCGGCGTCAGCCCGGAGCTGACGGAAACCGAGCTTCTGCCGCATGAGACAAAGGATCCATCGCTCATGAACGCGGAGCAGGCGCTTCAGGCGCTGCGCGACCTGACGCTGGACGGCTCCATCCGACTCATGCACACGCTCTCGACCGACCAGACGCTCGAGCAGCTGCTCGAACAGGCCAAGGGCGAAAAAAATCTCCAGCGGATCCGAATGTACCTGCGCCTGCTGGAGGAATACAGCACCTATATGACCAAGGCCAACAAGCGCAAGACGCTTGTGCTCCTGTATGAGCTTCTCATGCACCCGGACGGCGACGTGCGCCGCATCGCCGGGCGCATCATGGGCAAAATTCTTGCGAATGCCGGCCCGCGCTACCGCAAGGAGCGGCCGCTTTCTGCGAAGGACGGCCAGATGCCGCCCGCCGTGATGGCGCTTTTGTCGGAATCTGCCGAGCTTTGGACACATTATATCGGCCTCTGTCTGCACCCGGATTACCGCATTTCCAGCAAGCACGCGCTGCGCATCTCCAACTCGCTCAAGACCATCTGCCAGAGCCTGTTTGCCTCCTGCGAGGAAAAGGAGGCCGGGCCGCTGGTCAAGCCGCTTCTGAACGCGCTGACCGAGGCGCGGGACGAGGACCGGTTCGTGCTGGTCGACGCGCTGTGCCATGTGCCGTGCCGCTATCTGCCCAAAAAGGAGCTGCCGGAGCTGTCCGCCCGCCTTGCCGCCATGCTCGGCACGGGAAACACGGAGCTGGATATTATCACGCTGCATATGCTCCTGCGCCTGACACACGCCGAGCAGGGCCTGCGGCCGGCCGTCTGCGCCGCCGTGCGGCAGTACGCGCCGCGCTGGGAGGATCATCTGGCCCACGACTGGCTCAAAGCAAGGCTGCTGGCGGAGCCGTTCGCGGCGCTGGACGCGCGGACCGTCTCGCAGATCCACCTCAGCAACCTGAAAAACGCCGTCCACTGGACGGTCAAGCTCACGCAGATCAATATGCTGCTGGAATATGTCCGGACGCACCCGGAGACGGCGTTCCACACGGCGCTGCATTTTTCCAATCTGCTCTGCGTCAGCGAGCATCTTCCCGTGCGTGAGGCGGCGGGCAATGCGCTGCTTTCTGTGGCCCCCAATCTGCTCGTCGACCAGATCAACGAGATCGGCATCGACCTGACGCGCGAGCTGGAATCCGGGCAGGAGCAGATCTCGCGCTTTATCCCGCCGTATCTGGGAAGGCTTTTGTGCCTGCTGCCGGAAAAGGAGCTGGGCGAGTCTGTAGAGTCTATCGGAAAGCTTGCCTGCGGCGCGTCCATCCGGCCTGCACGCGTGGCGCTGTTTACGCTCGGCGAGGCGCTGAATGTGCTGCCGGAGCAGGAGGCGCAGATCGCTGATCACATCCTCGGCCTCATCCTTACCGGCATTTCCCACTATGACGAGACGATCCACCAGACGGCGCTGGCCGTCCTCTGCCGCGATATTTTCGGCCGCGACCAGCTCTCTCTTGCCAGAAAGCATGATATTTTCGTCCGTCTGCACAAAAAGCTCCTGACGCTTTTGGCAGAACCGCGCACCGGCCAGCTGACATTCTTCAACTGCGCGGCCATGCTCAACCATCTGTACCGCTATACCGTCCGGCAGGAGCTGCTGGAGGGGCCGTTCCGCTTCCCGCCGGAAAAACCCGCCGCGTTTTTCCCCGGCACGTTCGACCCGTTTTCCGTCGGCCATAAGCAGATCGTGCAGGAGATCCGCGCACGCGGCTTCGAGGTCTATCTGGCCGTCGACGAGTTCTCGTGGAGCAAGAAAACGCTCCCCAAGCTCCTGCGCCGCCGCATTGTCTCCATTTCGACCGCCGACCAGTGGGACACGTATCTGTTCCCCGACGAGATCCCCGTCAATATCGCCATGCCGGACGATCTTGCCCGCCTGCGGCAGCTGTTTCCGGGCAGAGAAGTCTATCTTGTCGCAGGCAGCGATGTGATCGCCAACGCCTCGGCGTACAAGCACACAGAGCCCGGTACGGCGGCAGACTATGACCACATCATCTTCTGCCGCGACGGCAGCGCCGACCGCGCGGCGCTGGCCTCGATCATCCGGGGAAAGCTCCTGCTTCTGTCGCTGCCGCCGTTTTATGAGACAGTCAGCTCCACGCGCATCCGCGCCTCGGTCGACCAGAACCTTGATATTTCCATGCTCGTCGCACCGGTCGTGCAGACGTATATTTATGAATGCGGCCTGTACGTCCGTTCCCCGGAGCAGAAGGACGTGCTGCGGCGCGAAGCGCTCTATTTCCGAAATGTCACGCAGGACGAGCAAACGCTCCCGCAGGCCGTCCGGGCCTGTATGCGGGGCAAAAAAGCGCCCCGCGCGGCGCTTCTGCTGGCAAGACCTGCGCGTCTGCTCGGCTGGGCGGCGGGACATACGATTTTGCTGGATGATCTGTATGACGCGCTCGGCTCTCTGGACGCGTGCAGCTATGTGCGCCAGCACGCCTCCGGCCAGATCCTGTTCGTTGACGCGGCGCAGGCCGAGGGGGAGGACGCGCTGCGGATGCTCCTCAACGAGCTGCTTGCCAGAAGTCTTGAGCAGGGGCACACCTATGCGCTCTGCCGCTGTGGGGAAGACCAGACGGAGCTGCAGAGTGCCCTGCGCCAGCTCGGCTTTACACAGGCCGCAGACGGCATCTATTATGTCGATATGCGCAACCCCGTCATGCTCCTGCAGGACGCCATGCTCTGCATCAAGCCCCCGCACCGCGACGCACCCGCTGTGCGCGAGGCCGTTTTGCAGACCCGGCCCCGCCTGCGCATGGCGCTCAGCGCCATGTTCCCTGGCAAGCTCCTTCTGTGCTTCGACACGGAAATGCTCAATCAGGCCATTGCCCAACGCATTGAGCGCATGAACGGCGTGCAGGACGTGCCCGAGGGCGTCTGGCAGCTCGGGCCGTATATGTGCGTGCCCTACGGGAAAATTTTTGCGGACGCCATCGTGCCCAATACGGTCACGAAGACGCTCCACGTGGAAAAATGCTACGCGCCCGACGTGCGCAGCTTCACGATCGAGGAATACCCGGATTATTCTCCGCTGCCGGGACAGGTCCGCACGCTGCGCTCGTTCCACCGGCCCATTATTCTGGTCGACGATCTGCTGCACAAGGGCTACCGCATCGAAAAGCTCGACCGCGTCTTCCGGCAGGAGCAGCTTGCCGTTGACCGCATTGTTGTCGCCGTCATGTCCGGCTATGGCCGCGATCTGATGCGCGTGCAGGGCAGACGGGCTGAGTGCGAATACTTTATCCCGAACCTTCATTATTGGGTCACGGAGAGCCTGCTCTATCCCTTTATCGGCGGCGATAGCGTCGCAGGCCGCAGGCAGAAGGAGCGGATGCTCCCGTCTGTCAATATGATCCTGCCGTATGTCTATCCCGGCTATTTCTTCGACGTGACGGAAGGGAGCATCCGGGGCCTTTCAAAAACGGCGCTGGAAAACGCCATGCAGATCCTCCGCGCGCTTGAACGCGAGCACCAGCGCGTATTTTCCGCCGCGCTGACCATCCGCCGCCTCGGCGAAGCCCTGACGCAGCCTCGCCTGCCCGACAAGGGCGACTGCATGACCTTCGATTTCTCCCTCCCAGCCTCCAGCTACCTCGAAGAAGACCTCTCCCGTCTGGACCGCATCTGCCGCTGAGTGCCTGAGAGGCCGAGCGGCAGGCAGCTGCGAAAAGCGGAAGCCCAATGCGAATTCGTGACTGCACTGCGTAGGGTGTATCTGAAAACTCCCAATGTGACCGG
>ERZ791624.1591-NODE-1591-length-9835-cov-1.528834_pt1 | contig 9835 bp, 13 predicted proteins | sample MGYA00510058_ERZ791624 | MGnify/ENA primary metagenome ERZ791624 (study PRJEB30046, sample SAMN00715158) | human gut metagenome | study: EMG produced TPA metagenomics assembly of the A metagenome-wide association study of gut microbiota in type 2... | reverse complement strand
TGACAATATCGCCGTGATTGGTGTGGAAAGTAACCATTTTTGCATCCTGTTCCGTTTGATTGGTGCTTCAACCCAGTTCGGGTCATATATAGGGTGGTGTTATAGCATAACCGCACGATCGGATCATCACGCAATGTATGCTGATTCGCGCGGGAAATATGGGTATTATACGCAACTCAATTACCCACACATGTCTAAACGGAATCTTCGATGCTAAAAATCTTCAATACTCTGACACGCCAAAAAGAGGAATTTAAGCCTATTCACGCCGGGGAAGTCGGCATGTACGTGTGTGGAATCACCGTTTACGATCTCTGTCATATCGGTCACGGGCGTACCTTTGTTGCTTTTGACGTGGTTGCGCGCTATCTGCGTTTCCTCGGCTATAAACTGAAGTATGTGCGCAACATTACCGATATCGACGACAAAATCATCAAACGCGCCAATGAAAATGGCGAAAGCTTTGTGGCGATGGTGGATCGCATGATCGCCGAAATCACAAAGATTTTGATGCTTTGAACATTCTGCGCCCGGATATGGAGCCGCGCGCGACGCACCATATCGCAGAAATTATTGAACTCACTGAACAACTGATCGCCAAAGGTCACGCTTATGTGGCGGACAACGGCGACGTGATGTTCGACGTCCCGACCGATCCAACTTATGGCGTGCTGTCGCGTCAGGATCTCGACCAGCTGCAGGCAGGCGCGCGCGTTGACGTGGTCGACGACAAACGCAACCCAATGGACTTCGTTCTGTGGAAGATGTCGAAAGAGGGCGAACCGAGCTGGCCGTCTCCGTGGGGCGCGGGTCGTCCTGGCTGGCACATTGAATGTTCGGCAATGAACTGCAAGCAGCTGGGTAACCACTTTGATATCCACGGCGGCGGTTCAGACCTGATGTTCCCGCACCACGAAAACGAAATCGCGCAGTCCACCTGTGCCCATGATGGTCAGTATGTGAACTACTGGATGCACTCGGGGATGGTGATGGTTGACCGCGAGAAGATGTCCAAATCGCTGGGTAACTTCTTTACCGTGCGCGATGTGCTGAAATACTACGACGCGGAAACCGTGCGTTACTTCCTGATGTCGGGCCACTATCGCAGCCAGTTGAACTACAGCGAAGAGAACCTGAAGCAGGCGCGTGCGCGCTGGAGCGTCTCTACACTGCGCTGCGCGGCACAGATAAAACCGTTGCGCCTGCCGGTGGCGAAGCGTTTGAAGCGCGCTTTATTGAAGCGATGGACGACGATTTCAACACCCCGGAAGCCTATTCCGTACTGTTTGATATGGCGCGTGAAGTAAACCGCCTGAAAACCGAGGACGCGGCCGCGGCGAACGCCATGGCGGCCCACCTGCGTAAGCTTGCTGCGGTGCTGGGCCTGCTGGAGCAAGAACCGGAAGCGTTCCTGCAAAGCGGCGCGCAGGCAGACGACAGCGAAGTGGCTGAGATTGAAGCGTTAATTCAACAGCGTCTGGATGCCCGTAAAGCGAAAGACTGGGCGGCGGCGGATGCGGCGCGTGATCGTCTTAACGAGATGGGGATCGTGCTGGAAGATGGCCCGCAAGGGACCACCTGGCGTCGTAAGTAATTGCGCTATTGCCGGATGCGAGTTTTCGCATCCGGTTATCGTCTGCGCCACCACAACATTCCCATCAGTAGCATCCCCGGCAACCACACCCACATCAATTCAGAAATAATCACCTGATGCCCGTACGGCGTGGTGTAACGAGACAATGCAAACGGCGCGACTTTTATCACCTGCCAGGGAGCGAAAAAGCGTTCATCTGACCACGGCCACAGCCAGCCAACGCCTTTACCGCCAGTGGTTACCGAATCCAGCAAGCTGTGCGATAGCAACGAGACGGTTAAAAACAGCCAGCAGCGAATCAGCCCAGCCCTGAACCATCGGCGTCCAATAAACACACATAACAGCGGGACAACAAACGCAAACACCAGCGAATGGGTAAACCCGCGATGACCAAAAACATTGCCGTAAGCAACGCCAAATTTAAACGACAATACGTCGGCGTCGGGCAGCATCGCCAGGATGATTCCGGCAAATAACAGACGCGGAGGGATGACTTTCGAACCCAACCCTAAACCAATGCATAGGGGAACGGCGGCGTGCGTAATAACGGTTGGCATGATGGTCGCTTCGGCAAAATGTCGATGCTATCAGCATGGATGAACGGGGCGTAGAGGGCAAAAGTCTGAAAAGAGAACCGGCCTGTTGATACAGGCCGGGGAAGGGATCAGGCAACAACCTGTACGCTGTGACCTGCAAAACTCACTGTCTGACCGGCGACGATTTTGCAGCGTTTGCGCGTTTCAACCGCACCGTCGACTTTCACCTGGCCTTCGGCAATCGCGATTTTCGCCTGCGCGCCGCTTTCGCTCCAGCCTTCCAGTTTCAGCAAGTCGCACAGCTCAACGTGCGGATGTTTACCTAAAGAAAATGTCGCCATGTTACTCATCCTGTGGATCATGATATTCAACGCACGCCTGTAGCGTGTTTTCAATCAGCGTGGCAACCGTCATCGGGCCAACGCCGCCGGGAACAGGCGTAATGTATGAGGCGCGTTTAGCCGCGTCTTCAAACACGACGTCGCCCACAACTTTGCCATTTTCCAGACGGTTGATGCCGACATCAATCACAATTGCGCCTTCTTTGATCCATCACCGGGAATAAAGCCTGGCTTGCCAACGGCAACGATCAATAGATCGGCATTTTCTACGTGATGACGCAGATTTTTAGTGAAGCGGTGAGTCACTGTAGTGGTGCAACCTGCCAGCAGCAGTTCCATGCTCATCGGGCGGCCAACGATATTCGATGCGCCAATCACCACGGCGTTGAGGCCGAAGGTATCAATGTTGTAACGCTCAAGCAGCGTGACGATACCGCGCGGGGTGCAGGGACGCAGACGCGGCGCGCGCTGGCACAGACGACCGACGTTGTAAGGATGGAAACCGTCCACGTCTTTGTCCGGATGAATACGTTCCAGCACTTTGACGTTATCAATACCCGCCGGTAACGGCAGTTGAACCAGAATGCCATCGATGGTGTTGTCGGCATTCAGCGTATCGATAAGCTCCAGCAGCTCCGCTTCGCTGGTGGTTTCCGGGAGGTCATAAGAGCGGGAGACGAACCCGACTTCTTCACAAGCCTTGCGTTTGCTTGCGACATAAATTTGCGATGCAGGGTTACTACCCACCAGCACAACGGCCAGTCCTGGTGCCCGCAGTCCGGCTGCAATACGCGCCTGAACTTTTTGAGCAACTTCAGAGCGCACCTGCTGCGCAATCGTTTTACCGTCAATAATCTTTGCTGCCATCAGAGAGAGGATTCCATCTGTTACGTAGATCGAAGGGGATGCGCCTATTTTGTCAGAAGCGGGGCGCGCTGTCAGGTTTCGTTTCAGATTTATCGCGTGAAGCGACCTCTTGCGAAGGTGAGGCGCACCGTCGCTGAGACTGAAAGCTTCATTTTTCGTCCATGATGGCGTTGTAAATCTGGAACTGATTTATTTCCTTGTCTAAGGATTAAGATAATTTAAGAAATACCTGACAATATAAAAAGAATTTTCAGCCTGGTAATTTACCGCTTCAGGTCTATATTTGTGTTGAATATATTTTGCGCGGAAGTATTCATCAACGGGGCTCTCTATTTTTTAGAATAGAGTGCATATTTTCAATTAAGACATTCTTAGAGGATAAAAAGGAATTTACTACTATCAGTGTCTTAAATAAAGTAATCGGTTATATACGGATGTGGAGTCGATAAATGAGATTGAAGGAATATATATGAAATTAAGATTTATTTCGTCTGCGCTGGCTGCCGCACTATTCGCCGCTACGGGTAGTTATGCTGCCGTTGTAGATGGCGGTACAATTCACTTTGAAGGCGAACTGGTGAATGCTGCCTGTTCAGTGAATACTGACTCGGCAGACCAGGTTGTCACACTCGGTCAATATCGTACCGATATTTTCAATGCTGTTGGTAATACCTCTGCATTAATTCCATTCACCATTCAGTTGAACGACTGCGATCCTGTTGTTGCCGCTAATGCTGCCGTTGCATTTTCTGGTCAGGCTGATGCAATCAATGATAATTTATTGGCCATTGCATCCAGTACCAATACAACAACAGCAACGGGTGTCGGTATTGAAATACTTGATAATACATCCGCAATTCTCAAACCTGATGGGAATAGCTTCTCAACCAACCAGAACTTGATCCCCGGGACCAACGTTCTTCATTTTTCTGCACGTTATAAAGGCACCGGTACAAGTGCATCAGCAGGGCAAGCAAATGCTGACGCGACTTTTATTATGAGATATGAATAATCAAAACCACGTTGTTTTGAATTATATATCACGTCTTATAACAAAGTAATGTACCGGTTGTCTGAAGCGGTATGGTGGCAATGTAAATCGAAATCATGTTCACTTTGTATCATGCCGCTTTATTAAATGAAAAGGGAATGATGTGTTGTAAGAAACCAAAGCAATCATTTCTTTATATTCCTTATTTTTGCCGTCAGGAATACACAAGGCGTATTAACTATGATGACTAAAATAAAGTTATTGATGCTCATTATATTTTATTTAATCATTTCGGCCAGCGCCCATGCTGCCGGAGGGATCGCATTAGGTGCCACGCGTATTATTTATCCCGCTGATGCTAAACAGACTGCGGTATGGATTAGAAATAGCCATACCAATGAGCGCTTTCTGGTCAATTCGTGGATTGAAAACAGCAGCGGTGTAAAAGAAAAGTCATTCATCATTACACCGCCACTGTTTGTTAGTGAACCCAAAAGCGAAAATACTTTGCGTATTATTTACACCGGTCCACCGCTGGCAGCAGATCGTGAGTCTCTGTTCTGGATGAATGTTAAGACGATCCCTTCGGTAGATAAAAATGCATTGAACGGCAGGAATGTTTTGCAACTGGCGATTTTATCGCGCATGAAATTATTTCTCCGTCCAATTCAATTACAAGAATTACCCGCAGAAGCGCCGGACACACTCAAGTTTTCGCGATCCGGTAACTATATCAATGTTCATAATCCATCACCTTTTTATGTCACCCTGGTTAACTTACAAGTGGGCAGCCAAAAGTTGGGGAATGCTATGGCTGCACCCAGAGTTAATTCACAAATTCCCTTACCCTCAGGAGTGCAGGGAAAGCTGAAATTTCAGACCGTTAATGATTATGGTTCAGTAACTCCGGTCAGAGAAGTGAACTTAAACTAACCGAATCATCTGACAATATCAGAGCTAATTATGAAAATACCCACTACTACGGATATTCCGCAGAGGTATACCTGGTGTCTGGCCGGAATTTGTTATTCATCTCTTGCCATTTTACCCTCCTTTTTAAGCTATGCGGAAAGTTATTTCAACCCGGCATTTTTATTAGAGAATGGCACATCCGTTGCTGATTTATCGCGCTTTGAGAGAGGTAATCATCAACCTGCGGGCGTGTATCGGGTGGATCTCTGGCGTAATGATGAGTTCATTGGTTCGCAGGATATCGTATTTGAATCGACAACAGAAAATACAGGTGATAAATCAGGTGGGTTAATGCCCTGTTTTAACCAGGTACTTCTTGAACGAATTGGCCTTAATAGCAGTGCATTTCCCGAGTTAGCCCAGCAGCAAAACAATAAATGCATCAATTTACTGAAAGCTGTACCTGATGCCACAATTAACTTTGATTTTGCAGCGATGCGCCTGAACATCACTATTCCTCAGATAGCGTTGTTGAGTAGCGCTCACGGTTACATTCCGCCTGAAGAGTGGGATGAAGGTATTCCTGCTTTACTCCTGAATTATAATTTCACCGGTAACAGAGGTAATGGTAACGATAGCTATTTTTTTAGTGAGCTCAGCGGGATTAATATTGGCCCGTGGCGTTTACGCAACAATGGTTCCTGGAACTATTTTCGCGGAAATGGATATCATTCAGAACAGTGGAATAATATTGGCACCTGGGTACAGCGCGCCATTATTCCGCTGAAAAGTGAACTGGTAATGGGAGACGGCAATACAGGAAGTGATATTTTCGATGGCGTTGGATTTCGTGGTGTACGGCTTTATTCTTCTGATAATATGTATCCTGATAGCCAGCAAGGGTTTGCCCCAACGGTACGTGGGATTGCCCGTACGGCGGCCCAGCTAACGATTCGGCAAAATGGTTTTATTATCTATCAAAGCTATGTTTCCCCCGGCGCTTTTGAAATTACAGATTTGCACCCGACATCTTCAAATGGCGATCTGGACGTCACCATCGACGAGCGCGATGGCAATCAGCAGAATTACACAATTCCGTATTCAACAGTGCCAATTTTACAACGCGAAGGGCGTTTCAAATTTGACCTGACGGCGGGCGATTTTCGTAGCGGTAATAGTCAGCAATCATCGCCTTTCTTTTTTCAGGGTACGGCACTCGGCGGTTTACCACAGGAATTTACTGCCTACGGCGGGACGCAATTATCTGCCAATTACACCGCCTTTTTATTAGGGCTGGGGCGCAATCTCGGGAACTGGGGCGCAGTGTCGCTGGATGTAACGCATGCGCGCAGTCAGTTAGCCGACGCCAGTCTCATGAGGGGGATTCTATTCGCTTCCTCTATGCGAAATCGATGAACACCTTCGGCACCAATTTTCAGTTAATGGGTTACCGCTATTCGACACAAGGTTTTTATACCCTTGATGATGTTGCGTATCGTCGAATGGAGGGGTACGAATATGATTACGACGGTGAGCATCGCGATGAACCGATAATCGTGAATTACCACAATTTACGCTTTAGCCGTAAAGACCGTTTGCAGTTAAATGTTTCACAATCACTTAATGACTTTGGCCGCTTTATATTTCTGGTACCCATCAAAAATACTGGAATACTTCGGATTCAGATACGTGGTATCAGGTGGGGTATACCAGCAGCTGGGTTGGCATCAGTTATTCGCTCTCATTTTCGTGGAATGAATCTGTAGGGATCCCCGATAACGAACGTATTGTCGGACTTAATGTTTCAGTGCCTTTCAATGTTTTGACCAAACGTCGCTACACCCGGGAAAATGCGCTCGACCGCGCTTATGCCTCCTTTAACGCCAACCGTAACAGCAACGGGCAAAATAGCTGGCTGGCAGGTGTAGGTGGGACCTTACTGGAAGGCCACAACCTGAGTTATCACGTAAGCCAGGGTGATACCTCGAATAATGGGTACACGGGCAGCGCCACGGCAAACTGGCAGGCCGCTTACGGTACGCTGGGGGGCGGGTATAACTACGACCGCGATCAACATGACGTTAACTGGCAGCTGTCTGGCGGTGTGGTCGGGCATGAAAATGGCATAACGCTGAGCCAGCCTTTAGGGGATACCAATGTTTTGATTAAAGCGCCTGGCGCAGGCGGTGTACGCATTGAAAATCAAACTGGCATTTTAACCGACTGGCGCGGCTATGAGGTGATCCTGTATGCCACGGTTTATCGGTATAACCGTATCGCGCTTGATACCAATACGATGGGGAATTCCATCGATGTTGAAAAAAATATTAGCAGCGTTGTGCCGACGCAAGGCGCGTTGGTTCGTGCCAATTTTGATACCCGCATAGGCGTGCGGGCGCTCATTACCGTTACCCAGGGCGGAAAACCGGTGCCGTTTGGATCACTGGTACGGGAAAACAGTACCGGAATAACCAGTATGGTGGGTGATGACGGGCAAGTTTATTTAAGTGGTGCGCCATTGTCTGGTGAATTACTGGTTCAGTGGGGAGACGGCGCGAACTCACGCTGCATTGCGCACTATGTATTGCCGAAGCAAAGCTTACAGCAAGCCGTCACTGTTATTTCGGCAGTTTGCACACATCCTGGCTCATAAAGGAAATTATCAATAAGATAATCTGCAGATTATTATTGGCGATGGCATGTTTGTGTCTGGCAAACATATCCTGGGCTACTGTTTGTGCAAATAGTACTGGCGTAGCAGAAGATGAACACTATGATCTCTCAAATATCTTTAATAGCACCAATAACCAGCCAGGGCAGATTGTTGTTTTACCGGAAAAATCCGGCTGGGTAGGTGTCTCAGCAATTTGTCCACCCGGTACGCTGGTGAATTATACATACCGTAGTTATGTCACCAACTTTATTGTTCAGGAAACTATCGATAATTATAAATATATGCAATTACATGATTATCTATTAGGTGCGATGAGTCTGGTTGATAGTGTGATGGATATTCAGTTCCCCCCGCAAAATTATATTCGGATGGGAACAGATCCTAACGTTTCGCAAAACCTTCCATTCGGGGTGATGGATTCTCGTTTAATATTTCGTTTAAAGGTTATTCGTCCCTTTATTAACATGGTGGAGATCCCCAGACAGGTGATGTTTACCGTGTATGTGACATCAACGCCTTACGATCCGTTGGTTACACCTGTTTATACCATTAGTTTTGGTGGCCGGGTTGAAGTACCGCAAAACTGCGAATTAAATGCCGGGCAGATTGTTGAATTTGATTTTGGTGATATCGGCGCATCGTTATTTAGTGCGGCAGGGCCGGGTAATCGACCTGCTGGTGTCATGCCGCAAACCAAGAGCATTGCGGTCAAATGTACGAATGTTGCTGCGCAGGCTTATTTAACAATGCGTCTGGAAGCCAGTGCCGTTTCTGGTCAGGCGATGGTGTCGGACAATCAGGATTTAGGTTTTATTGTCGCCGATCAGAACGATACGCCGATCACGCCTAACGATCTCAATAGCGTTATTCCTTTCCGTCTGGATGCAGCTCGGCAGCCAATGTCACACTTCGCGCCTGGCCTATCAGTATTACCGGTCAAAAACCGACCGAAGGGCCGTTTAGCGCGCTGGGGTATTTACGCGTCGATTATCAATGAGGTACGGAGAATGAGAAGAGTACTCTTTAGCTGTTTCTGCGGGCTACTGTGGAGTTCCAGTGGATGGGCAGTTGACCCTTTAGGAACGATTAATATCAATTTGCACGGTAACGTTGTTGATTTCTCCTGTACCGTAAACACTGCGGATATTGATAAGACGGTAGATTTAGGCAGATGGCCTACGACACAACTACTGAACGCTGGCGATACCACGGCACTCGTCCCTTTTAGCCTGCGGCTGGAGGGATGTCCTCCGGGTTCAGTTGCGATTTTATTTACGGGAACGCCGGCATCCGATACCAACCTGCTGGCTCTGGATGATCCCGCAATGGCACAAACCGTCGCCATCGAATTACGTAATAGCGATCGCTCCCGGCTCGCACTGGGGGAGGCGAGCCCGACTGAGGAAGTAGATGCAAATGGCAATGTCACACTAAACTTTTTTGCCAATTATCGAGCGTTAGCCAGCGGTGTTCGGCCAGGTGTGGCGAAAGCGGATGCGATATTTATGATCAATTATAATTAATATTATATTAATTCGTATAATTTGGCGTAGTCGATAAGCTCTACAATTGAATGCAAACCTAGCTTGCCATAAATATTAGATTTATGCGCACTAACTGTTTTATTGCTAAGTAATAACTTATCGGCAATTTCTTTATTAGATAATCCGCTAACCAGATAACGTAATATGGTCACTTCACGATTAGATAGCACAGTGACCGTTGAACTATTCGTACTACATTTATTGCTTTTTATATAGTTAAGCGTTTCGCTGGGAAAAAACGTGTATCCGGAGAGGATCATCTGAACGGCATGAAAAATATCATTCTGATCATTGCATTTACTAGACTGGCCCCCTGAATCACCAGACAACCAATATCACTTATTTAAGTGATAGTCTTAATACTAGTTTTTAGACT
>ERZ791624.1587-NODE-1587-length-9856-cov-1.963167_pt1 | contig 9856 bp, 8 predicted proteins | sample MGYA00510058_ERZ791624 | MGnify/ENA primary metagenome ERZ791624 (study PRJEB30046, sample SAMN00715158) | human gut metagenome | study: EMG produced TPA metagenomics assembly of the A metagenome-wide association study of gut microbiota in type 2... | reverse complement strand
GGGAAAACAGAATTTCTTGTGGCTCCCCTTGACAATGGTCACTTCATAACAGAATTGCCATAGAGGACATCTTTCTCTTGGTAATTGATTGATTCGACACCTTGATTTTACCAAGGTCAGGTCCTTTTTCTATTCGCTTATCGAGTGTAAGCAACAAATCTTGCAACTATAGTAACTATGCAGATTTCAGCCGTAATCACCGTATCGCGGTGAATAATTCAGGTATTATCAGCTGATTGAAAGGCACACATAGAAAGAGGCTGTCGATGCATGAATACAAAGTCAATCGATGTGATTTATGTTAGAAGCGACCAGCCAATATGGCTTGAACAAATGACAATGCAATAACAGCGGACAAAAAGCATTTGCCGAACAATGGCAAGTGCTTATTTTTTGCCTGACCGGGAGAGAATAAAGAGTAGAAAATGATAAATAAAGAGTAAACATGACATGTACAAATGAGTTTGTTAAAAGTATATTATGAGTAAAATAACGAATTACAGAGAAATAATGAGTCTATATGATACAATATTATAGAATATCTAAACAGAACTATCATTTATGTTTGGCATTAATGCCGAATAGAAACAAACAAAGGAGGGGAAATATGAACAAGAAAATGGTCAGTGGGATTCTCACAGCAACCCTTATCGTAGGGGTGATCGCACCTGCGGCAGTTGCATCTGAAACAGAGGGAGAGGCAACGAGTGATTTAAAGGGCGAGTTCTCACTCTTCCACTTTATGGAGGAAGATGGTGGCGGAACGTCTAAGGCTTTCTGGAACGCAGCGAACAAGTTTATGGAAGAGAATCCGAATGTCAAGATTGATTTCGAATTCACTGATTCGGATAATTACCAGGAAAAGCTTACAACGAAGATGGCTGGTAACGAGCTGGGGGATGTGTGGTTAACGAAAGGAGATATGCTTCCGACATTCGCAGACGGCGGACTGATTCAGCCGGCAGATAAACTGATCGATCAGGATCAGGAGTGGCGTGATAGCTATATTGACGGTGCATTTACAGACTGCACATTTGATGGTACAGAATGGGGCGTTCCGTTCCAGATGCAGGCGAACTGCATTGGAATATACAATAAGGATATATTTGATGAAGTGGGCATTGATGGATGGCCGGAGACTTTTACGGAGTTGGAGAAAGATTGCAAGAAACTCAAGGATGCAGGTTATATCCCGATTGCCATGGGCAACAAAGACCAGTGGCTTGCTGAGTCAGCCGTGTTTAACACGTTCGCATACCGCTACATTGACCAGGATTGGTTTGATTCGCTGTCACAGGATAAAGGAGCAAAATTTACAGACGATCAGTTTGTGAAGGCTCTGACCGATTTCCAGTCTCTTGCACAGTATTTCAACGAAGACATGAATGCCATCAATCAGGATGAGATGTTCTCCCTGTACTACAATAAGAAGGCAGCTATGTTTTTTGATGGTGCGTGGTCGATTGGTACGATGATTCAGAATGCACCGGCCGATGTTCTTTCTGCAACGCACTGCGGACTGATGCCTGCGGTTGAGGGCGAACCAGGAACCAAGGAAGACACCGCATCTGGAGCAGGATGGAATTATGTGATCAGCGCGAACCTCGAAGGTGACAATCTGACTGCAGCACTTGCATTCCTGAAGGCTGTCACAACAGGTGATTATGCGGGAGATGCATTGAATCAGGGATTTATCTCATCGGGTAAGGTAGCAGATGATTTTGATATGTCCAGCCTGCAGCCACTGTTTGCAGAATATTATAATCTGGCAAAGACAATGAAGAATCATACAATCTTTGACTGTGCCCTTCCTGCAGAGATTGGATCAGGTGCACTTTATGCAGATACACAGCAGTTGATCGCAGGAACCATGACGCCAGAGCAAATGGCAGAAGACTGCCAGAATGTTCTCGATGAAAGCCGATGAGAAGAACATGTAAATCAGATCTGCGTACATGTGATGGACGGAAGAACAGAGAATATGTAAAGAGATTCCGATAGTGTAATCAATGTCGGTTGAAAAGGGCACGTAGATGCAGAACCATGCATGGATGTGCCCTTTCTCGGAGGTTGGGATGAACACGATAGAGATCAGAACAAAGAAGCAGAAAATCTTCATATACATACTTGTTCTGATTCCCTTTATTGCATTTGTTTCTGTAATGATCGGACCGTTGGCCAATTCTGTTTATTACAGTCTGACGAAGTGGAAGGGAGTCGGCTTACCAAAATTTATCGGATTCGCAAATTATATCAAATTGTTTAAGACCGCAGATTTCTGGCTTGTGGTCGGCAATACTTTATATTTGACATTGGTGTGTACCATCGGGCAGGTTGGAATCGCGTTGATCATCTGTTTCCTGATGACGATTCGCCGGCTGCGTTTTAAAACATTTCACCGGGCAGTTATCTTCTTCCCGGTTGTAATGGCTCCGATTGTTGTCGGTTATGTATGGAGATTTATCTACAATGGGGACAATGGATTGCTCAATGCACTCCTGCGTGCGACCGGGCAATCCGGATTGATTAAAAACTGGCTGGGAGATCCTTCTATTGTTCTGAGATCAGTGTCTGTGCCTGTAATCTGGCAATATATCGGACTGTACATGGTCATCATGCTAAGTGCAGTTGCAGCTATTCCTGAAGAAATTTTTGAAAGTGCGGAACTGGATGGATGCACAGGCTTTAAAAAATCGATTTATATTACGCTGCCCATGATTTGGGACTCGTTTAAGATCTGCATCATTCTGTGTGCTTCCGGAACTATGAAGATTTACGATCATCTGGTGGCTCTTACGAACGGAGGCCCTGGACGGTCATCTGAATCGATGGCAATGTACTGCTACGAATATACATTCAGGTATGGAAACTTTGGAATGGGAGCTGCAATTGCCGTAGCGATTCTGGTTTTTGCATTTGCAATAGCCGGAACATTGCAGTTTGTCATGACGAGAAAGAAGATATACGAATGAGTAAGAAAAAAGCCAAGAATGCAGGATGGAATCTTCTTGTAAATATCCCGATTATGTTTTTGTCGCTGTCATGTATCTACCCGGTGGTCTGGCTTATGTACTCTTCGCTAAAGACAGACCAGGAGTTTGCAGTCAATCCTATGTCTCTTCCACGGCATCCGATGTTTAGCAACTATGTGGAGGCGTTCAAAAAAGCCCATTTTGGAATGTTCTTATTCAATACAGCTTACAACAGCATTGTGTCACTGATCCTTGTTCTCTTTATTTCATTTATTATGGGGTATCTTCTCTCCAGATTTAGATTTAGGGGAAGAGGAATCATATTTGGACTGCTTCTTGCGTCGATGATGATTCCGATTTATGCACTGATTGTGCCAATTTTTATCCAGGAGAAAAAAATCGGAATTCTGAATACAAGAGTCTCACTGATTCCGGTATATGTGATGATGGAACTGCCGACGTCTGTTTTTCTGATTGACGGGTACTTGAAAGGACTCTCCACGGAACTGGAAGATGCGGCGGCAATTGATGGTGCAACCCTCTGGCAGACCATGTGGAAGGTTATTTTCCCGATCTGCAAGCCAATCATTTCAACAGTTGTTATTCTGACCTTCATGCATGTATGGAATGAGTTCGCGTTTGCGCAGGTTCTGATCAGCAAAGAGGAGCTGAAAACCATCCAGATTGGGCTGACGTATTTCACATCCCAGTACATGAAGAGTTATACATTGCTTCTTTCCGGCCTGGCGATGGCAACATTTCCGGTGCTGGTGATTTATCTTTTCTTCTATAACCAGATTATGCAGGGGATGATGGCAGGAGCAGTCAAGGGATAAGGAGAGAAAATTGTTGACCTACGAAGAAATCAGAGACATCGATCCTTATATCCGGATGATGAGAGTAAAGAAAACCTATGGTCTTACTGGAAAGTGGAGAGACCTGGATCATGTTTTCACGTATCTTGTCTCAGGAAGTGCGGATTTTATTATCGGAGGCGTAAGCCATACTCTGACAGCCGGGGATGTCATCCTTTTTCCTCCATTGCTCACACATATGATCATACAGCGGGATCAGCAGCTTCTAACGCAGTATATTTTTCACTTTGATTTCTATGAGGATAAGCGAAGAACTGCTATTCCGAATCACGACATTCTCGGAAGCGAGGATGAGAACATCGTACCGCAAAAGGAACTTCTGATGAAGAACGAGGCGGTGATTTCTCACTTCTGTGAGGAATTGAGACAGGAGTTTATGCATCAATATCTGCTGATGCGTGCGGAGTTTATGGATCACAGAGAAGGGAGAGAGTATTTTCTCAAGCAGTATTGCCGGATGATTCTAGCCATGACACTGCGTTCTGCAGAGCCGGAAAAGATGGACGAATTGAAAAACAAAAAGGCTTGGGCGCTTGTGGAAAAGACGGTCAATTTTCTGAATTCAGCACCGGTGAATGAAGAGTTGAGCAACGACGAAATCGCATTTCATGTTGGAGTTTCCCCAAATTATCTTACGAAGAGCTTCAGTGCATGTCTGGGGGTATCGCTGCATCAGTACATAATTATGATGCGAATGGAGAAAGCACAGAAACTTCTTTTGAGTGGAAAGGAGAATATTACAGAGATCGCACAGAAGTTGGGATATTCGAACATATTTGTGTTTAGTAAGGCATTCAAGAGATATTTAGGCGTCAGCCCAAGTTATTTTATTGAACACACGGTAAACATCGAACAGGAAAACATGAGTGTGTTTAATCATGACAACAAAGAGGATAACTGACATATGTGGACAGACGGAAATTACAGAAGAAATCTGATGGACATGCACATAGCAGATGACAATCCGGTTTACCTGAGTCATCTGAATACGGAAGAGTATGTGGATGCGTTAAAAGATGCCGGTATTCAAGCAGCAATGGTCAAGGCAAAACCGCATACTGGCTTGTGTTACTATCCAACCAGAATCGGAGAGATGCATAAAAATCTGAAAGGATATGATTTCTTCGGAGACATGGTTCAGAAATGCCATGAAAAAGGAATCAGGGTTGTTGCATATTATTCGCAGATATTTGATAACTGGGCTTACGGACACCATTTATCATGGCGGATGGTCTGTGCGGATGGAAAATGCTTCAGGGAATACAGAAATCTATCAAATTTCCGAACAGGAAGGTACGGTATTGTCTGTCCGAACAATCCAGAGTATCGGGAATATGTCCGTGAGAGCCTCCAGGAATTATGCCAGAATTATGAATTCGATGGAATATTTCTTGATATGCCGTTTTGGCCGGATATCTGTTTCTGCCCTTCTTGCCGTGAAAGATATTTCAAAGAGACAGGAAAGGAACTGCCGCGCATGATCGACTGGGACGACCCGGATTTTCTGGAATATGCATACCGGAGAGATCAGTGGATGACAGATTTTGCCAAGGAATCTACACAAGCAGTAAAAGAAATACGTCCGAATGTAATAGTGGAACATCAGTTTTCAAGGATCACAATGCCGTGGTCCGATGGCGTTTCTGAAGAGCTGATGGATGCGTCTGATGTAGCAAGCGGTGATTATTATGGCGGTTTTTTGCAGCAGACATTTATAAATAAATATTATCAGAATGTCTCTCCTCGTCTTCCTTTTGTTTATCATACTTCGCGGTGCGACCCCGAATTGACTTATCATACGACAACAAAAACTAGAGATGAGCTGTTTCTTCATGTAATCACGGCGCTGGTTCATAATGGGGCATTCCTGCTGGTAGATGCCATTAATCCGGATGGCTCTATAGTTCCTGATGTCTATCACAAGACAATGAAGGAAATATACCAGAAAACTTCACAGTATGAGCCGTATGTCGGTGGGAAGATGATACATGATGTCTCCATCTGGCTGGCATCTCATGCTAAATACTCACCAGAGGAGACAGGGAAAGAGATAAATGAACATCTGCGCGAGCCTGGCGTGTATCTGGATGCTCCAGTATCTGCAGCGTCCATACTGAGGGCAGAAAACATTCCGTTTTCAGTTATTGGATCCAGGAATATTGCAGACGATCCATCTAAGGTACTGATCCTTTCTCATGTTTCCCATATCCGTACGGAAGAGATGGATGCAATTGAAAGGTATCTTCTGAGAGGTGGAAATCTTCTGATCAGTGGGCCGATCGGAAGCAAACGTCTGCAGAAGCTTCTCGGGGTCAGAGTAACTGGGCGTACGGAACATACTTTTTCCTATATGAGTCCGACGGAAGCAGGAATGCAGTACTTTGAAGGATTCAGTCATCTAGCTCCGTTGACAGTTCCAATGAGGCAGACAACAGTTGAGATTGAGAACCCGACAGATCAGACCATACTGGCAACGCTAACGCTGCCATATACAATGACTGGGACTGATCAGTTTGCGGCAATTCATTCAAATCCGCCCGGAATTTATACGGATCACCCTGCCGCCATCGAGAAGAAACTCGGACATGGCCGTATCATATGGACGGCGGCCCCGATCGAACTTTCGAAACCATATATGAGCAGGCTTGTTTTCTTCAGGATGGTTAAAAAACTTGCCGGAAGTCTGTCACTGGAATCGGACGCTCCGAAATATGTGGAAACGCTTCATTGGATGAAAGAAGGAAGGGACTATCTGGCAGTGATCAATGAACAGGAGGAGCCACCGGTTGTTCCTGTTGATCATATTCATATCACCATACCGACTGCATGTGTAAAGGCTGTGAGCCTGCCGGAAGGAGAGGAGCTTCCGTGTGAGGTATTGGACGGAAAGATGACGATTACCATACCTCATCTTGATATTGTAAAAATGATCATGCTTCAGAATTAAACTTGTTCGGAAGGGGGCCACATGAGATACGGGATATATTTTGCTTATTGGGAGAAGGAATGGAACTGTGACCAGACGAAGTATGTCAAAAAGGTGAAGAAGCTCGGATTTGACACGCTTGAAATATCCTGCGCCATTCTGAAACAGATGTCGGATGAACAACTGCGCAAATTCAGACATATGGCAGAAGATGAAGGGGTGGTGCTGACTGCTGGATATGGACCAGGGGCTTCTGAAAACCTCGGAAGTCAGGATCCTGATATACAGAAACATGCCATTGCGTTTTATTCTGATCTTCTTCGAAAACTTGAAATATTGAATATTCATACGATCGGAGGAGGAATCTATTCTTACTGGCCGGTTGATTATTCAAAAAAAATTGACAAAGAAGGGGACTGGGCAGCGAGTGTACGAAATGTCCGGACTGTCGGAAAAGAAGCCTTTGACAGGGGAATCGATTTCTGTCTTGAAGTGCTGAATCGATTCGAGGGGTACCTGATTAATACATGTGAGGAGTGCAAAAGGTTTGTAGATCAAGTAGATGTACCCTCTGTAAAGATAATGCTGGACACTTTCCACATGAATATTGAAGAAGATGATATGTGCGGCGCAATACGCCTCGCAGGAAAGCAGCTCGGACATTTTCATGTAGGGGAAAATAACCGCAGGCTTCCAGGAAAAGGCGGACTGGACTGGTATGGGATTGGCGAAGCACTTAGGGATATTGGCTATGACAAAACGGTGGTAATGGAGCCCTTTGTTCAGGGGGGAGGGACTGTCGGTTCAGATATTAAGATCTGGCGTGATTTGAGTCATCATGCCGATGAAAACAGATTGGATACAGATGCGAAGAATTCTGTCGCGTACCTTCGCTATGTGTTTAGTGGACCTTATTCAGACTACAGCAGATCATATAAGGCTTGACTGGAAAGCGAGGTGTCAGGGGATGAAATCATATCCAGTAATTGGAATCAGGCCGATCATTGATGCCAGAAGACTTGGAATACGGGATGAACTCGAGGGGAAAACTGCCTCAATGGCACAGGCGGCCATGAAGCTGATCTCAGAACATGCTTTTTATTCGGATGGAACACGGGCAAAGTGCGTGATTGCTGACACAAGTATATCCGGAAGCGAAGAAGCGGCCAGATGTCAGGAGAAATTTCGCAGGGCGAATGTCGTCGCCACGCTTTCTGTGACGCCGAGCTGGTGCTATCCTATGGAAACCATTGATATCGACCCGCTTACCATCAAGGCTATATGGGGATTTAACGGAACGGAGCGCCCGGGAGCTGTATATCTTGCATCAGCATTATCTGCCCACAATGAAGTTGGAATTCCGGTATTTTCAATTTATGGCAGGGATGTTCAGGACATGGGAGATGATTCCATTCCTGCAGATGTTGCCGAAAAGATTCTCCGCTTGCACAGTGCTCTATCGCTGTCGGTGAGATGAGAAATAAATCATATGTCGGCTTTGGCGGCGTGTCTATGGGAATCATGGGATCGTTTATAGACCCAAAGTTCCTGATTCACTACCTGGGGATCCGACCTGAATGGGTCGATATGACAGAAATCCTGAGGCGAATCGAGTATGGAATTTACGATCACAAGGAATATGAGAAAGCCCTTTCCTGGATCAAGGCAAACTGCCCGGAGGGATTTGATAAAAATTCGCCTCAACTGAAACATACAGATGAGCAGAAGGAAGAAGAATGGAGATTGATTGCCAGAATGACGCTCGTTATAAGAGACATCATGTTTGGCAATCCAAAGCTTGCACAGATGGATGACGGAAAGTGGAAGGAAGAGGCACTTGGGAAGAATGCAGTATTTGCTGGATTTCAGGGGCAGCGTGCATGGACAGACTGGAAACCAAATGCAGATTTCACAGAGGCGATTCTGAATTCTACTTTCGACTGGAATGGGATCAGACAGCCTGCTGTTTTTGCCACAGAAGGGGATAACAATAATGGAATAGCCATGCTTTTTGAAAACCTTCTGACAGGACAGGCAGCAGGATTCTCCGATGTCAGGTGCTACTGGAGTCCCTCAGCTTTGAAGCGTGTAACCGGATGGGACCCAATAGGCAAGGCTGAAAATGGGTTTATTCATTTGATCAATTCAGGCTCTACCTGTCTCGATGGCTGCGGGGCAAGTATCGATGAAGAGGGAAAGCCAGTCATGAAGAAATGGTGGAAGGTCACTGAGGAGGATGAGAAAAACTGCCTGAAGATGACAGATTGGTGCCCGGCAAGCCTTACAGAGTTCCGGGGAGGAGGTTTTTCGTCACATTTTCTCACAAACGTAGAGATGCCTGTCACGATGGCAAGGCTGAACCTGATAGATGGCATAGGACCAACTCTTCAGATCGCTGAGGGTAGCACAGTTGTTGTGCCGCCTGATGTTTTTGACAAGATAAACAAGAGAACAGACAGGACATGGCCAAGCACATTTTTTGTACCGCGTCTGACAGGGAAAGGTGCTTTTAGTGATACGTATATGATGATGTCGGAATGGGGTGCAAACCATGGGGCATGGACGTATGGGCATATTGGGGCAGATCTGATCACACTTTGTGCAATGCTCCGGATACCAGTGACCATGCACAATGTGAGTGAGGACAGGATTTTCAGACCTCATGTATGGGGAGCTTTCGGCGATAAAGGAAGCATTGGCGCGGATATAAGGGCTTGTGAGTATTACGGACCGGTATACGGGTAAAACGAAAGCATATGTATCATTAATAATCAAAAAATGGCACTTCCAGATTGAAGCGGTTAAGTTTTGATGATGATATTGTGAAGCTCTGTGACCGTCAGAAATAAAATTCGATTATTGGGAATAATTCTTTTGAGTATTCATTTTCGAGGTCTAAGTCGTTTTGAGCACAGATTAGGCGATTTTAGGGGTAGTAAGTTAAATCTTGAAGGTAAAGACTTTCTGAAGTGATCACAGATTCGGAAGGAGACTGGGTATATATCCCGGTCTCCTTCCGTATTTTTTCGATAGTGTCAAGATTTTTTCGCAAATTCAATTTCAGTCATCGGATTCCTGGTAGT
>ERZ791624.1584-NODE-1584-length-9862-cov-2.853370_pt1 | contig 9862 bp, 9 predicted proteins | sample MGYA00510058_ERZ791624 | MGnify/ENA primary metagenome ERZ791624 (study PRJEB30046, sample SAMN00715158) | human gut metagenome | study: EMG produced TPA metagenomics assembly of the A metagenome-wide association study of gut microbiota in type 2... | reverse complement strand
CTCGGCGCCGTCGTATCCGGAAAGCCTGCGTGCCCGCAACGTCTCGGGCAGCGTGACGGTCAAGTACGTCATCAATGAAGACGGCAGCGTCAGCAACCCCGAAATCACGGTTTCCTCCGGCACGCCGGAGCTCGATGCCGCCGCCACGTCGGCCATCATGACTTACCGCTACACACCGGCCCGCAACGACTACGACGAACCCGTCAAGAGCTATTGGGCCAAGACCTTCAACTTCCATCTATGATGGTATAACTCTTTCGTGAGAATCAGCAAAACGACCATTTGACGTCAACTCGTCAGATGGTCAATTTTTTTGCAGAATTGCCCTACCAAAGTCCAGAATCAACGCATTGTTTTGAATTGAGAAAAATCATAAAATTAAAGTAACAAATCAAAAGACAAAGGAGGAGAAAATATGAAATTCGGGAAAATAACCATGTTCTTGACCGCGGCGACTCTGGCGGGCAGCATGCTTTTGACAGGGTGTGGTGGCGAAAGCAATTCTTCCAGCAGTTCAAACGCCAAGGACGATGGAAACGTGCTGGTCGTCTACAACTGCAATACGGATGATTGGACAGCACCGATTGTCAAGGAATTCCAGGAAGAAACCGGTATCGAGGTACAGCTTGTTTCAGGTGGCTCTGGTGAATTGATGGCACGTGTGAAAGCGGAGAAAGACAATCCGCTCGGCGATGTCATGTGGGGCGGCTCTGGTGATTCTTATCTGGCGCTTTCGCCGTATCTGGAACCATATGAATCCCCCGAGAAGGCAAATATCAATCCGCAGTTTGTTGTTGCAGACAATTCGTTCTACAACATTACCATGGATCCCTATGTCATAGCGTACAATACAGATTTAGTCAATCCGGGAGAAGCACCGACGGGCTGGAAGGATTTACTGGATCCAAAATGGAAAGGCAAAATTGCCATTGCTGATCCGGCAAAATCAAGCTCCACGTATGCGGTCCTCTTAACCATGATGGATAAACTGGGCGGTGATCCGGCTATTGTCAATCAACTGGTTAAAAATCTGGATGGCAAGATCGCAAGTGGCTCGGCTGCACAAATTAAATCCCTTTCGGATGGCGAGTATGCGTTGACCGCGACATTTGAAGAAGCGGTTATGAAATATATCGTCAATGGATCGCATATGAAGATTGTCTATCCATCAGAAGGAACGGCAATCAGCACGGGCGGCATTGGCATCATCAAAGGTGCAAAACACATGGAGAATGCAAAGAAATTCATCGATTTTGCTATGAGTAAAAAAGTTCATGAACGTTTTGCTCAGTATCAGCGTCGTTCGACGCGTACCGATATTCCAGCCCCATCGGATTTGAAGCCGATTTCGGAAATCAATTATGTGCCATTTGATACGAAGCATGCTGTTGAATACAAAGATACGTTCTTAGGCCTCTGGCGCAAAGCTGTAACACAGTAAAAGTAAACAGGTGGAGGAGGGTGGATGACCACCCTCCTTTTTAAATCATGAAAAAGGGGGAAAATCCAATGAGTTTTGCTGTACATATTCAAGATGTAGTCAAGGAATACGGCGATTTTTTAGCCGTTAACCATATAACGCTCTCTATAAAGAATGGAGAATTCTTCACGCTGCTGGGGCCGTCCGGCTGTGGTAAGACAACGCTTTTGCGCATGATTGCCGGCTTTAATCCGATTGACGGCGGCACCATATCGTTTGATGATCGCGTCATCAATGATGTTCCCTCCTATCTCCGCAATATTGGCATGGTCTTTCAGAATTATGCCGTATTTCCTCATATGAGTGTAGCTGACAATATTGCGTATGGTTTGAAGGCGCGCAATTTTAAAGGCGAAGAATTAGACAAAAAGGTGCGGGCAGGTTTGGCCATGATGAAGATCGAAAACCTGGCAGACCGCATGCCATCGCAGTTATCCGGCGGCCAGCAGCAGCGCGTGGCTTTGGCACGTGCTATCGTGATTGAACCGGATGTCATGCTGATGGATGAGCCTCTTTCTAACTTGGACGCAAAATTACGCTTGGAGATGCGTTCTGTGATACGGAATATCCAGCAGACTCTGGGCATCACGACGATTTATGTCACGCATGACCAGGAAGAAGCACTGGCTATTTCCGACCGTATTGCGGTAATCAACAGTGGCACGATCATGCAGGTTGGCAATCCGGAAGATATTTATAAACATCCTGCCAATACTTTTGTTGCCAATTTCATCGGTACATCGAATTTTATTCATGGTACGGTGAAGGAAGGACAGTTGGCAATCCTGGATCAGGCTATGTATGATTTTTCGCCAAAAACGCCATACGAAGGCGATGTACAGATTTCTGTACGTCCGGAACAGATTGTCCTGTTACGCGGACATGGTGAAGGTATTCCAGGGGAGATTGTACGCGCGGTTTTCCTCGGCACACGGTACGAATATGAGATTGCGATTGCGGATGGAACACACGTCAAAGTCAATGCCTATAACATCCATTCGGATGAGGTCTATCATGCTGGCGATAAAGTGGGCTTACGTTTGTCTGCCCAACATATGAATATCTATGATGCGAGCGGGGAGGTGCTGTTGTCATGAAAAATTGGCATACGATGTCTCTTTACGATCGTTTCAACTGTTGGACCATTATTACCGTTGCTTCTTTGTGCCTGATCCTGCTGTTCATCATCTATCCATTTTCGGTCCTGGTGATTCATTCTGTTGTTACAGAAACAGGCGAGATCTCTTTTGCCAACTATGTAACATTTTTCCATAGCGACTACTATCTTCAGACTTTGTTCAACAGCTTCATTGTATCGTTGAGTGCAACGGTACTGGCCTGTATAATCGGCATTCCTATGGCGTATTTCACGTCGCGCTATCACATTACGGGAAAACCCTTGATTGATAATCTTTGTATCCTGGCCATGATGTCGCCACCTTTTATTGGCGCCTACTCCTGGGTCGTACTCCTGGGTCGAGCCGGCTTCATAACGAAATTCATGCAGTCGCACTTTGGTTTTTCCATGCCGTCCATCTATGGATTTGTGGGCATCTTATTGGTTTTCACGTTAAAACTATTTCCCTATGTGTATCTTTATGTGTCAGGAGCCCTGAGAAGCATGGATGCTTCTTTGGAGGAAGCAGCGGAAAGCCTCGGCGTTGGAGGCTGGAAGAAATTGCGTACGATAACATTTCCCTTGATTATGCCGACGATTTTATCCGCTGCTTTGATGGTGTTCATGACTTCTTTGGCAGATTTTGGTACTCCTGCTTTGATTGGTGAAGGGTTTCGCGTATTGCCGGTATGTATTTACGATGAATACATGAGTGAACTGGGTGGAAATACGGCTTTTGCCAACGTATTGAGCGTCGTGGTGATTGCTTTTGCGATGCTGGTGCTGCTGCTGCAAAAAAAGGCAATTGCAGGGCGCAATTATACCATGAGCAACCTGCGGCCGCCTAAAGTAAAATCTCTGCCACCGATTTCTCGTATGGTCGTTACGGCAGGCGTCTACCTGGTTGCCTTCTTGGGGGTTTTGCCGCAGATCACGGTAGTGGCCACCTCCTTTGTCAAGACAAGCGGTCCTGTCTTTTTACCTGGTGTTGGCTTGGACAGCTACCGCGAAGCCTTTTCTAAAATGTCTCTGGCAATTTCTAACTCGTTCATGTTCTCCATTATCGCGATTTCCATCATGATCTTTTGTGCCATGCTGTTGGCTTATTTGATTGTGCGGAAAAGCTCTCGTGTCGTTAATTTAATTGATATGCTGGTCATGTTCCCCTACGTTGTACCAGGTGCCGTACTTGGTATCATGCTCGTTTCAGCTTTCAACTCCAAGCCTTTGTTATTGACCGGAACGGCTGGCATCATGATCCTCTCGTATGTGATTCGCAAGATGCCATTTACGCTGCGTTCCAGCATTGGCATACTGTATCAGATTGAATCAAGCGTAGAAGAAGCATCCATTAGTCTGGGCGTGCCGCCGTTTAAGACATTCTTTAAGATTACGGCGCGGCTGATGCTGCCGGGAGTCATATCGGGAGCCATCTTGAGCTGGATTGCGACGATGAATGAATTGAGTTCTTCGATGATTCTCTATACTGGCGCAACGCAGACAATATCGGTAGCCATTTTCAATGAGGTTACGAGCAAGGCTCATTTTGGTACAGCAGCGGCTCTGGCTACAGTCCTTACAGTTGCCACGATTTGCTCTCTTTGGCTTTGCAAGCGCTTGTCAGGAGGTAAGATTTCCTTATAAAATATTCTAAATATTACCAACAAGGCTTACCTGTGATAAAATGATACCATAGTGGTAAGCGGGAATTGGGGACAGGAGGTAAGCAGGATGCTCCATAAATGGAAAATGAGTTATCGGCTGCGTCTCCTGTCCTATATGTTTCTCGTCGGTTTTTTACCTGTTCTGGTACTATCTGCAGGTGTTTTGCTGATTGTTTATCAAAATATTGATAGAACGGAGGCACAGGAGGCATATCAAAATATTCATAGTGTCGCTGAGCAGGTTTCAAGCTCTGTCGATGGATATGTTAAGCTGGTAGATACGTTATCTGAATCTGTGGTTATTGAACATGTCCTGGAACAATCCTCTGATAATGTACGCGAAGCATATGCGCAGATGTTCTTATTGATGCGGGGCAATCATGAGCAGGCTACGCTATACGTTTTATCTGGGAATGGACAGGTAGCCCTTTCTACATCGGACATACCGCATAGCTATAAACTGCCTCAGAATAGTGGCTGGGGCGTATTTGCAAAAGCTGCACGGTCCAAGGATGCCGTACTGATATCGGTACCAAAGCAGGATCCTGATTTTCGGAATGTCGTTTTGACCGTGTGCAGGGCTGTACGCAAAGATCAACAGATTATCGGTTATGTCATTATTGATATTGAACGCCGGGCCATATGGGATATCTTGAATAACTATTCTTCGCAGGATATTATTCTGACGGATCAGTATCATTATGTTTTTTATGATACTCTGGGAAGCAGTAAAGAGGGTGTGGTATCCGGGATTACCGGCAGCGGATCTTTTTCTTCGACTAGTGGTATTGTCAGGGACCCCGACAATCCTGATAAAAAGCTTTATTATTTTCACGAACCCAAATACCATATTGGCGTGATGCAAAAAGAAATCACGGATAGAAGTGGCTTTTATGCATTGCGACGTACTATTGCAATTTTTGATTTGGTCGTATTGGCTATTATTATTCTGCTCTCGTATAAGTTGACACGTGACTTATGGAAACCTATGGGGGATTTAGTTACGGGGATGGAATGTGTTCGGCAAAATAATTTAGACGTGCGAATCCCGATTCGAAGAAGGGATGAAATTGGTGCTCTGGCGGCAACTTTTAATAAAATGGTTTACCATATCCGTCGTCTGCTGCGAGAGGCAAAGCAAAAAGAAGAAACCTTGCGCATTGCACAGATCAAAGGACTGCAGGAACAGGTCAAGCCGCATTTCATCTATAATACACTGGATCTGATCAAATGGAGTGCCAAAGCTGGCGATACGAAGACGGTGGCACTTTTAGCGGTATCATTGGGACGGTTGCTGCGTAAGATTTTGGGGAAGTCGGCGTTTATCACGGTTCGGGAAGAGTTTGAGATTTTACAGTCGTATATGACGATACAGGAAAAGCGATTTGGTGACCGGATTCAAGTCGAATTTTTATTGGAACCGGATTTGGCAGACAAGTATCTGCCCAAACTGATTTTGGAACCTGTGTTGGAAAATGCCGTGAAGCATGGGCTGGGGAGCGTGACAGAAAAAGGAAGAATCTGTGTTTCGAGCCGCTTGAAAGGAAAATACATGGAATTTGAGATTGCAGATAATGGTGCAGGAATGGATCTTGCCAAAGCTCAACAATATCTTGAAGGTCATGATGATCAGCATGTAGGACTCTATAACGTACATCTGCGTGCTAAACTTAATGGAGATGCGACTTGTGGTGTTACGATCAAGCCTCAGGCAGAAGGGGGAACTCGTGTGATTATCCGTTTATTGGTCTTGGAGGAGGGAACTAACGGTTGAAGTTAAGTTGTAAAATACTATAAATACTCTTGCTGAAAAGTCAATTTATTGGTAAAATGGTATTGAGGTGATACCATTGAAATACTATACGATCAATAAATTTGCTAAGATCATCGGGGTCACCCCACAAACTCTCAGAAACTGGGATAGAAGCGGCAGGCTTCATCCTCATCATACTTCGACGAATGGCTACCGCTACTATTCAGAAGAACAATTATGTGCTGTGACAGGGATTCAGTTCGCACCCAGAAAAGTCATCGGATATTGCAGGGTATCAAGCCGCAAGCAAAAGGATGATCTTGAACGACAAGTAGAGAATCTGAGGACCTATCTGTACGCACAAGGAAATCCATTTGAAATCATCACAGATATCGGTTCTGGAATCAATTACAAGAAGGATGGACTCCAAGAGCTGATTCGCAGGATAGAAGCCAATCGGGTCGAGAAAGTGGTTGTCCTCTATAAGGACAGGCTCGTACGTTTCGGTTTTGAGCTTCTCGAAACGATTGCAACAATTCATGGATGTAAGATTGAGATTGTCGATACAACCCGGAAAAGCGAGCAACAAGAACTGGTTGAAGATTTGGTACAAATCATCACAGTGTTCAGTTGCGAGCTTCAGGGAAAACGAGCGCATCAAGCGAAGAAGATGATACGAGAGTTGGCAGGAGATGATTCAGATGATAAAGTCAATCCGAGTACAGCTGTTGCCGAACAACAAACAGAAGACTAAACTATTCCAGTTCGCTGGTGCTGCAAGATATGCTTACAATTGGGCGTTGGACAAGCAGATGGATAACTTCCGTAGAGGACGCAAAATCCAGACGGACGTGAGCTTCGCAAAGCATTCACGATCCTGCGCCATTCTGAGGAAAACAAGTGGCTCCTGAATGTATCGAATAACGTCACGAAGCAGGCCATCAAAGACTTGTGCATTGCCTATAAGAACTTCTTCCGCAAGCAGAAGCAGCCCGGCTACATCAAGTATTCTTCAAAGAAAATTGCTCATTATAACCGCATTGGCAAGAGCTTGACCGTCTATGACATGAACGGCCATCCTAAGTTCAGGAGCAAGAAGAACGGGGATTTCCGTTTCTATCAGGACAATGTCAAGATTCAGTTCACAGGGACACATGTCAAGCTGGAAAGCCTTGCAGGAAGCAGGCGGAAGAACCGTCAGCGGCTCAACTGGATCCGGCTTGCTGAAAGGAACAGGATTCCTGTCCGAGCGAAATACACGAACCCGCGGATCGCGTTCGATGGTGAGCGCTGGTGGCTCTCGGTAGGGATACAGACAGCCCGAAAACTGAAACCTTTGCGCGGACTGTCGTTTGTTTGCAAGAAACGGAGACAGGCTCGCTCAGAAGGAATTGGCATTGATTTAGGCATCAAGGACTTGGCGATACTCTCTGACGCCACTAAGGTCAAGAATATCAACAAGACCCGTGCAATAAGAAGACTCAAGAAGAAAAGACGCCGGTTGCAGCGTCAGGTATCTCGAAAATACCAGATGAATAAGAAAGGAGATAGTTACTGCAAAACGAGCAACCTTATAAAAAGTGAAAAGCAGCTTTTGCGGATCAATCACAGGCTGGCATGCATCCGCCAGAATCACGTTCATCAGGCTACGGCGGCAATCATAAAGCGAAAACCAAGCTTTGTATGCCTCGAAGACTTGAATGTCCGTGGTATGATGAAGAATCGATATTTATCCGAGAAGATTCAGGAACAGAATCTTTATGAATTCCGCAGACAGATGGAATACAAGGCACACTGGGCCAAGATACCCGTTGTCATAGCAGATAGATGGTATCCGAGCTCCAAAACTTGTGTTATCTGCGGTCATGTAAAGAAAGAACTGAACCTATTGGAAAGGACGTATATTTGTCCTGCATGTGGCAATATAATCGATCGTGACTTCCAGGCAGCGCTGAACCTCAAACGTTATGGGGAAGCAGAGCAAGTGAAATTGGCAAACTACTAGAAAGAAGTCCATGCAGATATGTACCGATTCGTTAGTCGGGAACAGACTTGCTTCTTTGCGAGAGTAAGGAGTGTAATGTCAAAGCCTCCGGAGCATTATATCAAACGCAAGTAGCTTGTCCTTCTGGATAGCAAAAACGGATGTGATGAACGAGGAACGAAACATAAAAGTCAGTTTTTCATCAACGAAATATGGCTTTTTATAAGTTTTCAGTAACGGATAAGGGCATGACGGTCATCCTTTCTATGGAGATGAAGAATAAAAGAATATGTGAGAGCAATCTTGCTGTGTACAATTGCAAGACATTCTAAGGCATCTGGATTAGAACTTCCCTAGGGGAAAAGGGGATTTTGATCAAGGCGCCTTTCTTTTCGAAGTGCCATGCGCTAGAATGAGATGCAGAAAGGGGGAGTGCTTATGTTCCGTGATCTGGCGCGTATGACGGCATCCTTGAAGGGGCCGCGTTACGAGGGGGCGTTGATTGCCAAGGCGGTATGGGAGTGTGGTCATGATGCAGGGGCCGGGATGCGCATCCTGCGCGACCACCACGCTTGCTGGAAGTCATGGCCTTTGATGATTCGGGACGGCTGACGCTCACGATGCTCTTGGGGCGTCCGGCACCGTCGCGGCCATCTGGACGGCTGGTAAGGAGCAGGAGCCTTAAGCTACTCGTGGATGGTGCGCCGACTCCTACGCATCTCTCGCTCTGTTTCTCGGCGGAGTCGGTCCACGCATTCGTGCAGTCCGTCGGCGATACGAATGCGCTCCATGCGGGGCCAAAGCCGCTTGTGCCGGGGCTGGCCATCTTCGAAGCCGCACTGCAGGGCATCGCGCCGGTGCGCCGTGCGGAGCTGCGCTTCCGCGGTGCATCCTTTGCCGGAGAGACCATCGAGCTGTCTGTGCAGCAGCGCATGTAAACGCTGGAAGCATTATCCGTGTCCTGCTCTGTGCTATACGTCAACCAAGTGCCAAGGTGTTGTTGACAATAAAATGCGCTTATCCTATAATAAGGGGCATGTACAGCACAGAGAAATCAGAAATCTAGGAAACGGGGTAATACTATGGATTCGCGAATGTCGGCTTCTTCAATCACAGCAAGGGATATGACTAAGATAGCGCTCTGCGTGGCGTTCTGCTGCGTGACGGCGTATATCTCCTTCCCACTGCCGTTCACGCCGGGCATGGTCACGGCGCTGACGCTGGCACTCGGCGTGACGGCTTTCGTGCTGCCGCCGAAGCAGACGCTGATCGCCTTGCTCATCTACACGTTTCTGGGCGTGATCGGGCTGCCGGTCTTCGTCGGCGGCACGGCGGGCCTCGGCAAGCTGTTTGGTCCGACGGGCGGCTATATCTTTGCCTGGATCGTCGTGTATCCGATCATCAGTGCGCTCAAGGGCAGCCGTCCGAGCTTCAAGCGGTATGCACTCGTCGATATCGTCATCGGCATCCCCGTGACGTACATCGGCGGCCTCATCTCGATGATGCTCGTCATGGATATCAGCCTCGAGGCGGCGCTCGTCATGGCGGTGCTGCCGTATATCCCGGGTGATGTCATCAAATGCCTGATGGCGGCATTCCTCGGCGTGAAGGTCAATGAAGCCGTTGAGAAACGGGGCTGAGCGCATGAAGGGCGAAGCGGTTTATGTCCTCGGCGGCCTGCGCACGCCAATCGCGCACCGCGGCGGGGCGCTTTCGCACAGGCGTCCCGAGGAGCTCGGCTCGCTTGTCATGCGGGCGCTGCTCGCGCGCTATGGCTTGTCCGGGCGCGAACTTTCGGGTGTGCTCGCGGGCAATGCCGTGGGGACGGGCGGCAATCTGGCACGGCTGACGGCACTTATGGCGG
>ERZ791624.1583-NODE-1583-length-9864-cov-3.048527_pt1 | contig 9864 bp, 8 predicted proteins | sample MGYA00510058_ERZ791624 | MGnify/ENA primary metagenome ERZ791624 (study PRJEB30046, sample SAMN00715158) | human gut metagenome | study: EMG produced TPA metagenomics assembly of the A metagenome-wide association study of gut microbiota in type 2... | reverse complement strand
TCAGCAACGAATTCGCCAGCGGTCAGCGCTATACTTTTGCCCGCCAGAATGTACCAGATCTCATTGGCGATCTCGAGGTACTGGCCAATCAGCCCGTATTCTCTACGACGAACGAAGCCCTGACCACCTGCGAGGTCATTTCCATGACAGCCGAGACCTTCCTGCAATGGATGCAACTCGACAACCACTTCTCCTTCGCCGTCGCCCGGCTGCTCGCCGCCAAGATGTACCCGACCTCCAACGAGAATGGTCGCATCAAATTCCAGCCGAGTCTCGAGCGGCTGCAGCATTATCTGCTCAAGCGGCTCGGCGACATCGATACCGACCTCTTCATCCTGCACACAAGTCGTCAGCAGATTGCCGACGACATCGGCACCAGCGTCAAGACCGTGAACCGTGGCGTTACCAAGCTCAAGGAAGCCGGCCTCATCGGCCTCATTCACGGCAAGATTGCCATCAGCAAGGCACAACAGGAGGCATTGCGCGATACGAAGTTCGCCGAAGAATAAGCCCCGTTTGACAGCATTCTAAAAACCTCGTAGAATGAACAACGTTGTTTCATCGATCGTTTCGGCATCGATTTGTTCCCAAATAACGCTGTGAAAGGGGTTTTATCCTATGTTAAAAAACGGCTTACAGATTGGCCTGATGCTGTTCGGCATGTTCTTCGGCGCAGGCAATCTCATCTTCCCGCCATCGCTCGGCTTTCAGGCGGCCAGCCAATTCACGCCGGCCATCCTGGGCTTCCTGCTCTCCGGCATTGGCATGCCGGTCATCGCACTCATCATCGGCACGTTCAATCCCGGCGGCTTCCGCGCCGAGATGAGCCGCAAGATTTCGCCGACCTTCTCGCTGCTCCTGCTCGCACTCATCTACCTTTCCATCGGCCCCTTGATGGCCATCCCGCGCACAGCAGCCACGTCGTTCTCGATTGGCATACTGCCCATCAGCGGTGACGGCGTGCTGCCGCTTGCCATCTTCACGCTGCTCTACTTTGCCTGTGCCTGGTGGCTCGCCATCACGCCAAGCAAGCTGCTGCCGCGTCTCGGCAAGGTTCTGACGCCGCTCTTCGCTCTGCTCATCGTCGTGCTCATGCTGGCAGGACTCTTTACGTACACGTCTCCCGCACTCATCACACCACTTGGCAAATACGCGGCTTCGGCCTTCGGCAACGGCTTCATTGAAGGCTACAACACCATGGATACGCTCGCTTCCTTCGCCTTCTGTATCCTCGCACTCAACGAAATGCGCCGCATTTCCTTTTCCTCTATCAAAGCCTACTACGTCAGCGTCTGGATGGCAGGGCTAGCTGTAGCCGTGCTTATGGGTTCGCTATACCTTGGTCTGGCACTGCTCGGCAATCACTTTCCTATCCCGCCACAAGTCTACAGCGATGCACATATCAATCTCGGCGCCTATGTGCTTTCACAGACCTCCCTCACCCTCTTCGGCAATATCGGCATGTGGTTCCTGGCCATCATGGTCACGCTGACCTGCTTTACGACCACGGTTGGCCTCATCGCCGCCGTCTCCGCCTTCTTCTACGAAGAATTCCCTGTCGTATCCTATAAAAAATACGCCACGATCATCAGCATCGTCAGCCTGCTCCTGGCCAATCTCGGACTCAACCAGATCATCAAGGTATCGCTGCCGATCCTGCTCTTCGTCTATCCCATTGCCATCACTGTCGTCCTGATGACCATCCTCAATAAATTCGTCCGCCTCTCCCGCCTCGGCATGCGCCTCACCATCGGCCTGGCCGCACTCGTATCCGCCCTCGACATCCTGCATCAGTTCGCCGGTATCGACTGGGCCGGCAACATCATCGCCAGCCTGCCGCTTGCCGACAGCAGCCTCGCTTGGCTGCTGCCCGTCCTCATCGGCCTGGCCATCTCCCTCGTCCTGCCCGGCCGCATCAGCGGCGAAACCGCCCCCGTACTCAAACAATCTCCCCAGAATTAACCCCATACATAGCAAAATCCCCGATGCTTGACCGCACCGGGGATTTTTATCATTCCGTCTGCACTGCCTCGACTATCTCATCGTATACATCCGCCAGGGTATAGCGGCTCAAATCCTCCTCGAAATGCTGCTGGATCTCCTCCAGAGACTTATCCAGCGCATGATAGATATGGCGTCCGACCGGGAGGCAGGGTTCGGATTCTCGTGGAAACGGAACAAATTCTCATCACTATTCGTCTCCACGGCCTTGTACACATCAAGGAACGTGATTTCCGCTAACGGCCGATCAATCGTGATGCCGCCCGGCCCACGTTTGACCACAATGATACCAGCCTCGCGGAGCTGTGACATGATGTTCCGGATGATGACCGGATTTGAGCCGATGCTCCCTGCCAGAAAATCGCTCGTGATCTTGTACGTACCGGAAAAATACTGAACTGCCGTCAGGACATGCACGGCTATCGTGAATTTCGTTGAAATCTGCATAGATGTCACCTTTCTTATTTCATCTATATCATTATACAAAGAATCCAAACGGCTGACAAGTCCTAAGAAAAGCTAAAATTCATACAGAACTCCACTCAAAGTTAAAGTTTATAATATGCCTTATACCATTTTGCAAATCTGCCCAAGCCTTCTTCAATGGTCGTTGCCGGTTTGAAATCGAAATCCCGTTCCAGTTCACTGACATCTGCATACGTTTGATAAACATCACCAGGCTGCATGGGCAGGAATTCTTTCTTTGCCGTCTTACCAATAGCCTGCTCCAGCACCTCAATGAAGTGCATAAGTTTTTCCGGTTTATTGTTGCCAATATTATAGACTTTATACTGGTCACCAGACTCATTTTCCTTGGGGGGATTACAGAGCATATGCTCGATACCGGTAACAATATCATCAACATACGTGAAATCACGGTACATGTCGCCATGATTGTAAATCTGGATGGACTCACCATTGCGAATCTTATTCGTGAACTTGAAATACGCCATGTCCGGACGACCAAAAGGACCATAAACAGTAAAGAATCGTAACCCTGTTGCAGGAATCCCATACAGATGACTGTACGTGTAAGCCATCAGCTCATTCGACTTTTTCGTAGCAGCATAAAGACTGATGGGATGATCTACATTATCGGTTGTCGAAAACGGCGTCTTCTGCTGATTGCCATATACGGAAGAACTTGACGCAAAAAGCAAATGCTCTACCTCGTTGTGACGGCAGGCCTCAAGGATGTTGAAGAAGCCGATAATGTTCGAGTCAATGTATGAGCGCGGATGATCGATACTGTATCGCACACCAGCCTGTGCAGCTAGGTTGACCACAATATCTGGATGATACTGTCCGAACAGCGCAGAAACAGCTGCCTCGTCTGCTAAATCACCTTTTACGAATGTAAATTTCGGATATTGAAGCAAGATCTCCAAGCGGCTATCCTTCAACCCGACGTCATAGTAGTCATTGACGTTATCAAAGCCAACGACTGACGCCCCGAGTTCCAACAAGCGTTTCGACAAATGAAACCCAATAAATCCTGCAGCACCAGTAACCAAGACTTTTTTTGTTGCATCAAATGGTAAATAAGGCATATCCATTCTTCCTTTCTTCACACCAGCTTCAATCACGGTCAAAGAGATCACGCGTGTAAACTTTATCCTTAACATCCAACAATGCATCGTCCCAACGATTCGTAATGATGACATCACTGATACGTTTGAATTCATCCAAGTCACGAATGACTTGTGAACGATAAAAGTCAGGTTGCTCCAACGTCGGCTCATAGACCACAACGGGGATACCTTTTGCCTTAATGCGCTTCATGATTCCTTGAATGGCCGATGCGCGGAAATTATCCGAGTTGCTCTTCATCGTCAGGCGGTATACACCGACCACCTTGGGATTTTTCTCGATAATCATATCCGAGATATGGTCCTTACGCGTACGGTTTGCTTCGACAATAGCCGAAATCAGATTTTGTGGTACATCATGGTAGTTCGCCAACAGTTGCTTTGTATCCTTCGGCAAACAGTACCCGCCATAGCCAAAGGATGGATTATTGTAAAAATCTCCAATGCGCGGGTCCAAGCAAACTCCCTTGATGATATCCCCTGTATTGAGACCGCGAATCTCCGCATACGAGTCCAACTCGTTGAAATATGCCACACGCAGGGCCAGGTATGTATTCGCAAACAGCTTAATAGCTTCTGCCTCCGTCGAACCCGTGAAAATCATAGGGATGTCTTTTTTTACGGCCCCCTCCGCCAGCAGATTGGCAAAGACATGCGCACGCTCCGACTTTTCCCCCACGACAATGCGCGACGGATGGAGATTGTCGTAAAGCGCCCTGCCTTCCCGCAGAAACTCGGGAGAAAACATGATATTATCCGTATGATATCTCTTTTTCACATGCTCCGTATAACCAACAGGCACCGTTGATTTGATGACCATAACCGCCTGTGGATTGATCGCCAATACTTCTTCAATCACCGTTTCAACCGATGAGGTATCAAAAAAATTCTTTTTCGGGTCATAATTCGTCGGGGTTGAAATAATGACGAAGTCAGCATCTGTAAACGCTTCCTGCGCATCCAGCGTAGCCTTGAAATGAATATCCTTGCGCTTCAAGAATGTAGAAATATCTACATCCACAATAGGTGATATACCCTTATTGAGCATCTCTACTTTTTCAGGGATGATATCCAGGGCTACAACCTCATGATGTTGTGCTAAAAGCATACTATTGGACAAGCCTACATAGCCGGTCCCAGCAATAGCGATTTTCACTTCTATTACCTGCTTTCTGTAATCAAATAACTATGGAAAAACCTGCTGCGAAATCACAGCAGGCTTTCTTCTTGTGCCGCTTAAAGTTTATACCGGATCTTCAATACGGCATACCAGAACAAGCACTGGATTTCCTTCCAGGTTTCGCCCTTTTCTCGATATACCTGAGCTAGTTTCTTGAAGCTATGATAATACGACGGCTTTTTGGGAGGCATCGGGTTAGGCATGCTCTCCCAAAAAGAAATATCAAGATAATGACGCCAGAGTTCATCATCTTCATCTAGCACGATTTCCCACGGTTTATCTCGTCCAGAGTAATGAATGAGTATGCCTTGAACACTGAAGTCCTTATCCATATGATGGAATAAATTAGGGATAGGCGTCATATTCCCATCAATGACTAGATTCAATAAATCTTGTGTCTGACCTTTAAAACGTTTAGGATCTGCACCTTGATAAGTAAAAACTTTCTCTGTAATTTCTTCACGTATCCATTCATTAACGTCAATCCACATCAAACCATCAGAAAAATACACATCTTGTTTCATTTTCAAAAATGACACGCGTTCTGGTGTATGGTAGGTTAAGGCACCAATTGACTTACCTTTTAAATCTATAGACAAAAATTGTTTCAAGCTACCTACACAAATCATATCAGAATCTAAATACAAATAATGATCTGTATAATGCCGTAATATCCATGGCATGATAATACGAATATAAGTAACACGAGAAAACCTAGCAACTTTTATATGGAAATCCTGATAAATATTCATATCCATTATATATAATCTTATGTTACATTTATATTTTTTTGCTGTTTTTTCCAAGTTATTCTTATTAATATTTGTACAAGAATCGACAAATACATGGAAGTTAAAGGCAATATCTTTATTGGTTTCAAGGATAGATGTTATTTCTGCTCCTAACGGCTTAAAAAATGCATCATTTATATTAAAGCCAATATGCATCTCGGGTAATTTATTATTGCTATCCTGATGAATAAATTCAAACTTTTCATTATATAGTTGTTTATCATTTTCAAAATAAGCAGTATTATATTTTTTATTCATTTCTTCCTCCCAAAATTTTATCTCAAGTAAATTTATATACTGTTTTATTTTTAGTATTGTCGAATATGTTTCTTTTTCACTAGTATATTAAATCTAATTCTTCGGAAAAAGTCTAAATTTTTATCGATAAATCTTTTCTGCTCTTTTTTTATAGCAAATACTCTATAATCAATACTATCGTCACGAATAAAATGAAATAACTCTCTTGCTAATTTTTTATTTAAGAGTTTTATATATCTAGATTTCCCCATCCCTTCAATGTAAATTAAATCCTCTCGCAATTTTTGAGTACAAATACAGATATCTAACAATCTTTTATATCCGCCACGTGTTACTCCATTAGGGTTTTTATAATAATAGTATAAGCATTGATTTGTTATCATCAAACGTTTGCATCGATATAAATATCGACCTGACACATAATTATCTTCAGAGTGACACCCTATCGGAGATAAAATTCCTTCTATAACATCTTTTCTATAAACAGCATTCCATACAACTTTACACAAGAATTCCGAAAAATATAAATCAAAAACTTTATCTCCTTGAATTAGCTCATTCGGTCTAACCTTTGATGGTAATATTTTTTCTTTTTTATAACCATCTGTATGATACACAGAACATCGGGCAATATCAAGTTGATATTGCTCTAGCATACGTATTAACACTTCATACATTTTGGGATGAATCCAGTCATCACTATCGACAAAAGAAACATATTCACCTTTTGCAAAAATCATACCATTGTTGCGTGCACCACTAAGCCCTTCATTCTCTTGATGTATTACTATGATTCGCTTATCCATCAAAGTGTACTGGTCGCAAATTTCTCCGCATCGATCAGGCGACCCGTCATCTACTAATATAATTTGCAAGTTCGTATATGTTTGATTTCGTATCGAGTCAATACAACGTCGTAAATACGGTTCTACCTTATATACCGGAACAATAACTGATAATAATTTTTCTTCTGCCATATCTATCAATTCCTATGCGCTAAACAACACACGAAAGCCACACTATCATTTATCTATCTTATAGACAGATTCTGAGGCAAATGCCATCCCTAAAATTGCAAATATTGACTGCAAAGCATTACGGTTTGTTATACCTGTATCTACCATACCGTGACACATTAGTGCCACAAACGACCAAAAAGCTGCTTGATAATAGATATTATTTGGATACTCTTGTATTTTCCTTCCCAGGATAACCAATGTCCCAAATATGAACAAAAGAAAACCAGAACCGCCAATAATACCTGTCTCATCAAAAAAACTAGCGATTACATTGTGCGGGATTGTCAAATTAGGTTCTTTTGCAGCAGGAGATACATACTTAGGATATTCACGAGCCCAATTTCCAAATCCTACACCATACAACTTATGATTTTCCCACATTTCATAGCTAGATTTCAATAATAAAACACGTTCATAATCATAGCTCCTATGAAAGGATTGTATCGTTACGATTCCTATACCTCCTATAGCTGTAAGAGTCACTACTATTACCAAAATCATTTTTTTTATATTATGTTTTCTGACACTATATAACAAAGCAATCAGTAGTACTGCACCTATTAATATACCAATAATCGCTCCACGAGTCTTCGTCATGAGTAATGTATATATACCTAGCACTGTAGCTAATAATAGTATTGCATTCCTAAAAGATATCCCCTGTCTAAATTTATACATTGATATCATAATCATAGTGGGAACTAAAATTGCTAATTCTGTTCCTAGTAGCGTAGGTTGCCCGAAATATCCAATAACACGATTCTGTACATTTATTTGTGGCATTACACTCAAGAATATGACTATCAAAGACAATCCTAATGCATTATCAAAAATGTCAGGGCGAAACTTCTTTGACTGCAACAGAAAGATAATCCAAAAAGGCAATGTCCAAAGAAAATATTTCCATGTTGATTGAACGGTATTTAAATCTCCATATAATATGGCTGCCCAAAACAATGATATAAAGAAGATTATGTAATAGATAAGAAAGTTTTTTATTGGATATAAGCTAAAGTAAAATTTATTTTTGATTACTACAATCGCTGCCAATCCGCCTATGACAGAAAAAATACTATATCCTGCATTTGAACATCTTGAAAAGCAAAAAAAGATATACAAAAAGAGAATGATAGATTCACAAATATATTTTCTTACCAACATAAAATTCCCCTACCTTAACCATTCTTTTAATTTTATTTGAGCGTATCGAATGTGACTGTATACCTTCAATCCATCTAAAAAATACACAGACATAATCTGGAGGATCCTATATTTTAAGCTGATTTTATTTGTTTTATGTGTTTTTAAATAATCTAAAATATTCTTTTTCTCTTTTTCCGAAAGGTTTCTAACACTATGATAGTCAATATACAAGGACTTGATTCCTTCATGAATGCAACGAGAAACTGCCCACTCTATTCCGATCTCATAATTAAAAAGTTTTGATACTCGTTCATGCTCTCTATAGGCTAAGAACTTATTATATCGTCCCCAAGAAGAAAAATTATTATTTTTTCCTGTAATTGAAGAATCATTCAATCGATTATAATGGTACAAAATATCAGGAATTATTGTAAATGTACGAACCTTTGTAAAAAGTATTGGATGAATGAATAAATCTTCATATTGATATCCTACCGGAAAACGAATATCTTCCCATAACTCACGTCGATACATTTTATCCCATAAAAAATTTGCAATTCGATCTACCAAGATATATTCTTGAATAGTTTGCACGTCAAGAGAACTATCGTAGTCCATCATTGCCTTTCTAACGCCATGTGTTGTAAACTCATCATGTCCAAAAAAAACAACATCGTATTTTTCTTTTTGAAGACACGATACTAATTTTTCTACTGCAGTCAATTCTATACAATCATCAGAATCAACAAAAAGCATATATTCCCCATGAACACAATCTAATCCACGATTCCTCGTGGCACCAATTCCTTGATTATGTTGATGCATCACGTGTATTCTATTATCTTTATTTTTATATTCATCGCATATATATGCAGAAGAATCTTTAGATCCATCATCAATCACTATGATTTCGATATTTCTATAAGTTTGATTTACTACAGAATCCAAGCATGTATTTAGATATTTATCAGCATTATATACTGGTATAATGAGACTAACTAATGGAAAATACATCATAATCCCTCTGTATCACTATTGCTATCAAAAAATCGGTCAAGCCATTTACAAAATACATATTGTCTTTTTATTTGTTCATTCCAATCATGCACGGGGCTTTTTATAAATTTAACTAAATCTCTATCATCAATGCCGAGTATATAAACATTGCGTTTATCATAAATTTTCATATTCTGGATAGCAGTATTGTTAGTAATAACTTTTTTATTATAAAATAAAGCTTCCATAATACGCAAGGTTAAACCTAACTGATTTTCTTGGACAATATCTAATACACAACTGCTATTTCTTAAAAGGCTTAAATAAAAACTATAAGGAATAGGTTCTATAAGGAACTGCTTGCATGCTTTTGAATAAGTGATATTCCTATCTGCCCGTACACCCATAAAAAATCGAATTTTTCCTATTTTAAGAGATTCCTTCAATTTCATGAGTAACGGCATTCTTCCTTTATCTTTTCCAACAAAAATAAGATCCAATTTATTATTATTTGATTGCCTATCTTTATAAAAAGCTTCGGGAAATACGATATTCTGAAAGTAAAACTGTGGATTATATAGCAGGCTATATTCCTTGCAGTCACTAAAATCAAAAGACCATATTTCTACACCAGTTGAAATAACCTTATTCAGCAGGGCCTTATTGTATATTGGATTATAATAATAAACAATTATTCGTATTTTAGGAAAGTATCTCTGAATATATTTAATGATATCAATATCTTCAAAAACGTCAAAAATTATAATTGTGTGGTATCGATCAAGTCTGTTTTTCCATTCACCATACCATATATACCTATAACAATATAACAAATCCGTATGATATTGCAGTGTGAACGTACCCCCGCCCATAGATGCGGGGGGGTT
>ERZ791624.1579-NODE-1579-length-9913-cov-1.382126_pt1 | contig 9913 bp, 10 predicted proteins | sample MGYA00510058_ERZ791624 | MGnify/ENA primary metagenome ERZ791624 (study PRJEB30046, sample SAMN00715158) | human gut metagenome | study: EMG produced TPA metagenomics assembly of the A metagenome-wide association study of gut microbiota in type 2... | reverse complement strand
TCCTCATCCGAGAAATCCGGCTTCGCATAGAGGGCGTCCTTCTCCTTGCCGATCTCGTACAGCCGTCTGTTGCCCTGGATGACCGTGTCAAGCACAACCTGATCATCATACTTGAAATGATCCTGCTCGAGGAAAGACAGTCTCTGCCCCGGTGTGATGGTGACACTTCCGGACGTCGTCTCCAGCTTTCCTGCCAGTATTTTCAGAAATGTGGACTTTCCTGCCCCGTTCGCGCCAATGACGCCATAGCAGTTGCCTTCGGTGAATTTGATGTTGACATCTTCGAACAATGCTCTCTTTCCGAGACGCAGCGTGACATCATTTGCAGCTATCATGTATCTGAATCCTCCTGAACTCCTTGCCGCCCCACAGCAAAGCCTGAGGCACTCCCGGTATTTCTCCGGCAATTCCGGTCATTTCCGTGAAAAAAAGACCGCTTTTCCTATTGTACAGAAAAGCAGTCTTTTTGCAAGCGTTATCTCCTGTCGATGTCTGCGATATCGACCAGACTGAGCTTTGTCACTGAATTGTCCTCGAGCGAGGTGATCAGCGCCCGTGCTGTATCGACAGCCGTTATGACATTGACTCCGGTCTCGATGGCCGCGCGGCGGATCAAAAATCCGTCCTGCTGATGCTCGATGCCCCTGTTCGGGATATCGATGACCAGATCGATCCGATGACCGAGGATCAATCCATCAGGTTCGGGGAATCCTTCTCCAGCTTATTGACCTGGCGGGCCGGGATTCCTTCTGCGCGGAGTGCCTTCCACGTCCCGTGGGTCGAGTAGATCGTATACCCGATTCTGGAGAACCGTCTGGCAATGTCGATCATCTCCGGTTTCTCCTCGTCACAGACCGTGATGATCATGTTGCTGTACCTGGGCAGCCGGACACCGGCACCGAGAAATGCCTTGTACAGGGCCTCATCGAACGTCTTCGCGATGCCAAGGCATTCACCGGTCGATTTCATCTCCGGGCCGAGTGTAACGTCCGCATCCCGGATTTTCTCAAATGAAAAGACTGGCATCTTGACCGCAAAATAGTCCGCCTCCGGCTGGAGTCCGGGCGTGTAGCCCATGTCTCTGATCTTTTCGCCCAGAATCACCCTTGTCGCAAGCGGAACAATCGGAATTCCGGTCACCTTGCTGATATAGGGTACCGTCCGCGAGGATCTGGGATTCACTTCGATGATATACACGCCATCATCCCGAACGATGAACTGGACATTCATCATCCCGATGACATGCAGGTTCTGAGCCAGGCTCCTTGTGTAGGACTCAATGACAGTTTTGACTTCCCTTGACAGATCCTTCGCCGGGTAGACCGAGATGGAGTCGCCGGAATGGATGCCCGCCCGCTCGATGTGCTCCATGATACCGGGGATCAGGATGTCCGTTCCGTCACAGACCGCGTCGACCTCAATCTCACGTCCCATCATGTACTTGTCAACCAGGATCGGATGATCCTGAGCATAGCGGTTGATGTTCCCGATATAGGAATCAATGTCCTCATCCGAGATCGCAATCCGCATCCCGGCACCGCCCAGCACATAGGACGGGCGGACAAGAACCGGATAGCCCAGACGGTTTGCCACAGCCTTGGCCTCGTCTCCGTAAAGACGGTCTCCCCCTTCGGCCTTGTGATGCCGCACCGCTCCAGCACCTCGTCAAACCGCTCCCTGTCCTCCGCGGCATCGACATCGTCCGCATCCGTGCCGAGAATCCTAACGCCCATCTTCATGAGCGCGCTCGTCAGCTTGATGGCCGTCTGACCGCCGAACTGGACGACTGCACCGTCCGGCTTCTCCAGCCGGACAACGTTCTCAACATCCTCCGGCGTCAGCGGTTCAAAATAGAGCTTGTCTGCAATATCGAAGTCCGTCGATACCGTTTCCGGATTGTTGTTGATGATGATGGTCTCGAAGCCGGCTTTCTGGAAGGCCCAGGTACAGTGGACGGAGCAGAAATCGAACTCGATTCCCTGTCCGATCCGGATCGGTCCGGAGCCCAGCACCAGAACCTTCTTCTTATCATGTTTTCCGGCTGCCTCCGCAGCCTCATCCTCGCCGCCGTCATACACGGAGTAATAATACGGGGTCTGCGCCTCGAACTCGGCAGCACAGGTGTCCACCATCCGGAATGAGGCATGGATACCGGCCTTTTCCCGGAGCAGGTGAATCTCCTCCTGCGTCTTTCCGGCCAGGGAAGCGATCACGTTGTCCGGGAATTCCATGCGCTTGGCTTCCCGCAGCAGCTCCTCCGTCAGAGGCTGCTCTTTCAGCGCCTTCTCCATCTCCGTCAGATGCGCGATCTTATCCAGAAACCAGGGGTCAATCTTCGTCGCCTTGTAGATGCCTTCCCTGGTAAACCCTCGCCGAAGGGCCTCCGCGATAACCCAGATCCGCTGGTCATCGACGTCCTGAAGCTTTTTATGAAGCTGTTCGTCATCGAGTCCTGAGAAATCATAGCTCATGAGGCTGTCGACATGCTGCTCAAGGGAACGGATCGCCTTCATCAGCGCACCTTCAAAGTTTGTGCAGATGCTCATCACTTCGCCGGTTGCCTTCATCTGTGTGGACAGGCTCCGCTTCGCTGTGATGAATTTGTCAAACGGAAGCCTCGGCATCTTCACAACGCAGTAGTCCAGCATCGGCTCAAAGCTGGCATAGGTTTTCCCCGTAATCGCATTCCGAATCTCATCGAGCGTGTACCCGAGGGCGATTTTGGCAGCAACCTTTGCGATCGGATATCCGGTCGCCTTCGATGCAAGTGCCGAGGATCTTGACACACGCGGGTTGACTTCGATGACACAGTATTCAAATGAATCCGGCTTCAAGGCGTACTGGACGTTGCAGCCGCCGGTAATTCCCAGCTCTGTGATGATGTTGAGCGCGGAGGTGCGGAGCATCTGGTATTCCTTGTCGCCCAGCGTCTGGCTAGGCGCTACAACGATGGAATCCCCTGTGTGGACGCCGACCGGATCAATGTTTTCCATGTTGCAGACGGTAATGACATTGCCGGCACCGTCCCTCATAACCTCATATTCAATTTCCTTCCAGCCGGCGATGCTTCTCTCGACCAGAACTTCGCCGACACGTGAAAGGCGGAGACCGTTCTCGAGAATCTCGTCAAGCTCCTCCTGGTTGTCCGCGATCCCGCCGCCGGAACCACCGAGGGTGTAAGCCGGCCGCAGCACGACCGGATATCCGATCGGCGCGCAAACTTCTCTCCATCTTCGAGATACGGACGACCTGGGAGGGCGCCACCGGCTCCCCGATCTTCTCCATGGCCTCCTTGAATTCGAGACGGTCCTCAGCCCTCCTGATTGTCCGGGAAGTCGTTCCGATCAGGCGGACATCCAGATTCTTCAGGATTCCCTTCTCCTCCAGCTCCATCGCCAGGTTCAACCCAGCCTGCCCCCCGAGCGTCGGCAGAATGCTGTCCGGCTTCTCCTTCCGGATAATCGCCTCCACCACCTCAGTCGTCAGCGGTTCAATGTAGACATGATCCGCAATATCCTTGTCGGTCATGATGGTTGCCGGATTGCTGTTGAGCAGGACAACCTCGATGCCCTCCTCCTTCAGACTTCTGCATGCCTGCGTTCCTGCATAGTCAAACTCGGCCGCCTGTCCGATGATAATCGGGCCGGAACCTATGACGAGCACTTTCCTGATGCTGTTATCCTTCGGCATGTTCAGTCTCCCTCCTTCTCGCTCTTCGCGCGCTCCATCATCCTCACAAAACGATCAAACAGATAGCCGGAATCCTGCGGTCCCGGGCAGGCTTCCGGGTGAAACTGTACAGTAAAGATGTTTTTCCCGAGGTAAACCATTCCCTCATTTGTCCCATCGTTCACGTTCCGGAAGGCCGGACGCGCAACATCTGCGCTCAGGCTTTTCTCATCTACCGCATATCCATGGTTCTGGGAGGAAATGTATACCCGTCCTGTCTTCAGGTCCTTGACCGGATGGTTCCCGCCTCTGTGTCCGTATTTCAGCTTGTAGGTATCCCCTCCTGCTGCCAACGCCATCAGCTGATGGCCAAGACAGATCGCAAAGACGGGCACATCACTCTCATACAGCCTGCGTACCTGACGGATGATCTCTCCACAGTCCTTCGGATCACCAGGGCCGTTGGACAGCATGATGCCGTCCGGCTGATCCGCCAGAATCTCATCTGCGGTTGTCCACGCCGGATAAACCGTGACACGGCAGCCCCGGTGTACAAGGCTTCTGCCAATGTTTCGCTTCATGCCAAAATCCATCACCGCGACATGAAGATGCTGGCGGGCCGCCTTCTCGGAAAGCCGTACATAAGCCTGCTCGCGTTCGTTCGCTGCTTTCTGGGCAATCGGCGTTCCTGCAAGTGCCGGATCATCCGCAGAGATGATTCCATCCGCCATGCCTGACGGATTCTTCTCTGTCCGGCGTCCGTTCCCTGCCTCCTCTTCCAGCTCCACTCTGGAGCCAACCAGGTTCGGCCACGGTACATTCATCCCGCTGTCTGTAAACTCGTACCTTTCCCGGCAGCTGACGCGCGAAACAACATCCCCTGTCCGGTATGCCTTGATCCGGGGCAGCAGGTCCCGGACCTCCTCCTGAGAGTACTCTCTGGTCGTGATCATGCCGTTCATGGTTCCGCGATTCCGGAGCGTCTTCGTCAGCGCTCTTGTATCGATGCCTGAAATCCCGGGAATATCATATCTTGTGAGGAAATTCTGGATGGTATCTTCCGAACGGAAGTTAGAAGGAATACGGGAGAATTCCCGGACGATGAAAGCGGACAGCCAGGGCTTTGAAGACTCCATGTCCTCAAAACTGACGCCATAGTTTCCAATAAGAGGATAGGTCATAACGACAGCCTGGCCTGCATAGGAAGGATCTGTCAGGACCTCCAGGTATCCCGTCATCGACGTATTGAACACGATCTCCGAGATCACCTCTCTCCTCGAACCGACGCTTTCTCCCTTCAGTAGAGTTCCGTCCTCCAGTATCAGATACCTGCACTGCCCATGAGATGCCTCTCTTTCTTAAGCTGTTCAAAATCGAAAGAATGCTACCATACACGCGTCAGCTTTGCAAGCTGACAATCTTTAAGGGCACTGGATTAATTCACAGGGAACTCGTACAATAGAGACTGGCTTTAAGAATAAAAGGCAGGGGGATTCGATACATTATGGAACCGATGAGCAGAGCTGAGCGGGATAAAAGAGAGAAGGATATTCAATATCTGGAGGAGGTCTCGCTGAATGCCTGGCCATCCTATATGATCGAGCTGTATGACGGCTGGCTGATCCGCTTCTCGTACAATTACTCCTACCGGACAAACTCCGTGGAGCAGGTCGGGATTTCGACCATTCCCGTCGAGGAGAAGATCGCCTACTGTGAGGCTGTCTACGACCACTTCAACAGCCCCTGCTCCTTCAAGATTCAGCCTCTCCTGGATCCCTCATTTGATCACCGGCTCTCCCAGCGCGGCTATGAAGTCCGGCACATTACGGAAGTGATGACAGCTGATCTCAAAGACGTCAGTCTGCTGAAGGAAGAACGGCGGGAATACATCTTTGAAAACCGTCTGAATCTGCCGACCTCGTTCACTACACAGGAGGGCTGACTGTCGAGCTGAATGCTGTCGTCACAGACGAGTGGATCCGTGGGCTCTTCCATCTGAATGGGACCTCGGAACCGAACCTGCGCCGGATTGTCCCCTCCATGTATGCGGCCATTCCGAAAGAAACGATCGCAGCCAGCATTGAGATCGACGGCCGGATCGTGGCAACCGGTCTCGGAATCCGGGACAGGGATTATATCGGAATCTACGCCATCTATGTATCGCCCAGCTGCTGGCGGCGCGGATACGCCCGGGCAATCTGCTCCACGATTCTGAAGGAAGCACGCCTTCAGGGCGCCCGCTATGCTTACTGCAGGTTGTAAAGGGAAACACGGCTGCCAAAAAACTCTACCAGTCGCTCGGATTTCAGGACTTCTATACCTACTGGTTCAGAAGCAAGGTACTCTCCTGAGGCAGCACCCGCCCGGCAGCCGCCGCGGTCACCGGCACCCCGCCGTTTTGCCATCGGCCTTCCGATCCGGCCGCTGCCTCTTCCGCTTTCAGATATCGTCTTCTCATTCGGACAAAGTCTCGTTACAGTTCCCAGCGCCCGGCTGCACCGCAGGGCAGTACCAGGCCGCTGTCTCTGACCGGAAGCCCGATCTCCTCCGCTGATACGGTTCCCCCGAAAATGGGAACGAGCGTCACGCTCATGAGATATGTCAGTACGGATGGAGACAGTCCTGTCGTATAGGAATTCAGCAGGAAAAACAGCGGTTTTTTTGAGAGAATCTGTGTTGTCAGCTTCAGAAGCTCGTGGATGCAGTCCTCCATCTTCCAGATCTCACCTTTCGGTCCTCTTCCGTATGAGGGAGGATCCATGATGATTGCATCATAATGGTTGCCGCGGCGAATCTCGCGCTCGACAAACTTTCTGCAGTCATCCACCAGCCAGCGGACAGACGAGTGGTCGATTCCGGACGCCTGGGCATTCTCCTTCGCCCAGCCGACCATCCCTTTTGAAGCGTCCACGTGCGTCACGACTGCCCCTGCCTGAGCCGCTGCAACCGTAGCCCCGCCGGTGTAGGCGAATAGGTTCAGAACCCTCACTTCCTTCCCCTGACGGATCCGCTGACGGATTTTCTCCGCAAACCAGTCCCAGTTTGCTGCCTGCTCCGGAAAGAGTCCGGTATGCTTGAATGAAAAAGGCTTCAGGTTAAACTTCAGATCCAGTCCGCCGCCCTGGTAGCCGATCGTCCACTGCTGCGGCAGATCAAAGAATTCCCATTCTCCGCCGCCCCGGCTGGACCTGTGATAGTGCGCATTGCACCTTCTCCAGCCCGGGTCCTTTTTGTCCGTCTGCCAGACCACCTGCGGATCCGGTCTGATGAGGAGATAAGATCCCCAGCGCTCCAGCTTCTCCCCGCAGGAGGTATCGAGGATCTCATAGTCTGTCCAGTTTGATGCCGTTATCATCTTCTGTTACCTGCTTTCTCCCACAATGCTGTCACCATCTCCGGAAGCTGTGCAAAGGCGTCGATCGAAGGCACCTTCTCTTTCTCAGCGTCGACCTGTCCGAATCCATAGGCTGCGTAGATGAACGGAATGCCCGCCTTTCTTGCAGCATCCAGGTCCCCGGCTGTGTCACCCACATAAAGCGCACGCTGAAGCTCATTTCTCTCCATGCACAGGCGGATGCTGAAGTCCTTCGGTTTCCCAGTATCCCCGAAACACACGTGATCCTCGATCAGGCTGCCTGTCCCCGACGTATGCAGGAAATCCTCGATATACCCCTTCTGGCAGTTGCTGACAATATACAGGTGAAACCCTGCTTTCTTTAAACGCGTCAGCGTCTGCCCGACAGACGGATATACACTGCCGCCGTGTTCCCACATATACGTCACTTCTGCATCCATCATTCCCTCAAGCGCCTGATGCCGCCGCTTCTCAGAGAGCGGCGCCAGAAGGCGGTCCCCGATCTGAGTCATCGTCAGCCCGAGGACTCCCTCAATGTCCGCGTCCGTGTATTGTCCCGGCATCTCTGGAATCTGTTCTTCTCTGTACAGATTCCACGAGTCCCTGATTGCACGCACGGCATCCCAAAGAGTTCCATCCACATCAAGAATGATCCCTTCTTTCAAAATATCCTCCTGCTGCTCTTTCTTCTCAGTTTCAGATTCTTTGAACCCGCAGACTCTTCAGTATCAGTCCGCTCTGGCCAAAATGAAGCCTCATGACGCTGTTTCTGGTTGTGGAAAAGAATGTCGCTGTCTTTACAGCCTCACTTCCTTCGCCGCCCCCGAACATCCACTCTGCAACCGGAATGGTCGTAAAGAACAGACTTACCGGGATCTGGGCAAGCACACCGGACGCAGACGCAGCCTTGAGTTCAATCCGGTAGCGGGTTCTTGGTGTGACCTGCAGGCCGAACAGATAGTCTCCTCCGCGCTGTGGAAGGACCGCAGACAGATCAAGCTCAAGTCCTTCCGGCGGAACCGGATGAAAATTCACACTCTCGACCGCAGAAAGATCCTCCCCCTCCGGGACACTCTCCACTGTGACTTCAGTCGGATGGCCCAGCAGGCGCCTCATGGCTTCAGTCTTCATTGCAAACCGGCATATATTCATGGCGCAGCGCTGAAGCTCCGCCCGGGTCAGCCTTCCTTCCCGCAGAGCTGAAAGCGTGGTCGGCTCACCGGCTTCTTCATCCTCGGACGGTACAATCTTCTCCCCGTCCGGGACGACCATATACAGGTCATTCTGAGCGCGGACCATCGGACTGAAATCATACGTTTTTCCGGCGATGCTCCGCTTAAGCCGCCGCACATCTTCCCCCTCTGCCTTCCTGTCCCCGGCTCAGACGTCTCATAAGGATCCATCTCTGACGGATCTTCGCTCATTGCAGCCCACCAGTCCGTCATGACAATGCCGTCAAATCCCCATTCATTGCGCAGAATGGTCGTGGTCAGATCATAGAGCGAGGCTGTATGGATACCGTTTACCTTCCCGTAGGTCGTCATCAGCGCATCTGCTCCGCCTTCCCTGACCGCAATCTCAAAAGGTCTCAGGTAAATTTCCCGCAGCGCTCTTCCGGATACGACACTGTCAAGCTCATGGCGCCTGGTCTCACGGTTGTTTGCGCAGAAATGCTTCAGAACGCCGGTTACTCCGCTCTGATGCAGCCCGCGCAGCTGAGCAGCCGCCATCTCTCCTGCCAGATAAGGGTCCTCCGAAAAATATTCGAAGTTTCTTCCGTTCAGCGGATTTCTGTGAATGTTGACACCTGGTCCCAGAATACAGTCCACCCGGTTTTTAACCATTTCCAGGCCAAGGAAGGAAAACAGCTGTTCATTCAGCTCCCGGTCAAATGTGCATGCCAGCATCGTTCCATTCGGAAGAGAAAACGCATGATCCCCGCAGTCGAGACGCATCCCGCTCGGTCCATCATCGCAGCACACAGCGGGGATCCCGAAATCACGAAGGCGTTTTGTGACGCCGCCGAAGGCTGCTGCCGTCCCTGGCGTCACAAGGGGACTTCCCATTCCCTCTCCACGGATGATGGCGCACAAGTCCTCATCCGAGAGCTGTGCAATGAAGTCTTCCATCCTGCAGGATCCATCCTCTACATCCGACAGCTTCAGCCCCCGGTCTCCAGTCTGGGCTGTCTCTCCCGGAAGATTTTCCTAATCCGTTTTTCCACATCGATGCTTCGAAGCGGCGTTTCCTCGTACACAAGGTGGACTTCCCCGCTCTCTTCGCTCATCGCCATTCGGTCAAATTTGCAGACAGGCGCCAGCGCTTCCTCTTCCTGGAGAACCATCCAGTCTTCAGACAGTGTAAAGGCGCCGTCCTCGGAGTCCAGAATCACCGCATCCCGGACATTCTCTCCTACATACAGGTCGTAACGCCCTGCCTCCAGCACCCAGGCTGAAATCTCGGCTGTTTTTCCGCTTTCATCGAAGGAGGCGAAGCTTCTGACCGGGATCTGGATCTGAAGCGTCTGGCTTTCGCCCGGCTTCAGCAGCCTTGTCTTTTCAAACCCGACAGCACTCTTGCCGGTTTTCCAAGCGTCCCCTGGGGCGCCTGCGCATATACCTGCACGACTTCCCGCCCGGCAGCATGGCCTGTATTCGTCACCTCTGCTTCCAGATCGACAGACAGTCTTGCGAGCGGCTCGCTCTGCTTTTTCCGGGCGCGGATACTGAACGTTGTATAGGAAAGCCCGTATCCGAACGGATACAGTACCTTATCCTTTGCGACCGTCTCAAAGAAGCGGTATCCCACGTAGATATCTTCCTGATAGACATCCCTCACGCCTGTGCCGAAGCTGCCGGAAGACGGATAGTCCTCAATCCGTTCCGCGAG
>ERZ791624.1575-NODE-1575-length-9927-cov-3.867504_pt1 | contig 9927 bp, 7 predicted proteins | sample MGYA00510058_ERZ791624 | MGnify/ENA primary metagenome ERZ791624 (study PRJEB30046, sample SAMN00715158) | human gut metagenome | study: EMG produced TPA metagenomics assembly of the A metagenome-wide association study of gut microbiota in type 2... | reverse complement strand
CGGCGGGCTTTTTGCCCGCGAGGTATTCCATCTGCACGGCGCTGACCGGCGCGGGGACCTGGATGCGCGGGTGCTTCGCCTCTTTGAGCGCGGCCCAGACCAGCGAAACGCTCGCCGGGTCCAGCGCGACCGGCACGCACACGGCGCTCTCCTTCACCGCAGAGGCGACGGATTTGATGAGCAGACTGTCGATCTTTGGGTTTTCGACCGCGTGCAGCTCGATGACGCTCACGCCCAGCCGGTCGAGGAGCTTGGCAAGCTCGATCTTCTCGCGGAACGAGAGCGTATAGCCCGCGGCCTTGCCCGCCTGGCGGATCGTGGTATCTGTCATGGAAATGTGTTTCATCATAGGTTCCTCCTTTTTTCGGAAAACAAAAAGTCCCTGAAGCCAACTGGCTTCAGGGACGAAATAGCTTCGCGGTACCACCCTGCTTATCCCCCGCCTCACGGCGGACGATCACTCTCGGACTCTGACAAGCCCATAGCCGGTAACGAGGCCAAACGGGCCATGCTACTTGTCGCCGTTCGCAGGGCCTACTCGGGAAGCAGACTGACCGCTGTCTTCGGTACCGGCTCACACCAGCCGCCGGTTCTCTGAGACGCTCCAACAGGGCCATAATTCCGTCATCGTATTTCGTGGTTATCAATACTTGCGGCCATTAAAGCACGATTCCCACCGCTTGTCAAGCACACAGTCCAAGATTCGACATTTTCACAAAACCATGCGCCCTCTCCGCACCGCGTCTTTGTGCAATCGGTGCTCTGCGCACCCTTCAACCCAGCCCCACCCAGCGTTCATGCTCCACGGCATCGGCGGTGGCGTGGGCCACGGCCGCCTCCAGAATAAGCAGGAAATATCACGCCTGCGCGTCGCGGTTGTCGTCAAAAATCGGCATTCCGAGCTGAAGATCTTCGAGCGACGACAGCGTCCGCCCCAGCAGTCCGTTCAAAATCACCGCCAGCTGCGCGCACGTCACCGCAGCGTCCCAGCGGCGCTGACTGGCACAATGGCCGCCAGCAGCAGTATGATCAGAAACATGGAAACGCAGCACTGCGAAGAAATTCTCCGCCGGGAGCTTGACGGCCTCGACAATGAATTTGAAACGCTGCGGCTTCTGTCGCAGGAACTGTTCGTGCGTGCAAATGTCCTACGATTTTGGAAAGCGGCTTGACATGGATTTTTGATGGATATACGGCAACCCCGGCTCGGAATACTCTGGGCCGGGGCATCTGTTTCGTCTCATAGAATGGGAATGTAATTATAAGAGTTATAGATTGGTGCAGTTGCCAGTCTTGTCAGTTTTATGCCTGCATCTCATTGCTGTCGGCATAGCAGCTCTCGTCCGTCTGCGCGGCCAGAAAATCGAAGGCCGTCCGGCCATAGAAATCGTCCGCGTTGATGACGGCAAACGGGCCGTTTACCACGCCCTTGCAGCAGGCAGCGCATGGCCGGTGCCCCATGGCTTGGCGCGGCAGGCTGCCTCCGGCGTTCGCTTTGCGGGAATCAGATTCACAGTGCGGAACGTTACCCTGCCGAACAGATGCTTTGTCAGATAGCAGCTGAAGGAAGCGCTGTCATCCAGACCAAGGCCGAGGTACTCGTCCATGTGAAAGGCGTTGATCCGGGAAAAATCCAGGTCCTGCCGCAGCAGGCTTTCCAGCATCTCATTCTGCGAAGGCGCAGCGGCAAAAATCACATTTGCAGTTTCCTTCCGTTCCAGAACTGCGCGAATGGCGCTGGCCGCCGTTTCTGCGGCAGCGTATCCCATTGAACTGCGCGAATCATATACGGATGAAAAAAGCGTATCTGTCTGAATGGTTCTGATCAGCATATAGCATCCTCCCAATGTTGATCGATTCTGAATTTTCTGCACCGCGCAATGACCTCGCGCAACTGTGTTCTGGTCAGCGCGTCATTGCTGATGAGATCGAGGCAGTCCGTGCTGAACGTAAGCGGCATATAGTATTGCTCCAGCCGCTGTTCCAGCGTGTCGATCTGCCGCCATAAAAGTGCGGCGCGGTCATCGCATCCTGCATAAAGCGCGGTATAATACTGTCCCATGCGGAGCATGAGCTGCATGGTATCTGTTCCGTAGACCAGAAGCCGGAGGTCTTCCTCCAGTGCATGACGCAGCTGCGCGCTTTGCTGTGCGCTGCGCTGCTGCGCAGGATTTACCGCTGTGACGATATCGGTACGGATGGCCGCGGTATCGTGTTTGACCGCAGACAGGGTTTCCCGCAGTGTCAGCAGCGCTGCCTGCAGAAGCGACAGCGTTTGCTCCCCGGCTGTGTCAAACGCTTCCGGCGTTTGAAAGTGGTCGTCGACTTGCAGCGGACGCTCCGGTCTGCCTCCGTTCCAGCTTTGCAGCCGGCTCAGCAGGCTTCTGTCCTTCCACGCCCGCCAGCTTGTAATCTGCTGCGAGGCCATGTCGATCTGATCGTATACAGACCGGAGCCGTCCCGCGTATGCACCGTACCGGCGCGAAAGAAATTCCGCTTTGATCTTCGCGATATCGGCGTCCGGGTCCCACGCCAGCTCTGCAAATAAAACCTGTGTCAATGTGCGCATTCCCCAGTTTACCAGCGGGACGTGCATATATACGAAGCCTGCTGCACCGGTGCGGCGGTAGACTTGAAAATCATGCGCCATACTGTGCGTAAACAGCAGCGGAAGATCCTCAAATTTGCTGACATTGTAGTATTCCAGCACCATCACCGGCAGGTGCGGCCGGATCTGATTCCAGCCGGAAAGCGCGCTTGCGTATGCCCGGTTATAGGAACAGCCGGGATCGTCGAAGCCATGCGCATAGCAGCGGACAATGGGAGCGTAAATGAGATAGTCTCCGGCATCCAGAAGATTCTGCGGGATCGGACGCTCCGGCGGCGCAAGCGTGGAGGTTCCTTCATACGCGATCAAGGCCATCTTTACATCGTGATCCAACCGGCCTGCCGCGCGGGCGCGGTCCAGGAAGGAACGAAAGTGTGATGCCATATGCAGCATCTGGTCTGTGCCGTTTCCGAGCGCACGGCAGCGCTCGCATGTGCAGACACTCCCCCATGTATCGAGGCCCCAGACGTCGATTTCATCTGCCTCATGCCACGGCCCCATGATGTGCCGCAGCAGTTCCTCGCATAAATATGGAATCAGTTCCGGCTGAGAAACGCAGAACTGCGTCTGCAGTGCGGTCTGCCTGCTTTTGGGTCCGTGGGCAGGTGTTCCGTACCACTCCGGGTGCGCGTCCCAAAGCGTCCGGCCGGATGGGGTCGGACGATCCGGCGCCAGAATAGCCTCAAAAATATGACCGCCATCGCGCATGACAATTCCAAGCTTCCGCATGAGCGCGCGCGTGTTCGGCCGATCTCCATACGCATTCATTCGATTTCTGGCCATCCAGATCAGAAGATCCGCGCTCTCCTTGAGCGCGCCTTCGATGGAAAATCCACGGCCGAGCGTGGAAGCGGACGCATCATGCACGGCGTTCTTCGGCCAGAGAAGGCCGCATCCCGGCTCGGGCGCATATTCTCCCGCTGTACCCGGTTCCAGCCATCGCCAGCCCTGCATTTTCAGAAATTCATAGACACCGTATAAAACACCGACCCGGCCTGCACCGCGGATCAAAAGACCGTCCTTCTGCGGCAGCAGCGCGTATGCATCCCCAGATGCCGTAAGAGAATCGGCGTGCAATTCGATCGCTGTTTTTCCGCTGTGCCGCTGTGAGACAAAGCAAATCTGTGCGTCTGGCTCCATTTGCAGCAAATGTGTTCTAAGTTCCACCGCTGCATAGCTGATCGTGCATCTTGCGCCAGCCTCCGGATCATGTCGAAAATCAATCTTCGCTTCCGAAAATGCCCAGCTTTCTGTCATGGTCTCTGCGGAAGGAAACGGAAGAAGAATTTCAAGCTCCATCGTGTCTCTCCTCCTATTGGATGATGCCCTATCGGACGATCAGGCCGGTCGCCTCATAAAATTGCTGCCCGGCAAGAAGCCGCTCTTTGAGGTTCGATTGAAAGCGATTCTGCGGCACAAAAGCAGCAATTTCATCCGGCTGAATGTCCCAACGGAGCACATATCGTGCAGCTGCGTTGGATGCGGTGCGTCCGACGATCTGAAAACGCTGTTGAAAAAATGAAATATTGGAGTATACTCCAACCAGAGGCAGCAGTGTTTCATCCAGCAGCCAGGAGTGGCAGCTGAAAAACCGGAACGCATACGCTGGGAAGTGTTTCGGAAAAAATGCGCGTGCCCGCGCGAACGAGGTGTCGCACGCCGCAGGATCGAGCGAACCGCCGCGGCAGATGTGCACAGACACCAGCGGCTCGCCCGGTTCAAGTCCAAAAGCCGGGGCGGAAAAGTCCGCCGGCTCCATGCAGAATTGAAGTCGTCCAAGCTGGAACAGCCGCAGCGTCAGATGATTCGTCAGCCATGCGCTTTCGGCAAGGCCGATCTTGCCGCTATAGCTCCAATATTCGGAGGCCCAGCGGCCGATATCGTCGATCGTATGATAAAATACCTCGTCCGGAAGCTGGTGCCTTTGATAATCGTTCAGCAGCTTCTGACTCCAAAGGAGCGCTGCGAGCAGATCCGTCTTGGGATCGCCGCTCCAACGGAGCGTGTCTGCCCTGTAAATTTCGGCGGCCTGAGAAAGTGCCGGAAGCAGCGCTTCCTCAAAGTCCTTTTGATAGAGCGCGTCCAGACCCTGACGGGTATATTCCTGCCGCGCAAAGGAAATCGCCTGTTCGATGTTGTTCATTTTGTACCCAACCTGTAGAGATTTCTCAGGAAGCGCTTTGCGACCGGGTTTTCCTGCCGCAGCTCCAACTGGCAGATCACATAGCGTTTGCCGTTGTACCGTTTTTCGGCTGCGGCAAGCACGGGAACCCAATTTCCCTGTTCGTCCATATTGTTGGACAAAAGAATGGGCGTAAAGCCCTCGGCAGTAAAGGTCGTGTCCAGAAGCGGCGTGATGCAGTCCTCCTTGGCGTCATACCAGTAGGAGAAGTCCTGCTCCTTAAATTCCGCGACAGCCGGGTAGCCGGTCTTGCGGGAGACGAAATGCAGCGGGAGCATCCCGCAGGGCTTGACCGTCACGGTCTCACCCGCAACGGTATGCAAACCCGGTTCCAGCTTCAGAATGACAACATTGTCGTTCGGTACGACAGTCACGTCCTGAAATACGGTCAGCTTCTGCTCTGTGTCATTGACAACGTCCCCGTTCCCGTCCAGCAGAACGGCGCGGAGCGTCAGCGTTTCGCGGTCTTGCGCGGTCTCTGCCGGGAATTCGGCGCTGGCGATATAGGCTGCGCGGCAGGCGTCCGCGTGCGCGGGGACGCGCCCGGTCTGAATCAGCTTGTTTTGTTCGTTGTAAAGCTCAAAGGCAAGCGTATACGCGCCGGATTTCGCGGTATCATTGCACAGGAACGCTTCGATCTGAATCGTTTCGCCCGCCGTATAGGCAAAGCGGTCGGTGCGTAGCGACACCAGCAGGGGCGCGAGTGCATCTCGGTAGGCAAAATACGCCTGCTTCGGGATGCGCTTGCAGTCCATGATGGACTTCATCCAGCCGCTGGGCCATGCGTCGATGAACAGATGAATGGCGTTCGAGACCATGCGGTCGTCGCGGCGGAATGCCTCGGTCATCATGCGCGTGGCAAAGGCCTGATACCGCTGGCTGCGGCTGATCCAGCCCTGCATATCCTCCTGCGCGTCATAGAAAAAGCCGCTGAAGCTCTTTGTTTGGCTGCGGACGATATGGCCGGGGTCAAACGGCTCACGCAGCCATTCACGCGGGTAGCACTCCTCCATGACCTCCGCCGAGTCCAGCCCCTCTGCGCCGTATTCACCGCAGCCATAGTACCAGCCGGGCTTGACAGGCAGCCAATAGCCCCGGTGCAGACGGCCGATGTCAATACCGTGGCCGTTATACCACATGGGGTAGCAGTGGTTATCCGGTATCCCGTCTGTGGGCGGGTCATAATCGCCGTCCACGTGCTTGATGACCTGATCGGGGTTCGAGAGCTTCACAACAAGGTCACAGCAGGTGAAGAAGTTTTCCAGTTCCGGACGGATCAGATGTCGGTGCGGCTCATTATTGGCGTTCGGAAACGGCTCGTTGATATAACTGACGACGACATTGCACGGATGCTTACGCACCATGCGCGCCAGTTCCTCCGCCTGCCGGATGCCCTCCGGGACGCGGAAGCGGCGCATGACGCCGAACAGCGGAAGATCCGTCTGCGTCATAAGGCCGAGCTTGTCGCAGTATTCGTAGACCTCATCCTGCACCGGCCGCTGCGTCAGACGCAGAAAATTCATGTTGCAGAGTTTGGCCAGCAGAATATCGTCGATCAACTGCGGAAGATCACCGCGCAGCACGTCCTGCTGCTCAAAGCCCATCGTATTGGCCCCGCGCAGACGGATGGAGCGGCCATTGAGATAGAACATCCCCTTGCGCTGCGGACTTTCTGTGTCCTGCGTAAAGCTGCGCATACCGAACTGCTGTGCAAGGCGGTCGGTGCACGTCCCGTTTACAAGAACGGCTGCATGGAGCTGGTACAAATACGGGGTTTCCAGATCCCACAGCTTTGCGTCCGGCAGGTCAAATTTGAGTTTGTACAGATTCTTTCCGTGCTTGAGCGGCATGGGAATGCCCTTTCCAAGCTCGGACTTGACGGCGGCCTCCGTCAGGCTGTCGCCCATGCCGACAAAGCGCGTCGTCTCCGGCGTAAAGCGGTGGTCTTCAAAGACCGTCTCGGGGAAGTTCTGCCCGTAGAGTGAAAGCGAAAGCTCGACCGGGAGGGTATCATATCTGTCGTTCTGAATTTCCAGCCATGCTTCTGCCTTCCCGTCCAGCGGACGGATATAGAGGTCGCTGATATGGACGGAATTTCGGATCTCCACATAGACGCGGTTGTAAATGCCCGTCCCGGAGGGGCAGTGGTGCCAGCCGTCCAGCGGACCGTCCCAGCCGAGACCGGTGGCGGCATAAAGCTTGTCGCCTTCTGTTTCTTCGCTGCCGCCGGGATCGTTTCCCATATAAATATGGTCATTATACAATTCAACTTTCAGCCGGTTTGTGCCGTCTTTGACGATGCCTGTAATCTCAAACTCGAATGGAGAGAAGAAGCCTTCGTGTTCTCCGCCAAATGTGTCATTGACGGTAACGACTGCACGGTAATCCGCGCCGTCAAAATGGATATAGACCGACTGGCCCGCCAAAAGCGCAGGCAGCTCAAACGTGGTTTCATATGTCTTTTTGCACACGCCGATCGGCCCGCCGTATTCCGGGATCGTGACCGGTTGACCATCGCGCAGAAACGACGTGAGATCCATGCGCCGGCGCAGGCTTTCAAACGCAGGCGCGTGATTTTCCAGAAACGGGCGGTATGCTTCCCGCATGGCAGCAAGCTCGGTTTTCAGTTCTTCCGTTGTAGACAGATGCGGCTTGACTGCGATGGGCTGTGCATCTGCCTGTTCCAGACGGCAGATAACGGTTTCATGCGGAATTGGCGTGACCGGCTCCAGAAGCGCAGCGTTCCCGCCGATGCCGTTTGCCGCGATTTGTGCGAATTGATCCATATATGTTCTCCTTTTCGCTGCTTTTTCGTATCGTAACACAGCGCATATAGGGAGGCAATCTGCGAAAATGACACTTTGACCCGCAAAAATGTCATATTCGCCACCTATGAATTTTGACCCGCATTCTTTTAGAATGCGATACAGAGGATACTGGACCGATGGACGGATGTGAGGCAGCTTATGTTTGAAGCATTTTTTACGGATCCCTGTATGCGATACCGCACAGAGGTGATCAACGGCATTGACTTTTACGGGTTGGGATTCAGCATGGTACGCGGCGAATGTGTGGCGGAAGGAACGCTGCGCTGGATGCAGGAAGGTGAAGCTGCGGCCGTGCTCATCACAAATACGAGCCTGCCGGATATGTCTGGGTTTGAACTTGCCAGACATATCCGCAGACAGTTTCCGCGCCTCCGCGTGATTTTTTTGACTGACACGCCGAACCTTGCGGAAGCGCAGCAAGCCGTCCGGTGCGGTGCATATGACTATTTGCCGAAGTCTGACGGGATCGCCGCGCTGCGCAGCGCGATGATCCGCGTTTCAGAGGAACTGCACACGGAAAGTCGGGAAGAAGCATATCTGCGCGGCCAGCAAAACTGGGATGAGTGCATTTCGAGACTTCTGAAGCTGCTTCTGGCACTGAAGCCGGGCATCGACGAGGATCACTGGCAAATGTATTCCAAAGTCAAGCCGCTGCTGAGCGATGCTCCGCTGCGCATGAAGGCTCTGCTGGTGCGCTCTTTGATGGAGGAACTGCGCGCAGAAATTTGCCGCAGGGATGAGGCACTGGCCGCGCAACTCCGACGTAACATGATGGCTGCACCGCTGGGCATGCTGACCTCCGCGCAGGGAACGGCGGCGTACATGGACGCCATCTGGGCGCTGCTTTCCGAAAAGGGCTATATCACGCAGGAGGACGCGCTGAAAAGCGATCCCATTGGGCGCGCCTGCGTCTATATGCAGTCGCACCTCTCGGAAAAACTGACTGTGCAGGAGCTGGCTGAGTATGTCCACATCAGCCCGCGGCATTTTATCCGGAAATTCCAGACAGAGATGAACGAGAAATTTACGGATTATCTGGCCCACATCCGTGTTCAGGCGGCAATTCAAATGCTGGAGGCTGGTCGGGATGTCAAATCCATTCCGGAGGCGGTCGGATATAGAGACGAAAAAAGCTTTTATTCCGTGTTCCGGAGGTTCGCGGGCTGTTCCATGCGCGAATACCAGCAGAAACTGAACTTGAGCCAGCGAAAGGAGAAGCAACCATGATAAAGCTATGGAACCAAACCATGCCGCACCGCTGCGTAGAGGATGCGTTTGAACCGTATCTGACGCCATATGACTGTGACGCCGCAAAGACGGCAATTGTCGTGTGTCCGGGCGGCGCTTACTGCGGCCGGGCGGACTATGAGGGAAATGACGTTGGCGCGTGGCTGAATACCATCGGGATAACAGCCTTTGTGCTGGAATACCGCGTTGCGCCGAGTAAAGCCCCGGCGCAGCCGTCCGACGCGCAGCGGGCCATGCGGTTGGCAAGAAAGCTCTGCATGGAGCGTGGGATCGAGCGCCTTGGCATCATGGGCTTTTCCGCCGGGGGCCATCTGGCAGCGACACTGTCTGTCCACTATGATGAAGCCTTTTACCCGCCGCAGGATGAGCTTGACAATCTATCTGCCTGCCCTGATTTTACCGTCCTTTGCTATAGTGTGATCGACATGGGCGAGTACCGACACGATTGGAGCCGCCGCTTTCTACTCGGCGATGTGCCGGATGAGGCACAGATCGAATTCTATTCTCCGCAGCGCTGTGTGACAGAAAACACGCCGCCCGCCTTTCTCTGGCACACAGCACAGGATGCAAGTGTTCCGGCAATCAATTCGATGCTCTACGCCGCTGCACTGCAAAAATGTGACGTGCCGTATGAGCTGCACATCTTCCCGTTTGGACAGCACGGCAAGGCGCTGGCGCTGGATGATGCTTCCGTTGGACAGTGGCGGCAGCTTTTGCGCCAATGGTTGGTCAGCATGAAGTTTTTATAAGCGATATGAAAGGCACATGCGGCAGCGCATGTGCCTTTTGCATAATTTCATGCAATCATCTCTGTGCATATTAACAAAAGAGCAAATACGAATCGTCAAATTCAATGCTGATTTTTTGGCGACAATGCTTAAAATAAACACGCAGATACCAACTGGATGCAGGAATAATGCACAATCAACGCAGTCACAATCGCCAGCCATCTTGTCACAATCGCACCTTGGAAATCAAAAACCGAACCCGTAAAATGAAGAAAACAAAAGCGGAGGCACCCATGCGAACCATGACAAAGGAAAGAAAAAAGGAAGGGCCGC
>ERZ791624.1573-NODE-1573-length-9942-cov-1.650147_pt1 | contig 9942 bp, 14 predicted proteins | sample MGYA00510058_ERZ791624 | MGnify/ENA primary metagenome ERZ791624 (study PRJEB30046, sample SAMN00715158) | human gut metagenome | study: EMG produced TPA metagenomics assembly of the A metagenome-wide association study of gut microbiota in type 2... | reverse complement strand
TTCGCCGGGTACTGCGCCATCCGTCCGCTTCACTTCTGCAGAAGATACATTCCCGCACCGTGTGCCGGAAGCTCTGCCTGAATGCAGCTTCCTGAAAACGTGGCCGGTGTATCACCCCACAGGTCCTCTGCACTACGCACATCAAATTCCAAATCAGAAAGAGACGCCGATATTGTCTGCGCCTGATCCTCGAGATTAAAAAGCGCCAGATACCGTCCGCCTTCCTGCGTCAGGCTCGTCCAGACAGCATGTTTTTCATTCCGCTCCATCTGCTCCGGTTCCCTGCCAGCCCTCTGCGCCGCAAGAATCTTCTCATTGGTCAGAAGCGATCGTGTCCATTCATCCAGCTGTGTCAGGTCACCACCCATGATCAGCGGAGAGCGGAAAATGCACCAGAGCGTCATCAGCGTGCGCTGCTCCGCATGTGTGAAATTCGTCTGTCTCGGCTGGCCGAATCCGGTACCGATTTTCCCCAATGGCAGCATGTCGCAATCCGGCCAGCATCCCGGCTTTCCATGCCCCTGCCATAACTCGCAGCGGCCAAACATATCCAGAAGAAGCTTCCAATCGTCCCAGAAATCATCCGTGATGCGCCACATATTGGCATAATGTTCCAGATGCCATGCTTTTTCGATCACCGCCGGTCCCGGTGAGAGGGACAGGCACATCGGTCTCCCAGTTTTATCGATCGCGCGGCGGATCATTTCTACCTCTGCTGCCCCATATGGATCATCAACGTAGAGATGCTCATGGCAGATGTCATCCACCTTCACAAAATCCACACCCCAGTCTGCATACAGCTGGAAGATAGAATCATAATAAGCCTGTCCTGCGATAGAAGCCGGGTCAACACCGTACATATCGCCGTTCCAGCAGCAGATCGAATCCGGTCGGGCTGCCTCATCCGCTGTCGCATCGGTTCCAAAGATCGGCAGCCGCTCATGTACTGCCTGTCTCGGAATACCACGCATGATATGAATGCCGAACTTCAGCCCCATGGCATGAATTTTTTCAGCGATTGGAGCAAAGCCTTTTCCATCTGCAGAAGACGGAAACCGGTTTAGTGCCGGAATCTGCCGTCCCCATGCATCCAGCGTGAGCGGTGCGAACTTCCGATACACAACACCGTTATCTTTCTCACTTGCCGCCAGCGGCTCCGACCACTGGATGTCACAGACAACATATTCCCAGCCGAGGACTTCAGCTGCGCCGGCCCAGCCGCATTATCCAGAAGCTGCTTCTCCGTCACTCCTGCTGCGAAGCAGTCCCAGCTGTTCCAGCCCATCGGAGGCCGCAGTGCCGCATTGTCTTTTTTGAGTCTCATATTCCTTTCCCTTTCTAGCGAAGTCAGACGCATGCATTTCGAAACATTTGTATCATTATCTCAGACTGAAGAGGGATACTTCGCCTGCCACGATTTGATTGATTCCCTCTATTCCTGAAGCCCGCTCAGAAATAGCTCGTAGGCGTCATCCTCGTAAGAGAGCAGCGGAGAATTCTCACCGCCGCCGTTTGTACTTCGCCGCATTGCCGCGTAGGCTGATTCTCCATACTCAATCAGATCCATCGCATACAGCGGAAGCCCGGCCTCTGTACTGATTGCGCAAAATGCGGACAATGGATTCTCCTGATTCTTTGTTTCTAAAAGGCGTTTTCTCAAATCTGCGTCTTCCACCGCCATCCGATGAAGCCGTTCCAGTGTATCCGCAACATCCATATCAGTATACCTGTAAGATTTCATTACTTTTCGTGTACAAGCTTTCCTGTCATATGATCAACATGAACCGCAATCATCTGGACGTTCCCCAGAGTTCTATGCATCACCTGATCCACCTCCTCAGCGGTCGGATAGTACTTCAGCCCGATCGCCCTGAGTTTTTCACGAAGAAGATCGCTGTCCGTGACCAGGCTTGCCGTTCCGAACACAACAACACTTGACACGTAATAGGCCCAGTCCCCCTCCTTACGAGTACCAGAAGTCCAAACTGTAAAACACACTTTGGGATTCTTCTGGATCGAATCGATTTTATGCCCGGTCTTCGCACCGTGGAAATAGAGCGTCTCTGTCGGCTCATCATAATAAAAGTTTACCGGGACCACATATGGATATCCGTCCTCGCCATTCACGGCCAGAGCTCCGCGCTTCTCCCACTTCAGAATATCGATGCACGCTTCTTTCGATACCTGCTGCTTTTTTCGCCGCATTTCACGAAACATACGTCTTCCTCCATTATTCGTTTTCCTGTGCTTGTTCCATTGCACCACTTTTCCCGGAATATCTGCCTGCTCGCGCAGAAATTCACCTGACCTGCCTGCAGCGGGCCGATCGTTTGTCTGCATCCGATCCCCTCACGAAGGGAGCGCCTCTGTACCAGAATCCGGATGGTTCCCTTTCAACTGATCCTTCAATAAACCGATCTCTTTCTCAATCTGATGGATGACCGCCGTGAATTCTCCGTCAGAGGTTCCGGTCGGATCCGGGATTCCCCAGTCGAACCGTTCCCTGCAGGGAAGATACGGGCACTTCACGCCGCACCCCATCGTAACCACAATATCAAGCTCCGGAAGGGCATCCAACGTTTTGTTGTGCTGCCCTTCTTTTATCATGTCTATTCCGTACTGTTCCTTCATCAGACGGACTGCATCCGGATTGATCCTGTCCCTGATCTCTGTGCCTGCTGAATAACTTTCAAAGACGTCCCCGGCCAGGTGTCTTCCCAGCGCCTCCGCGATCTGGCTGCGGCAGGAATTATGTGTACAGATGAATCCGACCCTCGGTTTCCTCCCTTGCTGATTCATAACAGCTTTCCGATCTGCTTCTCATTCAGGACACGTCCTGTTGAGACAACCTTCCCATCAATCATCAGTGCCGGCGTGCTCATGATACCATATCCGGCAATGACGCTGAAATCGGTGATATATTCGATCTCCGCCTCGATCCCTTTCTCCTGTACAGCCTTCTTTGTGTTCTCCAGCAGGGCCTCGCACTTGCTGCAGCCTCCTCCTAAAACCTTGATGTTCATCGCATTATCCTCCTAATCATATGCATGCTCATGCCTGTCTTTTCTGAAAATGACTCTGCGTCCTGTTCGCAATTTTCACTAGTGTCAGCATAACCGGAACCTCTGTCAGCACACCAACTGTGGTCGCGAGAGCCGCCGGACTTGTCGTCCCGAACAGGGCAATGGCAACCGCAACCGCCAGCTCAAAGAAATTCGATGCACCGATCAGTCCTGCAGGTGCGGCAATGTCGTATGGAAGCCCCACCAGCTTTGCTGCTCCGTAAGCGATAAAGAAGATCAGGAATGTCTGGATGATGAGCGGCACCGCGATCAGGATGATGTGCACCGGATTGAGAGAATCACCTCCGCCTGGGATGCGAAGATGATCACCAGCGTCAGGAGCAGCCCAATTGTCGTGACGTGATCAAATTTATGGACAAACACATTCTCCAGATAGTCCCTGCCCTTTCGTTCTGTAATCCCGACCCTTGTCACAATTCCCGCAGCAAGCGGGATCACAACAAAGAGAAGGATGCTGACAAACAGCGTGCTGTACGGCACCGATACCTTCGATACCCCAAGCAGAAACTTTACAATTGGAACGAATGCCACAAGGATGATCAGGTCATTGGTCGCAACCTGTACCACCGTGTAGGCAGGATTTCCATGCGTCAGCGTGCTCCATACAAAAACCATCGCAGTGCACGGCGCCGCACCCAGAAGAACTGCCCCGGCCAGGTACTGAGTGGCGAGCTCCGGCGCAATGAACTGCCGGAACACGATAAACAGGAACAGATACGCCAGACCATACATGGTAAACGGCTTGATCAGCCAGTTTGTAATCCATGTTACGAACAGTCCTTTCGGATTTTTACCGACCTCCCTGATGCTCTGGAAATCCACCTTAATCATCATCGGGTAGATCATGATCCAGATCAGCGCCGCAATCGGAATCGATATCCCGGCAATCTGCATTCTGCCCAAAACCCTGGGAACCATCGGAAGGAAATGTCCGATCAGCACCCCTGCAGCCATGCACAGCAATACCCATACGGTCAGGTACCGCTGAAAAAAACTGATTCCCTTGTTCTGTGTTTTCATCGTCTTTGGCATCTCTTTTACATCCTCCCTGTATCCTTTTTCGTTCCGAAAGTGGTTTTGTCAGCATCGGTCTACCGGTTTCTGCCCGCAGCAGCCTCCGGCGGTTTTCCCCACGTCCTGACAGACCTGGCCTGGATCCTCCTGATCACAGCAGTCTCTGTCTTCGCTTTTCCGGCTGCAGGATTTCCCGCAGTTCAGGTGATCAATATATTCACGAAATGCGGTCAGTACATTGCAGTTCAGGGAATAGTAGGTATTCTTCCACTCCTTCCGCCCATTCACAAGACCGCATTCTGTCAGAACCTTCATATGATGGGACAGTGTCGGCTGTGCAATCTGGAAGTGCTCCAGCAGCCTGCATCCGCACATTTCCCCGTTCATCAGCAGCTCTACGATCTGGATTCGGTTGGAATCTCCAAGCGCCCTGCAGATCAGCGCGGCGTCCATTGCATTCATATGCGCTCACCTCCTTCCCACTGGCTGTCTGTGCTTTCTGTCACTTCCTGCATGGATCCCCCTGTCACAGATCGCTCTGTTTCCCAACGGGGTATTCCTGTCTCCCCCTGCCTACACTTCTGTATCATCAGATTCCTGTCAGTACGCCCTGAAAAACGTTAAATCCATACCCGACAACGATGATTCCTGCGATACATATGACAATGAAGACTGTCAGCAGCTTCGGCTTGATGGCCTTTCTCAGCATGATCAGCGATGGGAGACTCAGCGTTGTGACCGCCATCATAAAGCTGAGCACAGTTCCGAGCAGAGCCCCTTTTGATAAAAGCGCCTCCGCCACGGGGATTGTTCCAAAGATATCCGCATACATCGGAACCCCGACCAGTGTCGCCAGGATCACGCCAAAGGGATTTCTGTTGCCCAGGACAGTCTCTACCACCCGCTGCGGAATCCAGTTATGTATCACTGCCCCGATCCCGACCCCGAGAAGAATATACGGAAAAACCTTGCGGAATGTTGACGCAACCTGATCCCGTGCATAGATCAGCCTGTCCCGGACGGTCAGATCCGGCGCTGTAATGTCTACTGCCGAGCTGGTGTTCCGGATAAAGTTCTCAACCTGATCCTCCATATGCAGGTGTTCGATGAGCGTTCCGCCGGCTGCCGCAATGAAAAGCCCTGCCGCCACATAGATGAGAGCAATCCGATACCCGAAGATGCCCATCAGAAGGACGAGACTTCCGAGATCTACCATCGGAGATGAGACCAGGAACGAGAATGTCACGCCGAGCGGAAGGCCTGCGCTTGTAAATCCCATGAAGATCGGGATCGAGGAACAGGAACAAAAAGGCGTCACCGTCCCAAGTAACGCTCCAATCAGGTTTGCCCAGATTCCATGGAACCTTCCCATAATCCGCCTGCTCCGCTCAGGCGGGAAAAAACTCTGGATGTACGAAATCATGAAGATCAGCACGCAGAGCAGGATTGTAATCTTGATCACATCATAGAAAAAAAACTGAATACTCCCGCCAATCCTTCCGGACAAATCCAGCCCCATGGCTGAAAGCGCGCGGCCGACCAGCCGGTTCAGCCATTTCATGCCAAGGATTTCATTCTGAATCCACTCACCCATACTTCTTCCTCGAATTCATATCTATCTATATGACAGGTAGTATTCTAAACCTCACATTCTTTTCTGTCAATGTGATAACCTTCTTTATGATGATGACAGTGTCAAAAGTCTGTCACCGCGCACGCTGGCATGCAAGTGGTGACAGGACTTTTTGACACATCCCACATGAATCTTTTCATAAAAAATGAGGCAGCCCCTCAGTGGGAGCCGCCTCGTCTGCTTTCTGGTCCTGCGATTGTTTGTATACCAAATGCTGAATGTTCCTCATCCCGCCTGCATGCAGGGGCTTCGTTTACATAGCTGCCCGGATCGCTGCCACACCATGCGGCTGGGTCAGGATTCCTGGATTCAGAACCGCGTCAAGCTGCTCTTTTGTCATGTATCCCTTCTCGACAACCAGTTTTTTAACAGGGACCCTTGTCTTCAGGGATTCCTTGGCGATTGCAGCAGCCCTCTGATAACCAATGTATGGATTCAGGGCTGTGACAATGCCGACACTGGCATCCATCAGTTCCTCGCAGCGTTCTCTGTTGGCTGTGATCCCGCAGATACAATTTCTGGTCAACGTATCCACCGCACCGGTCAGCGTGGTGATGGAATCGAACAGGTTATAGAAGAGAACTGGCTCAAATGCGTTGAGCTCCATCTGCCCTGCTTCCGCCGCCATCATGATCGTGGTGTCATTTCCTGCGACCTCAAACGCCACCTGTGTCACGACTTCCGGGATCACCGGATTGACCTTCCCCGGCATGATGGAGGAGCCATTCTGCATCGCCGGAAGATTGATCTCCCCAAAGCCCGCTCTCGGCCCGGAAGCCAGCAGCCGCAGATCGTTGCACATCTTGGAAAGATCCAGCGCACAGGTTTTAAGTGCCGCCGAAATGGTCACGAATGCATCCAGGTTCTCTGTCGCATCAAAGAGATCGTCCGCCTGCCGAAGCGGATACCCGGTCAGACGTGCCAGTTCCGGGACAATATGCGAGAAATAATAATTCGTTGTGTTGATCCCGGTCCCGATCGCTGTTGCTCCCATATTGATCGTGTAAAGCTCACTTTTCAACATCCCGATTCGAATGCTGTCACGCTTCACCATGGACGCGTATGCGTGGAAACTCTGTCCCAGGCGCATCGGCACCGCATCCTCAGCTGTGTGCGTCCCATCTTCAAAATCAAATCGAACTCACGGGACTTGGCAAGCAGCTGATTGGCTAAGGCCTTCAGATTGCTCTCAAGCGGTTTGAGAAGATCCAGCGCTGTCAGTTTCCCGGCAGTCGGAATCACATCGTTTGTGGACTGGCACATGTTGACATCATCATTCGGATGCACAATTCTGTAGTCACCCCGCATGCCTCCGAGAAGCTCAATGGCCCGGTTCGCAACCACCTCGTTGGCATTCATGTTTGCGCTGGTTCCCGCCCCGCCCTGAATACCATCTACAATAAAGCTGTCATGAAGCTTTCCTTCCAGGATCTCATCGCAGGCCTTCTCGATCGCCTCCGCCTTCTCCTGAGCCATCCTTCCTGACTTTCTGTTTACCCTGACTGCAGCCTTCTTGATCTTTGCAAGATTCCCGATAAACACCGGATTGAGTCTGCTGCCTGTGATCCGGAAATTTCGCTGGGCACGGAGGGACTGGATACCATAGTAAGCATTCACCGGAACATCCAGCGTTCCGATCGAATCGGACTCTCTTCTCATCTCTGCTGCCGTACTCCGTGCCTTGATCTCTGCTTCCATCATCCTGTACCTCCCTGTCCCTGCTCTCTGTCTGGAAATGGTTATTCAGCTGCGATGCACGGAGAATAACACCGCCGTACCCGGATGTAAATATTATGAGGAATCTGTCAGCGAATTTGCGCCGCTCATGCAGGATCCTCCTGCAAAGAAGCCCCTTCCCGGGACTCTCGCCGGAATTTCGTCCTGACCGGAGAAGCGCCTTCAGATCAAACCGCTTGAAAAATCACTTACATCCAAAAATTGAATCTGTTACAATCACGTATGTAATGAGCAGCCAGAGGCGTAAGTCCAATTATGGACTTGCGTCTCTGGCTTTTTTGTTTGCAAAGGAGTGATAAGGATGAAGGAAATGGACCTTGGGCACGAAAAAATCGGAACACTGATCAGGCGTTTTTCTGTTCCTTGTGTGATCAGTATGGTTGTCGCAGCGCTGTACAACATCGTCGATCAGATATTCATCGGCTGGAGCCCGGCGGGCGCTTACGGCAACGCCGCAACAAATATTGTCTATCCGTTTACTGTGTTTGCCCTTGGCATCGCCCTGCTGATCGGAGATGGAGCTGCAGCTCAATTCAGTATTGCACTCGGCATGGAAAACAGGAAGAAGGCTGATCGGATCATCGGGAATGGTCTGACCGTACTGATCGTTTCCGCCCTTGTGATCTGTCTTATTGGATTTCTCTTTCAGCCTCAGATTCTGACTTTGTTCGGCGGAGATCCTGAAGAAACAGAATGTTACCAGTATGCGAATGATTACTATCATATCATATGCATGGGAATTCCCTGTTATATGATCGGGCAAGGGCTCAATGGTGCGATCCGTGCAGACGGATCCCCCGGTATGCCATGATATGCACGCTGGCCGGCGCCCTGGCAAACCTGATTCTGGATCCGGTATTTATCTTTCCGCTTGGACTCGGTGTGAAGGGAGCCGCCATCGCGACAGTGGCCGGCCAGATCATCACATTTGCAATGAGCATCATCTATCTGGGAAAATCAAAGCATTTTGTACTTCGTAAACTCCCGGTAGAACACGCCGCCCGCCATCGCCATCAAAGCGTAGAAAATCGCTGTATGGATATATCTCTTCAGGTTCTCCATCTTATTTGATCTCCTTTCTCATTGCCTTATATCCGATCAGCACGGTCCACATATAAGCGCAGGTCTTCGGGATCATCAGCATACCCATCAGCGGTATTCTTGATGCAAACAGGACAACCGGGATGTAGAAGCCGAAGCTCAGCACGATCGTCAGCCACAGATGGCGGAACGCATGATCCTGTCTCCCCCTTGCGCTTCGGAAGAACAGGATGATGACAGCCACACCGAGCAGGGCGAATGGGATATTCCGCCAGATCCCCCAGCTTTCAGGCGGATTTTCCGCTGTCACTGGTTCTGCGGCAGAAGGCAGAGTACGATCCTCGCCGCGGCCAGAAGATATACGATCCCTGTCAGGCTCCTGTGCTGCCTGATCTGATAACGCTCCCGCCACACATAGTAGAGCAGAACATAGAAGATCGTCATCGTCACAGATGTGACTGCCTTTCCGACGCCCAGAACAGCCGTATAGTGGTCAAGTCCGGTCGTGCAAAGTGCGATCACCCGCGGAATCAGATGGAAGGAATCACCTCCGCCGAGGATGATGGCCATCCACCCAAAAATTGCGAACTGTCTGCTTTTCCCACTGCTCGCTCTGACCATCAGAATCCCGATGGTGATGACTGAGATCAGATAAACGAGATCAAATGTCGTTTCCATTACCGCCTGCATCGCAACCTCTCCTTTTCTTCAGTACAATGTTCTCCGGACCACTTCAAGAACCGGTTCCGGGTTGTAGTCTTTCCTCACCAGTGCCGCGAGCATCAGGGAAAACAGAATTCCTGCGAACTGCTCCGCTGTAAACCGGCTGGAAAATGCATCTCTTCGCACCTTCCTGTCTTGCTTCAGTACCTGACAGAATCCATCCTGAATATGCAGCCAGGTCTGATGCATCCTCTCGGTTCCCGCTGTCTTTCCGCTGACAGCCGTACCAGCCGCTTCCTCTGCCATCCCGCCCAAGCCTGCTCCAGCCGCTTCTTCTGTCTTCCCAGCCTTTTTATCCTGCATGAAGCCCAGCGAGTGGATCGTAAAAAACTCCGGGTATTCTCTGCTTCCAGCCTCCATCCGCGCATATACCCATCTGACACAGCGCTCTGTATTCTCAAACACTGAAGGATCACCCGGCTTATGGAAGATTTCATACCAGACGCTCTCTACTGTGTCGGTCAGAAGCGCCGTCTTGGACGGGAAGTAATAGTAGATCGCCCCGACCGAAACCCCGCAGACCGCCGCAACAGAACGGATACTGACAGCCTTCCAGCCTTTTTCCATCGCAAGCTTCCGGCTCGCTTTCAAAATCTCTTCTCTTGATGTGACAATCGTATTCATCGCAGCTCCTCATACTGAACGCTGTTCAGTTTAGGTGATACATTCCCTCCTGTCAAGCATTTCCAAAAAACATCTTTCATGGGGTAT
>ERZ791624.1564-NODE-1564-length-9979-cov-2.113664_pt1 | contig 9979 bp, 13 predicted proteins | sample MGYA00510058_ERZ791624 | MGnify/ENA primary metagenome ERZ791624 (study PRJEB30046, sample SAMN00715158) | human gut metagenome | study: EMG produced TPA metagenomics assembly of the A metagenome-wide association study of gut microbiota in type 2... | reverse complement strand
AAAAAAATCATAATAGATAACTCAAGTTTGTAGAGCCAAAGAAATCAGAATTTGTGGAGAAGTACATGGACTATATCAGAGACAGGATAAGTAATATTCCCTTCAGTTTACATGATAGTCGGATACTACGGATTGAGTATAATAAAGCAACTTTAACTTTGAAGTTAGATCGGATATTTCAATTTACCGACGATGAAGAGAAATGGTATCCGGGAATAATTGAGTTTACCAAAGCTGATATAGAAGAGTGCGACATCATGCTGTTTAACAGGCCGTATGGGTATGATGGGGAGAAATCGTTCACCGGGGAATCGATATCTCTTGCTAAGTATAACGCAAAATATCCTGATGCAGTCTTTGAGATCGTTACGGAAGGGTATTCTGGATATGATACAACATTTCAAGGGTGGATTTGGCAAGGAGAAAATGATCCGATCTTTGGAATTATGCGTATATGGAATACGGGGGATATGATCTATCGGATTTAACATATTCCAGTTTTATGCATTGGCGTTTGATAGATAAGTTTCCACAAAATGTGAATGGATTTAGATATGTTTCCGAAAACAGAGGCAAATTCTGGGTATGTTCCTACAGACAGTCGAGCAGCATGATTATATTTTCCATTGTCTCGGCGCATGTCGAAACAGTGGCTCTACTATCTAAAACAAAATAAAAGAGGGCTGAAAATGCCCATGTTGCAGGATCAGTCATCTAGCAGTTTGTCCAAATCTCGCTTGGAATACAGAATGCGGCGCACTTCCATTGTGTCATCGATGACAACGTAGAAAATGGAAAAGTTTCTGACGTTGATTCTGTAATATGGGTGTGGTCGTTTCTTTGAGGAACGGAACGGAGCAAATGAGAGAGGTGCCTCCAGACGTTTATAAACAGCGGTTTCGATATCGTCAATCAGACGTTCTGCGGCACTGGGATTCTGAAGATTTACTGTGATGTAATCCACGATTTCGATCAGATCCTGTTCAAAAAGCGGGAGAAACGACAGCTTATACTTTTTCATGGATGCGGGTCCTTACTCTGCTGAATACTTCATCTGCGGAGTATCGTTTGTCCGATTTTTCTGCTGCTGCATCAGCTTCGTCAAGCTTACGTTCTGTATCGTCAATGAGTGCGGAATACTGCTCAATGCTTAATAGAACCATGGTGCCATATCCATTTTTTGTGAGAAAGACTGGCTCATTTGACTCCATGACAGTTTCTTCAAGTTCCGGGAACTTGTTCCGGAGATCGGAAACGGGACGAATGTTAATCATAATTAACCCTCCTTTGCTGTCATTATAATATCATTATCTTATCATTGACGCAGGAAGAAGTGAAGAGGCGAGAGAGGTTAATATCAATTTTGAATGCTGCTGCCAGGCACCATCATAGGAAATGATATTCGGTTCCGAAGCAGTTATGCATGAGTAGTGATAGAATTGTGGGGACATATTATATCGGGTGACGTGTATAATGGATGATTTCTATAGAATCTGAATATGGCTATACATGAGGGAATCCTGTCAATTGACAGGGATGATCTGCTTCGAGATTATTTTGAATCATGCAGGCGTAGTGTTAAGGACAGTAGCATTTCCTCTGAAAAGATTGTAACAGCTCTTGAAATGGAGCTTTTTTGTAACTGCAATACAAATGTCTGTATAACAATTGCCTCAAATGATCTCCTGCTCTCAGAAATAAAGAAGAAATCACCCGACCGAAAATGATACATTTAACGCTTCTAAAAGGGGCGCATGAAAATTCCCGGACCGGTCTATAATATTGAGGAAATGAAACGGACACTTCAGTGGGTCAGAAAGGTGAGCGGGGATCCAGGATGTATCGGCATCTATGCCGCGCATGATCCGGAAGGACCGCTTTCTTTCTTGTCCGTATGATGGGATAATATACGCTTTGCGGGTTTCATCCCGTCATCTCATCTCAATGTTCGCCGGCCACGGCCATGCTGCGGCATATGCAGCCCGATGTCCGCACAGCGAGATAAATCAGAATTTATAAGAGGATATTACATGGAGTTCAAGGAGAATGCATTAACAGTGGAAATTTATCGTGAACTTCGTTCAAGCGTTGAATGGAAGGCTTTAAATATTAAACAAATAGAGCATGCTTTATCAAGAAGTTTGTATTCAATAATAGTTTTGGATGAAGATAACCCAGTAGGAATGGGACGCATTGTTGGGGATGGTATTTATAACACCGTTTGCGATGTTATTGTAAAGCCTGATTATCAAAGAAAAGGAATTGGAACCGAGGTTATGAATCAATTGCTAAAATATTTTGACGATCAAATACTAGAGAATGAGAAATCTTGTGTACAATTGATTGCAGAAAAAGGAAAAGAATCATTTTATAAAAGATTTGGATTCGAATCTGTACCGAATGAGTTTAGCGGAAGTGGAATGAGAAAGATTATTTGTAAATAATACAGACAACTCCCTGATTAATGTGTTTTCTTTTGCGATGTTGCTGATGTGATTAAAGGTAATGGAGCAGCACTGTATTTCAGAGCAATTCCCGAACAGCATGTTCCTACCTTGACCAATTCCCAAGCAGCATAATCCAGTATGATTATTTTTTCTACTGTCTCGGGGCATGTCGAAACAGTGGTACTGCTCACCAGACAATAATACAGAAACATCAGAAACAGTAAGGGGTGACGTGCTATGATGCTGCGCCAGATACAGCATTTTCAAGCGATTGTTCAGCAGAACAGCTTTACAGAAGCTGCGGAGTTGTGCCATATCTCCCAATCCGGCATTTCGCGATCCATACAGGCACTTGAGGATGAGATCGGAGCGAAGCTTATCGTGCGAAAAAACAGGAGCTTTGAACTGACGGAGGCAGGCGAGCACTTTTATAAAAAAAGTCTGATCTTAACGGCGGACCTGGAGCAGATCTGCCGCGAAACCTTAAGAATCTCACGAAAAAACGCGGCAGAACTTCGGCTCGGAATCCTTTCGACATACAGCGGGGATGAGTTCAACCGCGCAGTTGCGGCGTTTTCGGAAAAATATCCGATAGTAGATATCAAGGTTACCTCCGGCAACCATGAGGATTTATATGGAGGACTTGTTGCTGATCGGATCGATCTTTCCCTTCATGACCAGCGGAGGGCTTTTCATGACGCTTATGAGAATCTTGTCCTGACGGAAACGGTCTGCTATGTGGAAGTTGCGACGCATAGTCCCCTTGCAAAGCTCGACCGTGTGAGCGTGGAGAAGCTGAAGAACATACCCTGCATTCTTGTGGCTTCCAATAAACAGCAGGAAGAGGAGCAGCGGTTCTACCATGACATCATTGGATTTCAAGGTGAATTTCTCTTTACGGAATCACTGCATGAAGCAAGAATGCTCGTGGTTACCGGAAGAGGGGTCATGCCCGTCGAGGGAGTTGGCGATGAGTCCTTTTTCGGAGCGACAATCAAGAGGCTTCCCCTACTGCGCGGAAAAACGCAAATCACAAGAAAGTATTGCGCCTTCTGGAAGAAGGATAATTCCGGTCATTACGTCAAGGAATTTGTCGATATCCTGAAATCGATGTTCTAATTTCACATTACTCACACTCATCTGAAAGCCTCTGTATTCGGATTGATTGATCCGCTTCTGCTATCTATGATGGAACCATAGCAGGAAAACAGCGTACCAGTCATCCGAATAAGGAGGTTTTTATTATGGCGTTAACAGAGAATGCAAAGAAATACCATGAGAGAATGTTTCCCGGATATGAGTCCGAAGCAATCAAGAAAGACCCGGAGTTCATCGAGCAGTTTGATAATTTCGCTTATGATGAGGTAGTGAACCAGCCGGGGCAGGAACTGCCGGATAAGACAAGATGGATGGCGATTCTCTCAGCTCTTATCGGCTGTCAGGGAGTCGTCATGTATGAAAGGCTCCTTCCGGCAGCGATGAATTTTGGGGTCACACCGGTTGAGGTAAAAGAGATCGTCTATCAGGCGACTGCATATCTCGGCTTTGGACGTGTGCTTCCGTTCCTTGATGCGACGAACAATGTGTTTGAAGTGCAGGGGATCGTACTTCCGCTGGAGGGTCAGGCGACAACCACGCCTGAAAACCGAAGGGAACTTGGAACGCAGGCGCAGGTCGATATTTTCGGCGAGGTGCTGAGGGACTATTGGAAATCCGGTCCAGAGGAATCAAGGCATATCAATTACTGGCTCGCGGATAATTGCTTTGGCGATTATTACACGAGGACCGGCCTTGACTATGCCCAGCGTGAGATGATCACATTCTGCTTTATCGCTGCTCAGGGCGGATGCGAACCACAGCTTATGAGCCATGCAACCGCAAACATGAATATCGGGAATGACAAGAATTTCCTTATCAGGGTGATTTCAAATTGCCTGCCATACATCGGTTACCCGAGAAGCCTGAATGCGCTTTCGTGCGTAAATAAAGCGGCAGAAGAAAAAAAGCAAGGATGAAGGGGGCGGATAATATGAGCAAGAAGATATTGATCGTATGTTATTCGTTTTCAAACGGCAATACCAGAAAGGTCGCAAAACAGCTGTAGAAGGCATTAGAAGCAGACTATGCAGAGATTGAGACGGTCACGCCGTATCCGCCTTATGGAGGATATGGCAGTGAAGTGGTGAGCCAGGGGCAGAGAGAGGTGGAAGCGGGATACCGGCCTGAGATCAAGCCGCTTCAGGCGGACATAGAGGATTACGATGTTATCGCAATCGGAACGCCTACGTGGTGGTACACAATGGCTCCTGCCGTACTGACATTCCTGAATGGGAACGATTGGTCAGGGAAAACGGTGATTCCTTTTATGACACACGGGGGATGGCCGGGGCATGTGATCAGCGATATTAAAAAATGCTGTAATTGCGCAGACTTCCTTACGGATATGGAGATACAGTTTGACTCTCAGGGCGGAACAAAAATGCACACCGCACAGACTGATATCAACGCATGGATAGAGCGGGTAAGGCAGCAGATTCAAAGTAAAGACGATGTATCAGATTGAGATCAACGGCAGCACGTATGAATTGGAACCTGCGGAAAACAGGACGGCGATGGAAGTCTTGGAAATGCTGCCGATGAGATTGTCCATGAGGCCATACGAAGATATCGAATATTATGGCGTGTTGACGAAAACCCCATCCTTTGATGAAGGTGCGACCACGACGCAGGCGAAACAGAACGCGCTGATGTACTGCAGGGAATATGACGCATTGGTTTTCGTTTGTAAGGATCACCATGATATTTTTCGGGAGATCCCGGTTGGCAGGATAAAGGAAAATCCATTGCTGGAGCCGGGATGGAAACCGATAACGATGATCGCAACCCGGAAAGCAGATTGAGGGCAGGGAACCAGGGGGAAGTTATAGAGGCAAATGAACATATGAACATGACAAACGATCATTCATAATATGGAGGACTGACAAATGGAATATGTAAAACTTGGCAATTCGGATTTGGATGTATCCCGCATCTGCATGGGATGCATGGGGTTTGGAGATGCTGCCAGAGGCCAGCACAGCTGGACAATCGATGAAGAGCATTCCAGAGAAATCATAAAGAAGGGGCTGGAACTTGGCGTCAATTTCTATGACACGGCCATCGCCTATCAGAGCGGCACCAGTGAGCAGTACGTTGGACGTGCTCTTCGTGATTTCGCAAAGCGTGACGAGGTTGTGGTCGCCACAAAATTTCTGCCGAGAACGCCGGAAGAGATCGAAGGCGGCGTCAGCGGACAGCAGCATATTGAAAATATGATCAATATCAGCCTTCGGAATCTTGGGATGGATTATGTTGACCTGTACATCTATCATATGTGGGACTGGAACACGCCGATCGAGGATGTCATGGATGGGCTGAACCGCATAGTGCAGGCGGGGAAGGCAAGATATATCGGCATATCCAACTGTTTTGCATGGCAGCTCGCCAAGGCGAATTCGATCGCTGAAAAAGAGGGGTATGCGAAATTTGTGTCCATACAGGGGCACTATAATCTGATCTTCCGCGAGGAAGAGCGGGAAATGGTTCCATACTGTGAGGAAGAGAATATCGCACTTACGCCTTACAGTGCGCTCGCCAGCGGACGGCTATCCAGGAAGCCGGGAGAAGATGACACAAAACGCGCTGCGGAAGATGCCTACGCGAAATTCAAGTACGACGCCGCAGCCGTACAGGATAATGCGGTCATCTCCCGTGTGGCGGAGCTTGCGGATAAGCGCGGGGTGTCGATGACGGAAGTTTCCCTGGCATGGCTGCTTACAAAGGTGGCTGCTCCGGTTGTTGGAGCTACAGAGCTCACCATATTGAAGGGGCGGCAAAGGCAGTGGAGCTGAAACTGACTGCGGATGAAATCGCTTATCTGGAAGAACCGTATGTACCCCATCCGCTTGCGGGTGTCATGGCACAGAATACAAGATCAAATGCGAATGAAAAGCACGCCTGGGGAACCGGAGACCAGAAGTGATGATTCACAAAAAGACCATCTCATTGATCCTGTTATGGATGATTGCCTTATGCTGCCTGGCGGCTTGCTCATCTATGGCTGATACACCTGAGAATCCTGGTGCATTTCCGGAAGAAGCCGGACAGCACATATCCGTTGAGGAAGAATCTGGGGAAACCGGTGATATGGAAAAGCAAAGCATCCTGAAGGGGGACGAAGGGAAAGTATTGGTCGTTTATTATTCGTGGTCGGAAAACACAAAACGGTTCTGGAAGAGTACGATACGATCATAGTCGGCGGGCCGATATGGAACGCTAATATTTCCACGCCGCTTGCCCGGTATCTGGAACTTACGGATTTCTCAGGAAAGACGGTTATTCCTTTCAGCACGAGCATGGGTTCAGGACAGTTATTTGAATGATTTCAAAGAAAGAGTACAGAATGCGGGGAAGATTGGTGAGTACAAGGATATCAGATAGGCGATGCGCTGCTCCAGAAAACCGTCACAATTGATACGCTCCAGAAGAAAAGAGTAAAGAACGTCGACCACTTGCCGCTGTACTATGTCAAAGACGACCATCCCGCAATAATACCAAAGGATCTCGGGGCGATTTTTTTATGGAAGAAAGAAACACCTAATGTTATCATATTACATAAACATTATGTGGAAATGAGGCTGCGGATAAAAAATAGATGTATCTACTTAATAAACTTTCCGCAAGAGTTGACCTGCAGAAAAAATATGAATTTATCGATGCACTGCAGGAACTGTAATACAAATTTGAAATACGGTTATTTGAATTGCACTGCCCACGTGACTAATGACGCATTAATGCAGTCAGACGATCCAGCAGCAGGCGAACCGGAGCCGAATAGATGACGTATTTCTTCCAGATCAGATAACCTTGAGAAGAAAGATCCGGAGATAGCGGCCGAAAAGTAAGGTTGCTGTTTCTGGATGTATTGATCAGGCCGTCAAAAAGAACCGCATACCCGATACCGTCCTCCACCATCAGCGAAGCATTATAAGCAAGATTATACGTAGCCACGACATGAAGCTTTAACTTATCAATCTCCGAAGAAGGAAATTTTGCCGCTCTGGAGAGGATAACCGGCTGATTATACAGATCTGTAATATGAACCGTTTTCTGCGAAGCAAGCGGACTGTCCGGCCGCATCAGAACACCGAATTTTTCTTCTTTCGGCAATGACAGATAGTTGTAGACAGTGCGGTCGAAGTCCGTGTAAAGAAGCGCCATATCAACAAGTCCGTTTTCCAGCTGATCCATCAGATCTTCCGTATCGCCGCTTACAACATGAAGACGGATACCGGGATATTGTTTTATCAGTTCAGCTGCTTTTTCAGAAATATAGTGAAATCCGACTGCTTCACCGGCTCCGATATTGATGTCTCCGGTGATTTCTTTATGTGATTCATGAATTTCATTCTGCGTACGCTGCAGCAGAGAAACCATCTCTTCTGACCGCTTCTTTAGAATCATCCCTTCTTCTGTCAGGGTAATGCGCCGGCTTCCACGATCAAACAATTTTACACCAAGTTCTTTTTCCAGGTCACTGATCTGTTTCGAGAGAGCGGGCTGGGAAATATGCAGGGACTGTGCTGCGGCTGAGATGTTTCCTTCACGGGTTACAGCGAGAAAATATTCCATTATTCTGATATCCATGTTTATATTCCTTTCTTCTCATTAAGGAAAAGCTGAAAACCCAAGGATTATACAAACCATAACTTATATAGATAGATCTGTATCATACATATGTGCTTTAATATATGGAATCTTCATTATATACTGGAATTGTTAAAACATAAAGAAATAAATGCGGCGACATGGCCGCAACAGATGAAGATAAGGAGAGATACAGCATGCCTTACGGATACATCAAAGAATTAAGCAAAGATGTGAAGCGTGAACACGTTCGTTACAATAACCGCTATGGAATTGCGATTGCAGCAGACATTTATACAGCCAGAAATCTGGATACATTAGAAAAGTATCCTGCTTTGATCATCGGCGCACCCTATGGTGGTGTTAAGGAGCAGGGCCCTTGTGTATACGCGAATGAACTGGCACAGAGAGGATTTGTCGTCCTGACATTTGATCAGGTTTATATGGGAGAATCCGGCGGTGAACCAAGAAATATTTCAAGTCCGGAGCTGTTTGTGGAATCTTTCAGTGCAGCTGTAGATTATCTTGGTGTAAAGGTTCCGTATGTGGACAGATCAAAGATCGGTGTAATCGGAATCTGTGGTTCCGGCGGATTTGCTCTGTCAGCGGCACAGTGTGATACGAGGATCAAAGCTGTGGCGACAACGTCCCTTTACAATATTACGGATGTCCGCGGCATGATGAATCCGACGAAAGAACAGCTTGACCAGATGAAAGATGATCTTGGAGAGCAGAGGTGGAAGGATTTTGAGTTCGGACAACCGGAATATCATCCGAGTTTTCCGGAAGAACCGTATCCGGATGCGGATGCTCTGCCTGATACGGATCCGATTACCAATGAGTGGAACAGGTTCTATGCAGTTCCGAGAGGATTTCATCCGAATGCCCGCGGCGGCTTCACAACAACTTCGAATCTTGCCATGATGAACTGGTTTGCACTGGATTATATTAAGGAGATTTCCCCGAGGCCGATTCTCCTGATTGCCGGGGATCATGCCCATTCCAGAAGCTTTTCTGAAAAGGTATATGATATGGCGGCTGAACCGAAGGAACTGTATATCGTTCCGGATGCGGAACATATCGATCTGTATGATCAGGAAGACAAGATTCCGTTTGATAAGCTTACACAGTTCTTCAAAGAAAATCTGAAATGATAAAAATTGAAACAGAGGAAAAACGTACAGATGGAATTACAGGAATATCTTGATTATGTAAATACTGGGAACACAATTCATGCACCTTCAGATGAACTTGCCTACAGTGATTATCTGACGCAGGAAGCACTGAAAATTACGGCTGTTATCAACAGCGGATATCATACTCCTGAGGAGATTCAGGAGCTTTTTGCAAAGCTGACTTCTCAGCCTGTGAACAGGACACTCAGGCTGATACCACCATTCTATACAGACTGTGGCAAGAATATTCATGTGGGTCAGAATGCCTTTATGAATGCCGGTTGTACGATACAGGATCAGGGCGGTGTTTATATCGGAGATGGTGCATTTATCGGACACCATGCGATGATTGCCACATTAAATCATGATTTTGATCCGAAGAAGCGGCAGGAGCTCCATCCTCTGCCGATTTATATTGGAAAGGATGCATGGCTCGGGGCAAATGTAACCATTCTTCCAGGTGTGAAGATCGGTGATGGTGCTGTTATTGCGGCCGGGGCAGTTGTGACAAAAGATGTGAGTGCGAATACAGTTGTGGCCGGAGTACCCGCCAAACTGGTCAAACAAATTTTCTGAATGTTCTTAGGCATTAACTGCCAGTTTTATGCCTTGGTTTTTGATAGATAACGTTCCACAGAAGGTGAACGGATTTAGATATGTTTCCGCAAACAG
>ERZ791624.1563-NODE-1563-length-9987-cov-1.573600_pt1 | contig 9987 bp, 9 predicted proteins | sample MGYA00510058_ERZ791624 | MGnify/ENA primary metagenome ERZ791624 (study PRJEB30046, sample SAMN00715158) | human gut metagenome | study: EMG produced TPA metagenomics assembly of the A metagenome-wide association study of gut microbiota in type 2... | reverse complement strand
ATGGTTTCGGCCCCCCCCCCCCCCCTTGCTTTCGGGTTTTTAAAGGGGCAGCCGCCTGCCTGTGAAGCTTCTCTGTCTGCATATTTGCCTGCTTCACGAGCGCTGTCCGTACAATCAGATCGAACACCGTATCGCCGATCCAGGCAAGCGTCAGGGGAGAATACTGCATCCAGTCTTTCTGCGGCAGCCCGCAGACATGATCGACGATTGTCTGCAGGTCCTCATCAGTAGGATCCTCCGCCGTCTTCAGAGCCGTTACGCTTTCTTCCATTTGACCCCTTCCCGGGTATCGAGGAGGGTGATTCCCATTCCCTGAAGCTGGTCACGGATTGCGTCTGCCTTTGCGAAGTCCTTTGCCTTTCTGGCTGCCTGACGCTGTGCAATCAGCTCCTCGATATCAGAATCGAGAACCTCCTTCTTCTTCTCGACCTTCAGGCCGAGGATATCGCACAGTTCCAGAAGCTCCTTCCTGATCGACTCGAGGAATTCTCTCGAGCTCTCTGCTGACGCCTCGGCATTCGCAAAACGGACAAGATCAAAGACAACGGAAAGCGCATCCGCCGTATTCACATCATCATCCATCGCCGCGTCAAACTTCTCCGTGAATCCCCTGACCTCGGCGATTTTCTTCTTCTCCTCGTCGGATGCAGTCTCTGTCTTTACGACAGACAGGAGGTAATCCAGATTGTCGACAGCATTCGTGATACGCTCGTACGCTGCCTTTGCGGAATCCATCAGCTCTTTCGAGAAGTTCAGCGGAGAACGATAGTGTGCGCTGAGCATGAACAGGCGAAGTACCATCAGGTCGTACTTTTCCCCGATCTGCCTGACCGTGAAAAAGTTCCCGAGCGACTTGGACATCTTGCGGTTGTCAATGTTCAAAAATGCATTGTGGAGCCAGTAGTGTGCAAACGGAACATCATTTGCGCACTCAGACTGTGCAATTTCGTTCTCATGGTGCGGGAACACCAGATCCTCCCCGCCGGCATGAATATCGATCGTATCTCCAAGATAATGCTTTGCCATGACGGAGCACTCAATGTGCCAGCCCGGTCTGCCTTCGCCCCACGGTGAATTCCAGAACGGCTCTCCTTCCTTCTTCGGTTTCCAGAGCACAAAGTCGAGCGGATCATGCTTCTCGTCCTCGCCCGTCACCTTGAGATCGCGGCCTCCGGAGCGAAGGTCGTCCAGGTTCTTGTGGGAAAGCTTCCCGTACCCCGGGTCCTTGCGAGTGCTGAAGTAGACGGTTCCATCCTCCACGTAGGCATATCCTTTCTCAATCAGCTCCTCAATCATGCTGATCATGCCGCCGATCTCCTGCGTCGCCCTCGGGTGAGTAGTCGCCGGCCGGACGTTCATCCCTTCCATGTCCTTCTTGCATTCCTTGATATAGCGCTCGGAAATCTCCGCTGCCGTGACGCCTTCCTGGTTTGCCTTCTTGATGATCTTGTCATCCACGTCGGTAAAATTGGAAACGTAGTTGACCTCGTAGCCCTTGTGTTCAAAATAGCGTCTCAGTGTATCGAAGACGATCATCGGCCGGGCATTCCCAATGTGAATGAAGTCATAGACGGTCGGTCCGCAGACATACATCGAGACCTTTCCCGGCGTGATCGGGACAAATTCCTCTCGTTTTTTTGTCAGTGTGTTGTAAAGAAGCATGGTCAATCTCCTCACAGAATGTTTGATAAATGTGCATTTTTCAGCACTTTTCAGTGTATCTGTCCCGCATTCGCTTGTCAATATCAGCCGGAGGCAGCCATCCCATCCCCGGTCAAGCCCCCGTGGCTGCCGGCAGGGCGGTCATCATATCTCCCGCCGGGCTCTGCTCATCCTGCCTTCAGACAACTTCACAGACGTACGCGTGTCTGAAGGGCGTGTCAGAAGCGGAGCGCAGATGTCTCTCATACGCTTCACGATTCATGATCCGGCACATCATCGGCGGATAGGCTTCTCTTGCAGTCTGAACCGCCGCGGCAGGTCTTCCGGTTTCCATCAGAATCCGCAGCTCTCCGCCGGAAGCCCTCTGTTCCTTCTCAAGGCGTCTGTAATAGGAGAGGGAACGTTCCGTGAACAGTTCAAACCGCCTGCTCAGTGCGCGGTTGGCTCGATCCGCAAAAGAGGCCATCTCTCCGTCACTCAGCGAGGCAGCCTCCACATAGTTCCTGTCTCCTTCTGCCTTCCCGCAAAGCACATCCTCCTCCCACTGCCAGCTCCAGGTTCTCTCAAACCCGAACGGCTTGTAGATGGCTTCATTGACTGGCATCAGGAAGGCAAATGGAACCCCTTCTGCCTCCAGATCCCGGAAGATCATGTCCAGAAGACTCCGCATCAGTCCTCTGTGGCGAAGCTCCTTTCTTGTTGCCACCGCAACAATGTAAGGAATTGTGATCTGTTCACCGCTCCAGAGAAGTCTCGTCGGATTCAGATGCACCATCGAGCAGATATCCTCCGGCGCCTGGCGGGCTGCATAGATCGTGCTCCCCGTGGCAACCTCCTGGTAATAATAGTCCGAGAATGCACCTTTATCCTCCGAAAAAACCTCCTCATACAGCGGTTTCGTCAGGATATTCTGTTCTCTCGGAAGTCTCAGAAATTCCATGCAGTCCTTTCCGGCCAATTTTCACTTGGTCTTCTGTTCGCCGATACTGCCCGGCCTGTCAAGCTGCTGACCCGCATCCGGCTTCATCTGCCCGCCTTTCAGGTCAAACCACCGCTCTGCATCATGCCGCTTCCATGCATCCGGCCTGCCCGAGTGCCGGTTACCCCCCGCCTTCCAAGCCCTGCCGTCCTCAGACGCCGTTCTGTGCAAGGCGTGTCCGCGGGCAGGCTGCGCAGCCGCCCGACGGCTGCATTCTGTCATCTGTGACTGCGTCCCGAAGACTGGAAAGACAGCAGACTGCCTGTGCCGCGATGCCATCTCCGCTTCCTGTAAACCCAAGTCCCTCCTCTGTCGTCGCCTTGATGCTGACCTGGGAGAGGTCCAGATGAAGCGTCTCCGCAACACGCTGGCGCATCTGCGGCAGATAGGACATCAGTCTGGGCTTCTGTGCAATGATTGTAGAGTCAATGTTCTCAATCACGTAGTTGTTCTCATCCAGAAGCTCTGCAACCTTTCCCAGCAGCTTCAGGCTGGAGATGCCTTCATAGGCCGGGTCCTTGTCCGGAAAATGCTGCCCGATATCCCCCAGCGCTGCCGCGCCGAGCAGCGCGTCCATGATCGCATGGAGAATCACATCCGCATCCGAGTGTCCGAGAAGACCCTTCTCATACGGGATCTCCACCCCGCCGAGGATCAGTTTTCTTCCCTCGACAAGCCTGTGCACATCATAACCGGTTCCGACTCTCATGCTCATTCCCCTTTCTGGCTGTCTGCCCCACATGTCAGGTGCTTTATTGTAATCCCGTTGACCAGCACATCATCCGAGATCGGGATGACTGGGCTTTCCCGCCCGTCGATAATCTGCGTGCGGACCAGGTCTGTCCGGTCCGGACTGACCGTCACCGTGACATCCGGCGTATGAACCTCAAACTTCCGGCTGCTGCAGACATTTGAAAGCATCAGCGTCCCCTTCTCGCCTGCATTTTCCTCGAAACTCTGGTCAAATGCGTGCATGTCCTCCGGGCTTGCGCCGCTCTTCTTAAGCAGGTTCCGCATCGTGACTCTGTCGAGTGAAACCGGATCCGGGCTGTCTGCGTCCTTCGCCTGCTGCTGGATTTCCTGGAGATGATCATGGAGGTTCCGCACCGTTTCAAAGCTGCAGTCCCGGCCAAGTGTCTCCTCGACGACCGTCTGAAATGCTTCCTTCTGAAGCCCCGCGGAAAGCGGTGCCTGGCAGCCCAGCAGCTTGTCCGTCAGATCAAAGTGAAGATCCTCCGAATCCTTCGAGTAGTAGAGCGTATGGTGAATATCCGCCGCTCTGTCATTGAATGCCGGGAACATGAAGCCGACCTCCGGCATCGCCACTACCCAGTCCCGCTCGCGGTTCTTGAACACCTGCTCTGCCGGGGCATAGGAAAGCGCCGGCTTCGAAAGATCGACCGGGCAGATGGCGCACTGGAAATAGCTGAACACGGAGCTGGACGCATCCAGCATCTCGATATTATCCGTTGTCCTTCCCGGCACATCGTAGTTGTTGTAAAGCAGAAGGATCAGGTAGTTTTCACCCGTTGTATAGCTTTCGATGACCTTATCGTAAAAAGCATCCAGAAGCTCCTCGTCCTCAGCTCGCTTTTCGCAAGGCGGTACAGAAATGCCTGCGTTCCGCCCTCCTCCTCGCTCTCCATCGGAAAGTCCATGTTGATCAGATTTTTCCCAAGCGTCCCGGACAGGGTCTTGCGGAAGATTTCAAAGTACTTGAACATCTCCTCTTCCTCCAGACGCTGAAACATCTGCGAGAACGTTGTAATCTTCTCTTTCTCGGCACTGACATAACAGCCTGTGATGCGGGTGAAGGTATTCTTCTGCACCGTCAGCTGTTTCTTGATCTCTGATATTTCCTTCTTGTTCATGATTCATAATCCCCTGTTTTCATATTCATCCCCTTGATACCGCACCATCCCCCATCCTCAGTCAGCCTGATCAGCCCGTTATTGAGCGGTTCGCGGCACCGCTGAACATTTTATCAGAGAAACACCCCTCGGGCAAGGACGCGTCCGTCGGCGGCTCCCCCCCCTCCTCTCCTCCCCCCCCCCCCCCTCTCACCGTCGACACCCCCCACACATGATGAACGGTCACCTTCATAAAAAAGCCGCAGGCAGCGGTCTGCCTGCGGCATGAATCTACGCTTCGTCAGCGTCCAGCCTCCTCATGTACCTGCGGTGCTCTTCCTGTGTCAAGCGGTCTGAGCGGCACCTCCGCCACACCTTTCTCGCCCCAGAACGCCTTCAGGTTGCCAAATGGATCTGCCGGTATGGATGCTTTTTCCGCCTTCTTCTTCGCGGATCCGCCCTTCTTTCCCGAAGTCCCGCCCTTTCCGGTGCCGTCAGACTGGTCGGGTTCCAGGTTCAGTTTTTCCAGCACATCCCGTACCTTCCTGACCGGGAAGATCTCCAGTGCCTCCTTCACCTCATCTGCGACCTCGTCGAGATCCTCCACATTCTCATATGGAACGAAGACGCGCTTGATTCCTGCCCGCTGCGCGGCCATCAGCTTCTCCGGAAGGCCTCCGATCGGCATGACTCCTCCGCGAAGCGACACCTCTCCGGTCATTGCCCACTCCGGGCTGACCTCCCTGCCTGTGACAAGGGATGCCAGCGCTGTCGTCAGCGTGATCCCCGCGGAAGGTCCGTCCTTCGGGATCGCGCCTTCCGGAACATGGATGTGAAGATCATTTTTCTCGAAAAGCTCTTCCTTATCCGGATACATGGCCTTGACAAGGGAGATCGCGATCTGCACCGATTCCTTCATCACATCGCCGAGCTGCCCGGTGATGATCACTTTCCCGTTCCCCTTGGTGAACAGTGTCTCAATGAATAGAATCTCCCCGCCTGCCGCCGTCCAAGCGAGTCCTGTCACGATGCCAGGCTTCTTCTCCTCCAGGATAGAGTCATGGTGGATCGGATGCTGATCCAGATACTGCCGCACATCATCCTTTCCGACCACAATCCGAAGTGCCGGGTGATCACTTTTACCGGTCCCTGTGGCACCTCTTCTGTCTGCCCCGTCCTGCGGCAGACTCAGAGCAGTTGACTTCTTGTCCGTGCTCTCCTGGGACTGCTCCACAATCCGGACAGCCGCATATCTGCAGAGCGTGTCCATCTGCTTCTTCAGCCCGCGGACACCGGACTCCATCGTATATCCCGATATGACAGTCCGGATTGCATCATCGGTTACCTCAAGCTGGTCAGGTGTGATTCCGGCTGCTTTCATTGCCCTCGGGAGCAGATGACGCCTTGCGATCTGGAATTTCTCAACCGCTGTATATCCCGGAAACTGGATGACCTCCATACGGTTGAGCAGCGGTTCCGGAATTGTGTCCGTTGTGTTCGCCGTGCAGACAAACAGCACATCCGACAGGTCATACGGAACATTCATATAGTGATCGGTAAAGCTGAAGTTCTGCTCCGGATCAAGCACCTCGAGGAGCGCAGAAGCCGGATCGCCGTTGTAGTCCCGGCTCAGCTTGTCTACCTCGTCCAGCACAATGACCGGATTCGAGGTGCCGGCTGTCTTCATTGCATTCATGATGCGCCCGGGCATTGCGCCGATATAGGTTCTGCGGTGTCCTCTGATTTCCGCCTCGTCGCGTACCCCTCCAAGAGAGATACGGACATACTTCCTTCCAAGTGCCTTCGCGATGCTCTGCCCGATGCTTGTCTTGCCGGTTCCAGGTGCCCCGACGAACAGAAGAATCGAGCCCGACTGTTTCCTGTTCAGGCTCATGACCGCCAGCTGCTGAATCACACGGTTCTTGACCTTCTTCAGTCCGTAGTGATCCTCATCCAGGATCTCCTGTGCCTTTTTCAGGTCGATTTTCTTCGATCTTGCTTTCTTCCAGTCAAGCGAAGTCACAAAGTCCAGGTAGTCATAGAGCATCCCGTACTCATGGCCTTCCTTTCCCTCCTGCTTCATCCGCTGCAGGACCTTGTCCGCCTCCTTGCGGGCTGTCTCATTCATGCCGGACTTCTCAATCTTTTCCTGGAAGCGGCGCACGTCAGAGACATTCTCCGGGTGCATCTCATCGAGCTGCTTCTGCAGGAAATCAATCTGCTTCTTCAGCGCATCCTCCCGGTAGAGCTTCTCATTCGTCTTCTTTGCCGCGTCCTCTGCCTCGCTGGTGACATCGGACTCCGCAATAAAGCCGTAGATGGCCTTCTCAATCATATCGAGGCGTTCCGATTCCTTGTCGACCTCGAGAAAATGAAAGCGTTCCTCCGGATCCAGGCTCAGATAGGAGGACAGCGCTGTGGCAGCCTCCTCAAGACTCTTCCAGCGGTTGACATACTGACGCGCCATCAGCCCCCACGGGAACTTCTTCAGAAATTCAAACAGTCTTCCCTTCATGGCGCTCAGGCGCTTGTTCATCTCCTCTTCCGGAACATCCTGGACATCCTCGCGCAGAACGGAAGGTACATAGATCTCTTCGCCGCTGATTTTAACCTCTCCGAGATCCATCCGCCCCAGCGTTTCGATCGTCACATCGCCATCCGAATCAACCGACTGGACTCTTCCTGAGACTCCGATCGGATAGAAATCGTCCTTCGTCAGGTTCTCCTTCTTCTTGGATTCCTTCTGAAAAACAAACAGAACATCGTCTCCCTCATGGATGTCTGTCGTGGACGCATCGTCAAAAAAATCCTTTTTAAAGGTCAGTGAAATATTTGGGAGTATGATCATATTATAAACAGGTACTGTAATCATTCGCGATTCCCCCTTATCTTTTCTTATTCTATGATCAGGCCGCTGCAGGTATCCGCCTTCCCGCGCTGCTTCGGCTGCGTTCCATGCTTCTGCCTGTCATTGCTCCGGCCCTGCCGTACTGTATAAGTCCCGCGCTGCATCATTGCCTTCGGCTGGGACATTTCGGCTGGACTCATAGAGTACAATAGCACCGCTTGTTAGCAGTGTCAATATATGAGTGCTAATAAATACGTAATAAATTTAATTTTGTGCAATTTACAGGTCCAAAAAAGAACAGTCCCCAGGGGACTGCTCTTCCAATGTCTTTTGTGCTGTTTTCAGACACCGCTGTCTCCGTAGTTGGAGAGGACACGGGCGGACGGGTCGTTGACGTCGCAGCCCTTCCAGCTTTTGTTCGGCATCCAGAAGTCCTTGATCATCTCTGCCTGTCCCGGATAGTATTCCTCGAAAATCTCCCGGTACAGCAGGCTTTCCTTTGTAAACGGCCTGCAGTAATCGTACTTTGCCGCGCGTTTCTGAAACTCCTCGTCTGTATACTTTGTCTCCGCATAAGCCTTCAGGTCATCAACCATCGAGTGACCGACCGCATCGGAGAAGGCCGCCTTCTGCCTCCACAGAATGTTCTCCGGAAGAATGTGATCCTTCTCGAATGCATGCCTGAGCAAATACTTTCCCATGCCATAGGTGTTCATCTTCATCTTCGGATTGATGCTCATGACATAGTGCACAAATTCCAGATCTCCAAACGGAACGCGCGCCTCGATGCTGTTGTCGGCGATGCAGCGGTCCGCACGAAGAACATCGTACATGTACAGCTCGTCGACACGCTTCTTGGACTCCGCCTGAAAAGCCTCCGCCGTCGGCGCAAAGTCTGTGTACTTGTAGCCGAACAGCTCGTCTGAAATCTCTCCGGTCAGCAGGACCCGTACATCTGTCTGCTCATGAATCGCCTTGCAGCACAGATACATGCCCATGCTTGCGCGGATCGTCGTGATATCCCAGGTTCCAAGTGTCCTTATGACCGTCGGCAGATAGTCGATCACCTCCTGCGCGGTCATATAGACCTCCGTGTGCTCGGCGCCGATGAAATCCGCAACCTCCCTTGCGTATTTCAGGTCTATGGCATCCTTGTCCATCCCGATTGCGAAGGTCCGGATCTTTTTCCCGAGAATCTTTGCGGAAATGGCGCAGACCAGTGATGAGTCCAGCCCGCCTGAGAGCAGAAAGCCCAGCGGCGCATCGGCATCCAGCCGTTTGTCGACGCCCTTGATCAGCTTTTCGCGGATCGTCCGGCATGCGATTTCAAGGCTGTCCTGGTTGTAGTCCTCGACCGTCGTGATGTCCATGTAGCGGGTGAAGATGCCTTCTCCCTCTTTTGCTCCGGCTTTTCCGATGTAGTAGTATCCGGGCGGAAATGGCTTGATGCGGTCACACAGGCCGACGAGGTTGCAGGCTTCCGAGGCAAATATGATCGACCCGGTTTTCTTTGAAAAGCCATAGAACAGCGGGCGAATCCCGATCGGATCACGTGCTGCGATGTAACGGTCATGCGCTCCGTCATAAATCACGAGGGCATACTCGGCATCCAGCTTGCGGAACATCCTGGTTCCATACTGTTCATACATCGGAAGAAGGACTTCACAGTCTGAAACGGAGGAGAACTTGTATCCCAGGTTCTTCAGCTGTCCCATCAGGATACGAAATCCGTAAATCTCACCATTGCAGATCGCCATGTTGCCATCCTTCACAAATGGCTGCATTCCTCTGTCTGACATATCCATGATCGCCAGCCGGTGATAGCACAGATATCCCGACGCCGTCTCTGTGATCGCACTTTTGTCCGGCCGCGCGGAATCGTGCGGTCAAACGCCTCCCGGAATTCATCCGGCTTCAGTGCCTTATCTGTGAAACACATGATCGAACACATAGTGAACCCTCCCGATGCCTGCAAAACGACCTGCGTTTTGATTCTGGAATCAAAAAAGGCGCGGCCCACCACGGCGACCAACCTCCGAAACGGTTGACCCCATCGTCCGGCGCCTTCGCTGTTATGGAAGACAATACCACCAATCATAGAGAATGTCAAAGCATTTCTTTCGGAAATCGAGGGGCTCCCGAAATTTTTTTGTCTGCTTTGTCAGCTGTCAAAACCGCTCCAGACAGGTTTGCCCGGATAAATCTTTACCTGCTCCTCCCCGGTCAGAACCCGCATGGCACCGGCTGCCATGGCCTCCTGCTCGAACTCACCCGGATACTGGTAAACCGGCGCAATGAAGCTGCAGCTTTCTTCAATCCTTTTTCCGATCTCCGGGAACCGGAGCAGTCCGCCGGTCAGAAGGATGGCGTCAACCTGTCCCTTCAGCGGCGTACTCATCATCCCGATCCACTTGATGATCTGGTAGATCATCGCGTTCCAGACCCGGATGGCTGTCTCATTGCCATCCTCGACCATCCGATGCACCTTGTCAGAATTGGATGTACCGAACCAGGAGGACAGGCCGCTGCCTGCGAGCAGAGATCCCGGATCTCGCGGTCAGAACGTCCGAGCAGAACCCGCCTTCCGTCCGTCACCGCAAGGCTTCCCATCCTGGTCGGCGTAAACGGTCCCTCGCCGCCGCCGGCCA
>ERZ791624.1561-NODE-1561-length-9996-cov-2.528719_pt1 | contig 9996 bp, 10 predicted proteins | sample MGYA00510058_ERZ791624 | MGnify/ENA primary metagenome ERZ791624 (study PRJEB30046, sample SAMN00715158) | human gut metagenome | study: EMG produced TPA metagenomics assembly of the A metagenome-wide association study of gut microbiota in type 2... | reverse complement strand
ATTGATCCTCTACAACGGCCAGCCCATTTTAGCGGCCTTCCACTCCTCCTCCGCCGGGGTCACCGCCAACTCCGGGGACGTGTGGGTGTCCACCCTGCCGTATCTGCACAGCGTGAAAAGCCCCGAGGGGGAGGACACCGTGCCCAATTACTACAGCGTCAAGGAAATCCCGGCGGCAGAGTTTCAGCAGACCTTCCTGGCGGCCTATCCGGAGGCGTCCTTCGCCGGAGGGCCGGAAACCTGGATCACCGGCCGGGTGGAAAACGCCTCCGGCCGGGTGGAGAGCATCTGCATCGGCGGCGTCACGGTGGAGGGCACCCAGGTCCGGAGCCTGTTTGGCCTGCGGTCGGCGTGCTTCACGGCGGAGGCCGCGGCGGACAGGGTCACATTCCGCGTCACCGGCTTCGGCCACGGGGTGGGCATGAGCCAGTACGGGGCCAACCGCCTGGCCCAGGAGGGGAAGTCCTGGCAGGAGATCCTCCACTGGTACTACACCGGCGTCACCATCGCTCCCTACGGCGGATAGGACTTGACGAAAGGCGGAATTTATACTACAATTTTCTTCAGAAACATCACGGAAGGAGACTTGCTTCGTGACAAGAGACGAGCTTTGCCAGGCCGCCGTGGCCATGCTGGACCGGGCCTATATCCCCTATTCCCACTTTCCGGTGGGGGCGGCGCTGGAGTGCGCCGATGGAACGGTTTTCACCGGCTGCAACATTGAAAACGCCGCCTACGGCTGCACCATCTGCGCCGAGCGCACCGCCATCTTCAAGGCCGTCAGCGAAGGCCACCGGGACTTTGTGCGCATCGTCATCGCCGGGAAAAGTGAGGACTACTGCGTGCCCTGCGGCTCCTGCCGCCAGGTGATGATGGAATTCGCCCCGGAGCTGGAGGTCATCTGCCTCAACGGTCAGGGGCAGGCCAAGAGCTTCCGCCTGCGGGAGCTGCTGCCCTACGGCTTCGACCAGAGCTGGCTGTGAGACATGTGCCGCCGGTCTGCATTTTTCGCGGACCGGCGGCGCTTTCTGCCCGCTCCTGTGGCCTTCCGGCATTTTTGGCGGTTTTCCTTGTTGACATAATGCTGTGGAAAACCCGGTGGAAAATGTGCAAAACCCTTGCGGCGCATGCTATCCCGCTGGTTGCCGGTTTGTTATGGCGGCCCCGCCGCCTGCAACTTTTTGCCCCGGAAAAACATTTTTTCCCCATCCCCGTCCGGCTCTTGCCAGACGGAAATTTTTGCGTTAAAATAGGATTTGTATATTGGAGAATTGGCGGCCTCGGCCGCCGGAGGAAGGATATGGCCAAGAAAAAAGCATACGACAACGACAGCATTTCCAGTCTGAAGGGAGCGGACCGGGTCCGGAAACGGCCCGGCGTCATTTTCGGCTCCGACGGGCTGGAGGGCTGCGAGCACGCGGTGTTCGAGATTCTCTCCAACGCCATCGATGAGGCCCGGGCGGGCTTCGGACGGGTGATCACCGTCACCCGGTTCCAGGACCGGTCCATCCAGGTGGAGGACCAGGGCCGGGGCTGTCCCGTGGACTGGAACGAGAAGGAGGGGCGGTACAACTGGGAGCTGGTGTTCTGCGAGATGTACGCCGGAGGCAAGTACGACCCCACCGGGGAAAACTATGAGTTCTCCCTGGGCCTGAACGGTCTGGGCTCCTGCGCCACCCAGTACGCCAGCCGCTATATGGACGTTACCGTCTGCCGGGACGGCAATGAGTATAAGCTCCACTTCCAGCGGGGCGAGATCGTGGGCCAGATGGAGGTCACCCCCCTGACCCGGAAGAAAACCGGCACCACCATCCGCTGGCTGCCGGACCTGGAGGTGTTCACCGACATCGACATCCCCCTGGACTATTACCAGGACGTGATGAAGCGGCAGGCGGTGGTCAACGCCGGAGTGACCTTCCGGCTGCGGGATGAGGTGTCCCCCGGGAGGTTCGAGACCCAGGACTTCCTGTATGAAAACGGCATCCGGGACTATCTGGCCGAGCTGGCCGGAGACGACCCCATCACCCGGCCCGTGTGCTGGGAGGCGGAGCGCCAGGGCCGGGACCGGGCGGACAAGCCCGAATACAAGGTGAAGCTGAACATCGCCTGGTGCTTTTCCAACCGGGTGCACCTGATGGAGCACTATCACAACTCCAGCTTCCTGGAGCACGGCGGCAGCCCCGACAAGGCCACCCGCCTGGCCTTTGTGGCGGCGCTGGACAAATATCTGCGGGAGAACAACAAATACACCAAGGGCGAAAGCAAGATCACCTTCCCCGACGTGCAGGAGTGCCTGCTGCTGGTGAGCAGCAACTTCTCCACCCAGACCAGCTATGAAAACCAGACCAAAAAGGCCATCACCAACAGGTTCATCCAGGACGCCATGTCCGAGTTCCTGCGCCAGCAGCTGCAGGTATTTTTCATCGAGAACCACGACGACGCCGAGCGCATGGCCGCCCAGGTGCTGATCAACAAGCGCAGCCGGGAGACGGCGGAGCGCACCCGCCTGGGCGCCAAGAAGAAGCTGTCGGAGAAGATCGACATCGCCAACCGGGTGCAGAAGTTTGTGGACTGCCGCACCAAGGAGGTGGACCGGCGGGAGATCTATATCGTGGAGGGCGACTCGGCTCTGGGCGCCTGCAAGCAGTCCCGGGACGCGGAGTTCCAGGGGCTGATGCCCGTCCGGGGCAAGATCCTCAACTGCCTGAAGGCCGACTATCCCCGGATCTTCAAAAGCGACGTGATCACGGACCTGATGAAGGTGCTGGGCTGCGGCGTGGAGGTCCAGGGCAAGGCCGCCAAGGAGCTGAGCCAGTTTGACCTGAACAACCTCCGCTGGAGCAAGGTGGTCATCTGCACCGATGGCGACGTGGACGGGTTCCAGATCCGGACCCTGATCCTGACCATGCTGTACCGGCTGTGCCCCACCCTGATCCGGGAGGGCTATGTGTATATCGCCGAGACCCCGCTGTTTGAGATCACCTATCGGGAGAAAAACGCCGACAAGACCTGGTTTGCCTACTCCGAAAAGGAGAAGGCCGACATCGTCCGCCAGCTGGAGGGGAAGAAGTTCACCGTCCAGCGGTCCAAGGGACTGGGCGAAAACGACCCGGAGATGATGTGGCTGACCACCATGAACCCGGAGACCCGGCGGCTGGTGCGTGTGCTGCCCGATGAGGCGGAGGAGACCGCCCGGGTGTTCGACCTGCTGCTGGGGGACAACCTGGCCGGGCGGAAGGACTATATCGCCGAAAACGGCCACCTGTACCTGGATATGATCGACGTGAGCTGAATTTGCCAAATGACCGCTTGAACGAAAGGAATTTGCCCCATGGCAAAAAAGAAAACAGAACCGAAAACCGTCCACCGGCCGGCGGACCCCAATGTGATGGGCCTGCGGGGCACGGTGGTGGAGCAGCCCATCACCCGGACGCTGGACGAGAACTATATGCCCTATGCCATGAGCGTCATCGTCTCCCGGGCCATTCCGGAGATCGACGGCTTCAAGCCCTCCCACCGGAAGCTGCTGTATACCATGTATAAAATGGGCCTGCTTACCGGCGGCCGCACCAAATCCGCCAACATCGTGGGCCAGACCATGCGCCTGAACCCCCACGGCGACCAGGCCATCTATGAGACCATGGTGCGCCTGGCCAAGGGCAACGAGTCCCTGCTGCACCCCTTTGTGGACAGCAAGGGCAACTTCGGCAAGGTGTACTCCCGGGACATGGCCTATGCCGCCAGCCGGTACACCGAGGCGAAGCTGGCCCCCATCTGCGCGGAGCTGTTCCGGGACCTGGACTGCGACGCCGTGGACTTTGTGGATAACTACGACAACTCCATGAAGGAGCCGTCCCTGCTGCCCACCACCTTCCCCAACGTGCTGGTGTCCGCCAACCAGGGCATCGCCGTGGGCATGGCCTCCCAGATCTGCGGCTTCAACCTGGGGGAGGTGTGCGATACCACCGTGGCCCTGCTGAAAAATCCGGACCACGACATCGCCTCCACCCTGCTGGCCCCGGACTTCCCCACCGGGGGGCAGATCATCTGCGACCCGGCGGAGCTGCGGGAGCTGTACCGCACCGGCCGGGGCGGCGTGAAGGTCCGCTCCCGCTGGCGCTATGACAAGCAGGCAAACCTCATTGAAATTTACGAAATCCCCTATTCCACCTCCATCGAGGCCATTCTGGACAAGGTGGCGGAGCTGATTAAGGCCGGAAAAATCAGCGAGATCAGCGATATGCGGGACGAGACGGACCTGTCCGGTCTGAAGCTGGCCATCGACCTGAAGCGCAATGTGGACCCGGAGAAGCTGATGACCAAGCTCTTCCGGCTGACCCCCCTGCAGGACACCGTCAGCTGCAATTTCAACATTCTCATCGCCGGGATGCCCCGGGTCATGGGCGTGGGCGAAATCCTCGGCGAGTGGACCGCCTGGCGCACGGACTGCGTGCGGCGGCGGGTGTATTTCGTGCTTAGCCGCAAAAAGGACAAGCTGCACCTGCTGCTGGGCCTGAAGCGCATTCTGCTGGATATCGACAAGGCCATCGCCATCATCCGGGAAACCGAGGAGGAGGCCGAGGTCATCCCCAACCTGATGATCGGCTTCGGCATCGACCAGGTCCAGGCGGAGTATGTGGCGGAGATCAAGCTGCGCAACATCAATAAGGAGTACATCCTCAAGCGGGTCCGGGAGACCGAGGACCTGCAAAAGGAGATCGCCGACCTGGAGGACACGTTGGCCAAGCCCGCCCGGATCCGGAAGATCATCGTGGACGAGCTGGAGCAGGTCCGGAAGAAATACGCCGTGCCCCGGCGCACGGAGATCGTATACGGCCACGAGGTGGAGGAATATGTGGAGGACGACCAGCCGGAGGATTACCCCGTGACGGTGTTCCTGTCCCGGGAGGGGTATTTCAAGAAGATCACCCCCAAGTCCCTGCGCATGAGCGGGGAGCAGAAGTTCAAGGAGGGCGACAGCCTCCTCCAGCAGATGGAGACCTCCAACAACGCCGAGGTCATGTTCTTCACCGACAGGTGCCAGGTGTACAAGACCCGGGTGTCGGAGTTCGGCGACGGCAAGGCCAGCGCCCTGGGCGACTATCTGCCGGGCCGTCTGGCCATGGACGAGGGCGAGCGGGTCATCTTCATGGTGCTGCCCGGGGACTACAGCGGCTGTCTGCTGTTCTTCTATGAAAACGGCAAGGCCGCCCGGGTGGAGCTGTCCGCCTATGCCACGGTGTCCAACCGCCGGAAGCTCACCGGCGCTTATTCCGACAAGAGCCCCCTGGTGTGCATCCTGCCTCTGCCGGAGGACCGGGAGCTGGCCCTGGTATCCACGGAGCCCCGGGCCCTGCTGGTGCACACCTCCCTGCTGACCCCCAAGACCACCCGGAACGTCCAGGGGGTGGCGGTGATGACCCTGAAGCCCAAGTATCATCTGGACCGGGTGGTCCCGGCGGAGGACAGCGGCATCGTGAACCTGCCCCGCTACCGCACCCGCACCATCCCCGCCGCCGGAGCCATCCTCAAGCCCGAGGACCGGGGCGAGGAGCAATTGACCTTGTTATAAAGACCCGCTTTCCCCCACACATACGAAAAGAGAGGTGCCTATTATGCCCGCTGCCAAAACTCTGAAGCGCTACGGACTGATCACCGTGGCCTGTGCCCTGTATGCCCTGGGCTTCAACTGGTTCTTCGTGCCCAATCACTTCACCGTGGGAGGCTTCACCGGCGTTGCCCAGATCATCAACCACTTCCTGCCTATGCTGCCGGTGGGTACCATCGCCCTGGTGCTGAACATTCCCCTGTTCATCCTGGGCTGGCAGAAAATCGGCCGGGATCTGCTGATCTCGTCCCTGTATGCCACCGCCGTCAGCTCCCTGATGATCGACGTGCTGGCCTCGATCCACACCTTCTCGCCCATGGACCCCATTCTGGCCTGTATCTACGGCGGCATCGTGACGGGCATCGGCTGCGGCCTGCTGCTGCACGAAAGCGCCACCACCGGCGGCACGGAGATGGCCGCCCGGCTGCTGAAGCTGAAGTTCCAGGGGCTCTCCATCGGCAGCCTCTGTCTGGGCCTGGACGTGGCCGTGACCATCGGGTACGCCCTGTGCTTCCGGGATATGACCCGGGCCATGTACGGCGTGGTGGCCCTGTATATCCTGTCCCTGCTGATCGACCGGGTGGTGTACGGTCCCAACGCCTCCAAGGTGGCCTATATCATCAGCGAGCAGTATGAGGCCATCACCCAGAAGATGCTGCAGCTGGACCGGGGCGTCACCCTGCTGGACGGTAAGGGGGCCTGGAGCGGCCAGGAAAAGCGGATCATCCTGTGCGCCTTTGGCCGCCGGCACTTCATCCCCATCAAGAAGCTGGTGCAGAGCATCGACCCGGACGCCTTCGTCATCGTGTGCGACGCCCATGAGGTGCTGGGCGAGGGCTTCGGCCAATATGACCCCACGGGCCTGTAACGGAGGCGCGGCCATGAAAAAAGCCTTGCTGGCCGCCCTTCTGGCGGCGCTGATGCTGGTATGCACCGGGTGTGCCTCGTTTCTGGAGCGGGATTACAGCGTGGTCCAGCCCCACAGCTCCACCTATTACGAAAGCGAGGACCGGTCCGTCCTCCGGGCAGAGAGCTATCAGGACCTGGTGAACGACCTGATGCTGCTGCTGACCGGCGGCGCCCGGGAGGGCACCATCTGGCTCTATGCCGGGACGGAGCCTCTGGACGCCTCCGCCGCGGCGGAGCGGGCCTGCAAGGAGGTGCAGCAGGAGACACCCCTGGGAGCCTACGCCGTGAAGTACCTCACCTACACCATCGACGACAGCGCCCGGAACTACACCGCCATTCATCTGACCATCGGCTATCGCCGCACCCAGGAGCAGATCGCCTCCATGGTGTATACCACCAGCGTCTCCGCCCTGGGGGAGCTGCTGACCGCCGCCGCCCGCAGAGGAAGCGGTGAGCTGGTGGTGCAGGTGGGCTACTTTGACCACCAGGAGGAGGAGGTCCGCTCCATCGTGGACCAGGTCCAGGCCATGGAGGCCCCGGAGCAGAAGGAGCCCTGGACCGTAAATTTCTATCCCGAAGGCGGCGACGTGGGCATCATCGAAATTCTTTTGAAAAAAAGCTGAAAAAAGTGGAACGCAGGGGTTGACAAATCCGGGATTCGCGGGTATAATCAATCTTGCGTTTGCGGGCGTAGCTCATCTGGTAGAGCGCGACCTTGCCAAGGTCGAGGTAGCGAGTTCGAGCCTCGTCGCCCGCTCCAAACAGGGAAACGGCCCCAAAAAGCCGTTTCTCTTATATGGTGACATAGCCAAGTGGTAAGGCAAGGGTCTGCAAAACCCTCATTCCCCAGTTCAAATCTGGGTGTCACCTCCAAAGGGAAAGCCTTGTGATCTCAATGATTACAAGGCTTTTACTATTCCCTCAAAAGCGGCTTTTTCCCCTATTTTTTCCCCTGCGCGCTCGGCGGCGGAGAAAAAATGTTGTGTGCCTTATTCGTCATTGGGATCTTTGCACCTCTGTGAAGGCGTTCGTAGTGCCCTTTTCCTCATGCCACGCAGAAGCGGCGGACGGTGGCTTCACGGGTGAACGCGGCAGCAACATCGGGCATTGCCTTGCGTAGCGCGCCGGTGTCGAGCCTCGCGCTCGTGACGCTCTTCCATGTGATTTTGTACTCCCCTGCCTGCACGCTCTCAGCGTCGCCCATAGCCGCCTTGATTGCGTTCTTGATCGTCTCCGCCTCGGCAGTCGCCTCGTCGATGAGGGCTTGAAGCTGCCGCAACTCGCGTGCCTTGGCTTCCATTTCGTTGATGCTCATGGTCTGTACCTCCTTGTTATTTTCGGGGCGGCGGCCTCCTGAGTCTCTATCCGCGTCGGGAATTTCTCTCAATCTCTTCTGACCGCCGATCATGAAACATTGTTTTGTTTCTCCCCTGCTGTGATTATAATATAGCATATCTTGCGCAAGAAGTAAATTGACAGAATATACAATCTTGCACAAGATTATTTGTGCACGTCGCATATTGCGCAAGACTTTACATTGTGCTACAATATAACCATACTGGGAGAGGTGTGCCAATTCGCCGAATTTGCCAGTGGGGAGGAAAATATATGTCAAATAAGAAAAACAATTACAAAAATGCGTGGATAGCTGAAAATCTTGACCGCATCAACCTGACTGTGCCAAAGGGACGCAAGGACGAGCTGAAAGCCCACGCAGCAACACAGGGCGAAAGCGTGAACGCATTCATTAACCGCGCCATAAAAGAGACCATAGATCGAGACAAATCGCGCTGACCGCCTCCAGAGAGCACAGCGGGCAAAAAGGACAAGCCTTGGAATAAATCCAAGACTTGTCAGTCAGACCTGCAAATGCAAGTGTTGCTTTGTCTATCTGGAGACCGTTTTAATATATGCGTCCATACGCGCGGCGCTCTCGCGCTTCATTTCCTCGGTTACATGTCCGTACACATCGAGCGTAAACGCTGCCGTTGCGTGTCCCAACGCATTCTGCACCGTCTTGATGTCGTCACCGGCGCGAAGTGCCGCGGTCGCGTAGGAGTGTCGCAGATCGTGAAAGCGTGCGTCAGGGCGTCCGATCTCCTCCGCTACTTTTTTAAATGCTCGATATACAGTCGACTTTGTGAGCGGGCGACCGATTTCGTCGGTAAAAACAAGATTATCATTCGTCCACAGCTTGCCGACCCTCAGACGCTGTTGTGCCTGCTCGCGCTTGTGCTGCTTCAAAAGCACCATGACAGCCGTAGCAGGTGTGATATTGCGGCTTCTGCCGTTCTTCGTGCTGCCAAGCTTAAACCCGCCGCCCTCCTCAATCTCATGCAAAAGCGCCTGCTTGCTAACCGTGATTGCCCCTGCCTTAAAGTCAACGCAATCCCATGTCAGGCCGAGTGCCTCATCCTCGCGCATTCCCGTGAAGAGCGCGACCGTCAGCAGCGTCTCAAAGCGTGTCCCCTTGATCGTCTGCAAGAACGCCGTGATTTGCGCATCGTCCAGCGGTGCAAGCTCCTTGTGTTCCACGCGCGGCAGCTTGCAGGCGTCGGCGGGATTGAAGCACAAATAGCCGATCTCCACCGCTTGACGCAGCGCCTTGTGCAGTACACCGTGAATGTCCTTGATCGTTTTGGGTGAAAGCCCTGCGGCGCGCGTTTTGCTCGGCTCTCCAAGGGCATTGTAAAACTGCTGTATCTCGTGCGTGTTGAGTGCCTCCAGACGCACAGCGCCGAGCGCGGGCTTGATGTGCAGTCGGATATTATCCGCGTATATCTGCCGCGTGCGCGGCTTGACGCCGCCGCGGTAGGTCTTTTCCCATATATCGAGCCATTGCCCCAGTGTCTGCTTATTCGGTGCAATATAGGTGCCGCTGTCCTGCGCAGCCGTAACCGCTTTCAGCTTCTGCATGACTTCCTTTTGCGTCCTGCCAGTGATAGAGCGCCGCCGTTGCTTTCCTGTTCCGAGGTCTACGCCGTCTGTATAGCGCGCCTCCCAGTATTCGTATTTCTTCCCGTTGAGCGTGCGGGAGACCTTCCGCACTGTGCCGGTGCCATTTGCACGCTTTGCCATGAAAAAACCTCCGTTTCTCTCTTTCTTTTTCCCGCTCCGCGTGCTATAATGAAACACGCAGAGAATCCTTATTCGTCATTGGGAGCTTTGCACTTGCCCCCCCCCGCGGTGGGGGCGGCCCCGGCGGGGGGCTTCTGCTGTGGCAACTTATGGTAAACGGAGAGTGGATATCAATTGAGAATGGGATTCAGGATCTCGACCAGTGCATGATACTGGGTGGCGTAAGCTTCTGCGCCGTCCTTGGGGCGGCCCGGCTCGGCCATCTCGGACTTCATCTTCTCACGATCGGGTTATTCTCAAACTGGAGCTTCTGGCTCTCACCGCCTTTGGCTCCTGGTGCAAAGAAATCAAACATTGCCAGGTGGGGCTCCAGTGTCAGGAAGCCGTGGTAGCCCTCCTCG
>ERZ791624.1556-NODE-1556-length-10022-cov-1.517006_pt1 | contig 10022 bp, 10 predicted proteins | sample MGYA00510058_ERZ791624 | MGnify/ENA primary metagenome ERZ791624 (study PRJEB30046, sample SAMN00715158) | human gut metagenome | study: EMG produced TPA metagenomics assembly of the A metagenome-wide association study of gut microbiota in type 2... | reverse complement strand
TACGCGCCGCAGTCAGAGCGGAGCATCATCTGGAACGATCCGGAGATAGGGATTGACTGGCCGGCGCTGAGCGACAGCGCACTGTCGCTGTCGGAGAAAGATCTGCAGGCGCACACGCTGGCCAACGCGGAAGTGTAATCTAGTGATGACCTGGATTCGGGCTCAAAAAATGACCAGAGCCTGAATCCAGTATATAAATTAAGGTATGTCTAAGCGATGCTGAAGTATTTCTTGAAAAACAAAACCCTCATCTTGAAACTGGCGAAAAGAGATATTGATTCTAAATATAAGGGATCTTTTATCGGCGGTTTTTGGGCAGTTGTTAACCCAGTAATTATGTTATGTGTTTATTCGTTTGTATTTTCAGAAGTCTTCAAGGCTAAATGGGGTAGTTTAGAAGGAGGGAAAGGGACCTTCGCAGTAGTATTGTTTGCTGGGTTGATTATATTCAACTTCTTAGCAGAGTGTTTAAGTCGAGGACCGACATTATTTACCAGTAATGTAAATTACGTTAAGAAAGTTGTTTTTCCACTTGGCTGTCTTCCGTTTAGCATTTTTCTTTCGGCCGTGTTTAATTTCTTTATAAGTTTCATAATTTTGCTCATTGCTCAACTAATTGTCTTCAATTCAGTGCCTTGGACAATTTTATTCTTTCCGTTGTTGTTGATTCCTTTGTTTCTTATCGGTTTTTCATTAATTGTTATTTTTTCAACCATTGGCGTATATTTTCGAGATATAGCTCAGGCTGTGCCAATTATGATAACGTTTCTGATGTTTTTATCTCCGATATTTTATCCGTTAAGCGCAATTCCTAAAAGTTTTCAGGATGTTATGATGTACAACCCGTTGGCGTTTTTAATAGAAAACACACGGGATGTATTAATCTTTGGCAAAAACATGTCAATTGAATCATATTCAATTCTGTATATTTCAAGTATTATATTTTACATTATTGCAATGAAAATATTCCAGAAGGCTAAAAAAGGTTTTGCAGATGTCCTATAATTCAGTTAAATGCGAAGCTGTCATTCAAGTAGAACATATTACAAAAATTTTTCGCATCTACAACACTCCAAAAGATCGGATAAAAGAATTCCTGGCAAATTTACCACGCCGAGTTGCTGGGGCAAAGCGTATAAAGAAACATAAAGAATTCTATTCACTTAATGATGTCTCCTTAACTATTAATAAAGGAGAGACAATTGGGATCATTGGTGCCAACGGCGCAGGTAAATCAACCCTATTGCAAATTATTTGTGGGACGTTGTCGCCAACGAATGGCAATGTAACTGTAAACGGTAGAGTGGCTGCTCTGTTAGAGCTTGGTGCTGGGTTTAACCCTGATTTCACAGGTAGAGAAAATATATTTATCTCAGCATCAATAATGGGACTAACTGACGAACAAATAAAAGAACGTTTCGACAGTATCGTTGAGTTTTCCGAAATTGGAGAGTTTATTGAGCAACCGGTAAAAACATATTCTAGTGGTATGTTTGTACGGTTGGCATTTTCAATTATCGCTCACGTTGATGCAGATATCTTAATCGTAGATGAAGCGCTTTCGGTTGGTGATGCGTTCTTTGTTCAAAAATGTATGCGTTTTCTACGGGCATTTATGGAACATGGTACTGTGCTCTTCGTTAGCCATGATACCGCTTCAATTGTAAACTTATGCGATCGTGCTATCTGGATTGATCATGGGCAGAAGAAGATGGAAGGTTCTGCGAAAGATGTCTCGGAAGCTTATCTTGCTGCATTATTTAAACAGAGTAACAGGAATGTATCCGTCAAGCGTCAAAACAAGGATGTTACCGAGGTTGTAGCTTATAAAGATATGCGTACTAGTTTTATTAATGCTAGTAATTTACGTAATGATATAGAACTGTTTTCTTTTAATGATGAAAGTAAACAGTTTGGTGAGAATGGCGCAGAGATCTATAGTGTAAGGCTAGAGGATCAAAACGGTGAACCTTTATCATGGGTAGTTGGTGGGGAAGAAGTTAAGCTTAGAATAAGTGTTAGATGCTTGAAAAGTATGTTTAGCCCAATAATCGGTTTCTATATAAAAGACAGACTTGGACAAACGTTATTTGGTGATAACACATACCTTTCTTATATGGATACACCACTCAGTATGCAACCTAATGACAATATGGATAGCATTTTCGAGTTTAACATGCCTATACTTCCAGTCGGTGAATATAGTATTTGCGTCGCAGTAGCAGAAGGCAGTCAGCAAGAACATATCCAACATCACTGGATACATGATGCGGTAATTTTTAAATCGCATTCTTCCAGTACGGTGACTGGGCTAGTCGGTATTCCAATGAAAAATATTAGTATCTCGGTGAATTAAGAGTAATTATTTTATGACTATGATTAATAAATCAATGCTTTCCAGACCTAGAAAACTGACTTTCCCATTTGGCTGGTGCGGCCATATCCCCTTTGTCAGTTGGCTTGTTGAGGAAATGAAACCGGGTACTATTGTTGAATTAGGTACGCATTCAGGAAATTCATATTTTGCAATCTGCCAGGCTGTCCTGGAAAATAATACCGGTTCCAAATGCTATGCTGTTGATACGTGGCAGGGGGATGAGCATGCTGGTAGCTACAGTGAAGATGTATTCAGAGATGTAAGTGCATGGAATCAGCAGTATTTCTCTGCATTTTCAAATTTAATGCGCATGACCTTTGATCAGGCGAACGAATATTTTTCTGCAGGTAGCGTTAATTTATTGCATATCGACGGCTTACATACCTATGAAGCTGTTAAACATGACTTTGAATCCTGGAAATCAAAATTAGCAGATGATGCGGTTGTCCTGTTCCATGACACCAATGTCCGTGAACGAGGATTTGGTGTATGGCAGCTTTGGGATGAACTTCAACAACAGTATCCATCTTTTGAATTTTTGCATTCATATGGCCTGGGTGTGCTTTTTGTAGGCAAAAAAAGCCAAGCTCTTTATGAAAAGTTGGCTTCTTTTGGTGAGCCAGCTCTCATTAGAGAAGCATTTTCACGCCTAGGTGAGTTAATTACTCTGCGCGAAGAAGCCCATAATCATATCCAGCATATTGAATCAGCCAGATCCGTTCTTGAGAGTCAAAATCAAGAACTTCAGCATCAACTTAATAAATCAAAAGAAGAAAACGAACTCTATATAAAGAGAATTCAGGAAGATAAAAATATTAAAAATGTTATGGCTGGCAGAATCCATGAACTGGAAAACAGTCAGCATCATATTTCAGGCAATGTCCATGCACTCGAAAAGGAAATTGAACGGCTGATTAATACTAACTCGTGGAAAATCACTAAGCCACTAAGATTCATGTTTCGAGTACTCCGCGGCCAACAGAAAGATGCGATGTGGCATATTAAAAAAGAAGTCCGTAACATTGCCAAGTCAGCTTATTATCGAACCCCTTATAAGTACCGTGAACAGCTATTAACCATGGCATTTAAGGTTCGACCTAGTTGGTTCACTAGCCATCCTAAATTTATGGCTGCTCATTCTCTAATATCAAATGAATTAGAGGTAAGTGATAAGCTTATCGATATTAATTTATTAAGTGACGATATTAATACACAGCCTGGAAGAATTGCTGTTCAATGTCATATTTTTTATCCAGACTTAATCGATGAATTTGTGGCACAATTGTCAACAATGCCGTTTAAGTTCGACGTTTACATTTCAGTAACAAGTGAAGAAGCCAAACAACGATGCAATCTGCAATTTAAGCAGATTAAAAATATCGAAAATCTCGATGTGCGGGTAGTACCTAATCGTGGTCGTGATATTGCTCCAGTATTCGCCGAGTTTGGTTCCGCCTTAAAACAATATGATTTTATTTGTCATATTCAAAGTAAGAAGTCATTATATAATGAGGGAAAAACAACCGGTTGGCGAGAGTATTTACTGAATGGTTTGTTCGGTTCGGAATCTAATGTAAAACGGATATTTAAAGCCTTTAATGATGATGAAAAATTAGGGATTGTCTACCCACAGGTCCATCATACTTTACCCTATATGGCATTTACCTGGCTAGCCAACAAACAGCAGGGCAGTGAACTTTGCGCAAAAATGGGAATAGCCTGTCCGGAGGGATATTTCAATTTCCCCGCAGGTTCAATGTTTTGGGCTCGTGTAGATGCTTTGTCCCCGTTATTCGAGATGAATTTAGCGTGGCAAGATTTTCCTGAAGAAAAAGGACAGACTGATGGGACTACAGCACATGCAATTGAACGTTTGTTAGGTATAGTCCCTCAGGCTTTGAATTATGGTTCATTAATTATAAAAGACTGTGAGAATGAGTCAAAATCCACTTTCCGTTGGGATCATCAATATTTCCCTAGAACGTTAGAGTCGATTCATCAAATAATTTCTGATCCAAGCAAAAAAGTTATTGCTTTTGATATTTTTGATACTTTGTTGATTCGTCCCTTACTTCATCCTGACCATACAAAACAGATCATTGCCAGCCAATTGTCTGCTGAGGAAGCGTCCGAGTTTCTGTCTAAAAGGCCTGCCGCAGAGCAGAGTGCAAGGCACCGCGCTGGGCGGGATATCAGTATTGACGATATCTATAATGAATTGCAGCAACATTATCAGGTTGAACATTCAGTCGCCAAAAAGTTTCGTGAGCTCGAAGAACGGGTTGAAATTGCTTCTGTTTCGGCTCGGCCGGATATGTTGGAAATTTTTGAGTTTGTTAAAAAGAGTGGTAAAAAAATCGCTATTGTCAGCGATATGTTTTTACCGCTTGAAACTATCGTTAATATGCTCGAATCTAATGGTTTTACCGGATGGGATAAAATTTATTTATCATCAGATAAAGGTAAAAGAAAGGATACGGGTGAACTGTATGAGCTCCTTCTTGCCGAATATGGTGTTTCTGGTAATGAAGTTGTAATGATTGGTGATAACGAGCGAAGTGATTTACAGTTACCTTGCGATTGGTTTAACATCCTCGGTTTGCATCTTGTGAGAGCTACGGACTTAGCACTTCATATTCCGGAGTTTGCACCAGTAGCACAGCAGGCCTTTAAGTCAGATCTTAACGGAGAACTTACTTTTGGCCTTATAACGAAGAAAAATTTGAGTCAAATTTGTAATTTTTCTCCCGAAAAACTTAAGCTATTCTCTTCTAGCTCCTATCAAATTGGTTATAATCTTGCTGGGCCCTTGCTTACTGCATTTGCTGAATGGCTTAGAAAATGCGCTGCAAAAGACGGCGTGCAGGACTTATATTTTCTTGCCAGAGAAGGGAAAATCATTAAAGCAGTTTATGATCTTTGGTGTGATGGGGCAAAAGCTGCACCTCAAAGTCATTATCTGATACTGTCTCGTCGTGCGGTTAACGTACCAAATGTGACAACAATGGATGATGTACTGAATATAGCTAAGTCGACTTTTTTTGCTAATACGCTCGAGATGTTTTTACGTGAACGTTACGGATTAACTCTTCCGGAAGGAAAACTATCTTCTTTATACTCCTCTGGGCTGTGGGCTAAAGGCAAATTAGTGGAGGTTCATAGTGAAGATATTTCTGAAATCAAACCATTACTGGAATATCTACTGCCAGATATCCTTGCTGAAGCACATGCTGAAAAACAGGGCTTATTACAATACCTTCAGCAAGAAGGGTTTATAAAGTCAGCCCACAAAACTGTTGTTGATGTCGGATATTCCGGTACGATCCAGAAATCACTTGCTAATATCGTAACTGACAGGGTTGATGGTTATTATATGGCAACATCTGAAGTTGCAGGAAAAGGATTGAATAACGGAAGTAAGGCGCATGGTTGTTTTATTGAGAACTCTGTCTCCCTGCAGAATGATAATTCATTAGTTTTGCGCCATAGCTTCGTACTAGAGAAATTGTTAAGCTCGGATGATACCCAAATTGTTAAATATATCCTGGAAAACGCGACCGTTACGCCAGTATATAAACAGCAGCGTCCAGAAGAGCTTATAACAAAAGACATCAGAACGGAGTTACAAAAGGGCTGCATGGATTTCGTTCGTGATGCAAGAGATATACGAAATACGCTTTACCCTGATTTTTCGCCTTCATTGACAATAGCTGATTCTTTATATAGTGAGTTCATTTCAAGTTGCAATCGAAAAGAAAATGACTTCGTGAAAAAAATGACCTTAGATGATGATTATTGTGGTCGTGGTTTAGTAAATTAAATTAAAAATAACCCCTCTATCTGCGGATAGCAGATAGAGGGGCAGGGTTTCAGAATGAACCGAAGTGTTGCTATTTTAATGGCTGTAAGAAATGGTCAGGAGTACCTTCAGCCTCAACTTGATTCATTTCTTAACCAAACATATAAGAACTGGTGTTTATATGTTTCTGATGATGGCTCGACCGATTCGACAGCCGAAATTGTTAATAACTTTTATCTTTCTCATCCAGAGATTTCTGGTTTTCTAAAAAAAGGCCCTTGTCTTGGTTTCTGCCAAAATTTTCAGTCCATGATCAACGATGAAAAAATCATTGCTGATTATTATGCTTTTTCTGACCAGGACGATATTTGGCTACCCGAAAAAATAGAAAATGCAGTTCGCTTTTTGGACCGTGTCCCCTCAGATACTCCTGCTCTCTATTGCTCTGCTACCACTCTTATCGATCAGGCTGATAATATTATTGGGAATCACTTTCACCTACCAAGGCACTCAGTTTTGCCAATGCTCTGTTGCATAATGTTGCTAGCGGCAATACTATGGTATTCAATCATAAAGCCAGAGAGTTATTAATGGCTGCCTCGACTGAAGAAATGGTGGTACATGATTGGTCGCTCTATCAGATAGTAAGCGCATGCAACGGTCGCATTTATTTTGATCGCACCCCTGGAGTGTTGTATCGCCAACATAGTAATAATGTGATTGGTGATGGACGTAATATTTTTTTACGTGTGCGTAATTTCTTTTCATCTTTTAAAGGAAATCGTGCGGACTGGAATAAACGGAATAAAACCGTTCTCGATAAGATAGTGGTTCACTTCGGTGAGAATGAAAAGCAAGTTTATTATAACTATAATAATATAAGTAAAAGTAAGTTTTTGAAAAGGATTTATTTTTACATAAAATCTGGTGTTTACCATCAATATAAACTCGGTACATTATCAACCATAATTTACGTTTGTGTTGGGAAAATGTAGTAAGGTGCTATGTGAATATACTAGCTTCGCTTGTTCTTTATAAACATTCTTTTCAAGAAATTGAGCTTACGCTTGATTCGTTATTAAATGAAAAGAATATCGATAAACTAGTTATAGTGGATAATGGTTCTTTTTGTACCTGGTTGGATGATTATAAGCACGATAAAGTTGATGTCATAAGATTACCTGATAATGAAGGTTTTGGCGCAGGGCATAATAAAGTATTTGAACATTATAAAAACCAATGTAGTTATTTTTTGATTTGTAATCCTGACATTTACTATGCTCAGGGCGAGGTTGATAAACTGTTTTCCTTTTGTAAGGAAAATTCGGTCGACCTTTCAGTTCCTAAAATCATATATCCAAATGGTGCATTACAATATGCGACAAAGCTATTGCCGGCACCATTTCAACTTTTCGGACGTCGTTTTCTCTCATCATTTTTTCCCAACATAAATAATGAGTATGAATTGCGTAACGCTAATTTTAATGCTGCATTCTACGCGCCATCGATGTCAGGATGTTTTATGATGGTGAGCAATAACGCCATTCTACAAGTTCAAGGTTTCGACCTTCGATTCTTCATGTATTTAGAGGATGTCGATTTTTCGCGCCGTATCAGTGCGGGAAATTTTAATGTTGTTTATTGTCCTGATTCTACAGTGGTTCATCTATCGCAAAGAAAATCATATCACAGCTTTAAGTTCCTGTTTTACCATATGACCTCTGCGATTAAATATTTCAATAAATGGGGTTGGTTTTTTGATAAAGAAAGACAACAACTCAACAAACGTTGTCTTTCATCATTACCAACCAGATCTGAATAATGGCTTGTAACATGAGTTAATGGTAAACAAAAGGCAGATTTGAGGACAAATCTGCCTTTTATATTTGCGGAATTAACTAGTACTAATATTACTTATGCCGTGCTCTTAAATTATCAATCACTTCCCCGAGATCCAGCCCCTGGTCCTGCAGCAGCACCAGCAGGTGATACATCAAATCCGACGCCTCATTCTTCAGCTCGAAGCGGTCGTTCACCGTGGCGGCCAGCGCGGTCTCCACGCCTTCTTCCCCCACTTTCTGCGCAATACGCTTGGTGCCGCTGGCATACAGCTTCGCCGTGTAGGAGCTCTCCGGGTCGGCGTGCTTACGCTCGGCCAGCAGCTGCTCCAGCTGATAGAGGAACAGCCACTGGTGGCCGGTTTCGCCGAAGCAGCTGGTGGTGCCTTTATGGCAGGTCGGCCCGATCGGGTTCACCAGCACCAGCAGCGTATCGTTGTCACAGTCCGGCGTGATGCTCACCACGTTGAGGACATTGCCCGAGGTTTCACCCTTGGTCCACAGTCGCTGTTTGGTGCGTGAGTAAAAGGTGACCTTGCCGGTGGCTTCGGTTTTCTCCAGCGCCTCCTGTTCATGTAACCCAGCATCAGCACTTCGCCGGATACGGCGTGCTGCACGATGGCCGGCATCATGCCGTCCGTTTTTTCCCAGTCCAGCTGTTCAGTCAACATACCCTTATCTCCACGCCCTGTGCCGCCAGGTACGCTTTCAGTTCGCCAATATTAATAATCTGTTTGTGGAATACCGAGGCCGCCAGCGCGCCGTCAACGTTGGCGTCGCGGAAGGCTTCGAGGAAGTGTTCCATGGTGCCCGCGCCGCCGGAGGCGATCAGCGGCACATGGCACACCGCGCGAACCTTCGCCAGCTGCTGCAGGTCGTAACCGTTGCGCACCCCGTCCTGGTTCATCATATTAAGGACGATCTCGCCCGCGCCGCGCTTCTGCACTTCCTCCACCCAGTCGAGGGTTTCCCACTGTGTCACCCGGGTGCGGGTCTCGTCGCCGGTATACTGGTTGACGTGATATTTGCCGGTCTCTGCATCAAACCAGGTATCAATCCCCACCACGATACACTGCACGCCAAAGCGGTCGGCAAGGCGGGTGATCAGCGTCGGGTCGGCGAGAGCAGGGGAGTTAATCGAAATCTTATCGGCGCCGAAGGAGAGGATCTGCGCCGCGTCTTCCAGCGACTTGATCCCACCCGCCACGCAGAAAGGAATGTCGATCACTTCCGCCACGCGAGATACCCAGCTTTTATCTACCACACGGCCATCGCTGGAAGCGGTGATATCGTAGAACACCAGTTCGTCAGCGCCTTCTTCAGCGTAGCGTTTTGCTAGCGGTACAATATCGCCAATGATTTCATGGTTGCGAAACTGTACGCCTTTCACCACCTGACCATCACGAACGTCGAGACACGGAATTATGCGTTTTGCCAGCATGCGATGGCCTCCTTCACGGTGAATTTACCTTCCAGTAATGCACGACCAACTATTACGCCGCGCACGCCATGCCACGCAGGGCCGCCACATCATCAATGTCGCCAATGCCGCCGGATGACTGAAATGCCACCTGCGGATATCTGGCGCACACTTCTTCATATAAAGAGACGTTAGAACCTGCCAGCGTGCCGTCGCGCGAGATATCGGTACACAGCACATGTTTCAGGCCGACGGGCAGATAGGTTTCCACCAGTAGTTCCAGCGACACGCCCGAATTCTCTTGCCAGCCGCTGACTGCCACCTGCTTGTTGCCTTGCTCGTCAATACGGACATCCAGCGCCAGCACTAAGGCATCGGTACCGAAACGTTCAAACCAGCCTTTCACCATTTCTGGTGATTTCACCGCGGTGGAGCCGACCACCACGCGCGCAACGCCCGCTTCCAGTAACGCCGCCACGTCTTCTTCGATACGCACGCCGCCGCCAACCTGCACTGGAACGTTAACGCCCCGACCAGGGTTTTAATCAGCGGGATTTGACGTTTAGCCGGATCTTTTGCCCCGGTCAG
>ERZ791624.1554-NODE-1554-length-10029-cov-2.771205_pt1 | contig 10029 bp, 11 predicted proteins | sample MGYA00510058_ERZ791624 | MGnify/ENA primary metagenome ERZ791624 (study PRJEB30046, sample SAMN00715158) | human gut metagenome | study: EMG produced TPA metagenomics assembly of the A metagenome-wide association study of gut microbiota in type 2... | reverse complement strand
CTGAGCAGAATTTTCGGCCAGGTACACGCCCCGGCCGAAAATGATTTCATTTGCTTTGCCGCCTGCGGGCGGCAAACTCTGCGAGGCTTCTTTGGATTCTGTGAGGGCAGGTCACTGCTCCTTGGAGATGTCCATGCCGAAATACTTCACGGACAGCCGGGACAGGGTGCCGTCGGCGTCCACCTGGGCCAGGGCATCGTTGATGGCCGCCAGCAGGGTGGCGCTGTCGTCCCCCTTGCGCACCGGGATGGCCACCCGCTCCGGCTCGTCGGAGAAGGCCACCACCTGGATGTTGGCGTCGGGATGGGTGCGCTGATAGTCGGCGAACACCACCTCGGCGTTCAGGGTGGCGTCGATGCGGCCTGACAGCAGCAGCTCGATGGTCTGGTTCAGGTCGTCCACACCGGTGACGGTGGCGCCATAGCTCTCCGCTAGGGCGGCATAGTTGCTGGAGATGGTGTTGGCGGTGCGCTTGCCCTTCAGGTCCTCCATGGAGTGGATCTGGTCATAGTCTCTCGCACCAGCACGGCGGTGCGGTTGAAGGCATAGGGGGTGGAGAAATTGTACTTCTTCTCTCGGTCCGGGGCGATGCCCACCCGGGACAGCCCATAGAACACGATGAACAGCTGCACCAGCAGCGGCGTTCCCCGGAAGATCCAGATATAGAACCGGGCCACCCGCCGCAGCACCGGCACGTTGGCAAACTGCACCAGGGCCATGGCCACCGCGATGATCAGCGCCAGGGTGAAGGAGATGGCCGTCAGGGGAATGGTCATGGTCAGCCCCGGCAGCAAGATCTTGGGAAAGGAGTCCAGGAACAGCTCCCACAATTTTCCAGAAAACATTGGATCCCTCTTTTCGCGCAGAATCAGCCGCCCCGGACACAACCGGCACGGCTGTTAAATTTTCCTATCGGCCCTATGATAACCGAAACCGCCCCGTTCGTCAAGAGCCCCGCAGGAAACCGCGCCGCCCGGAGGGAACCAATTTTCCCCCCGGGCAGCACCCTATTTTTCGTGATTATGCCCCGAAATAGGACAGAATTTCCTGCATCCGGCTGCTCTGGGCCACATGGAAGGGACAGCGCCCGTCGCAGTGGCCGCAGCCCACGCAGTCCCCGGCCCGCTTTTCCAGGGTCAGGTAGTGCTCCCAGGCCAGGCCGTCTCCCAGCCGGGCCAGGTCGTAATACTTGTTGATCAGGGCCACGTCCAGCCCGGCGGGACAGGGGTGGCAGTGCTTGCAGTATACGCACTTGCCCATGGCGTCCGCCGGGGCGAAGTCGCTGATGGCGGAATAGTCCCGCTGCTCCGCCGGAGCATCCAGGAAGCCCAGCACCTGCCGCAGTTGCTGCCGGTTTCCGCCGCCGATGACGGAGGAGCCCATGCCGATGACGCTGATCCTCTCCCCGCCGTGGGGCAGCGCGCGATATTCCGTGTGTATTCTCCTCGTTTTGTTATATTTCTCAGTCCAGGGCGTCCCGGCTTTCGAACACGTCCCGGATGGAGCCATTGCGGTCGATCTCCGGCTCCGGGGCCGGGGCCTTGGCCATTTTCAGCTCCTGCCATTTGGCCTTGTCGATCAGCAGCTGCCGGGGCTTGGAGCCCTCGAAGGGGCCCACATAGCCCCGCTCCTCCATCTGGTCCACCAGCCGGGCCGCCCGGGCATAGCCCAGCTTCAGCCGCCGCTGCAGCATGGACACAGAGGCCTGTCCCGTCTCCAGCACCACGTCCACGGCGGCGGTAAGCAGCTCGTCGTCGGGACTCTCCCCGGCAGGCTCCGGCGCGCCGGCGGACTTGCCGCCGCCCTTTTCCTTCTCCTTCACCGCCTGCTCGATCTTGTCCATGACGTCCTGGGAAACTCCGCCTCGCCGCTCTGCTTCACATAGTCCACCACCCGTTCGATCTCCTCCGGGGTGATGAAGCAGCCCTGGACCCGGGTGGGCTTTCCGGCCCCCAGGGGGGCATACAGCATGTCGCCCTTGCCCACCAGCTTCTCCGCGCCGGTGGTGTCCAGGATGATCCGGGACTCCAGAGACGAGGCCACGGCGAAGGCAATGCGGCTGGGGATATTGGCCTTCATCAGGCCGGTGATCACGTCGGAGGAGGGCCGCTGGGTAGCAATGGCCAGGGGCATCCCGGCGGCGCGGCCCATCTGGGCCACCCGGCAGATGGATTCCTCCACCTCCTTGGCCGCCACCAGCATCAGGTCCGCCAGCTCGTCGATGACCACCACCACGGTGGGCATTTTTTTCAGCTCCTGGCTGCGTCCGGCCAGGGCGTTGAACCCGGCCAGGTCCTTCACGCCGTTCTCCGAAAACAGCTTATAGCGCTTCATCATCTCATACACCGCCCACTGCAGGGCCCCGGCGGCCTTTTTGGGGTCCGTCACCACGGGGATCAGCAGGTGCGGGATGCCGTTGTACGGGGCCAGCTCCACCATCTTCGGGTCCACCATGATGAAGCGGACCTCCTCCGGGGTGGACTTGTACAGCAGGCTCACGATCAGCGAGTTGGTGCACACGGACTTACCGGAGCCGGTGGTGCCGGCGATCAGCACATGGGGCAGTCTGGCGATGTCCCCCACGATGCAGTTGCCGCCGATGTCCTTGCCGACAGCGAAGGACACGCGGGACTTGCACTTTTCAAATTCCGGCGAATCGATGACCTCGCGCGCCATGACGACCGAGACGATCCGGTTCGGTACCTCGATGCCGACAACGGAGATCTTGTCCGGGATGGCCGCGATGCGGACGCCGGACGCGCCGAGGGCCAGCGCGATATCGTCGGCCAGATTCGTGACCTTGGAGAGCTTCACGCCGCGCTGCAGCTCCAGCTCGTACCGCGTGACCGACGGGCCGCGCGTAACATTGATGATATGCGCCTCGATGCCGAAGGATTGGAGCGTGTCGCTCAGGCGCTCGGCGTTCTGCCGCATTTCCTCCGTGCCGTCGTGCGACTGGCCGCTTCCGGCCTTCAGGAGCGACACGGGCGGGAATTCGTATTCCGGCTTCTGTGGCTCCTGCTGGCCGATCTCCTGCGCGATCTGGGCCGCTTCGAGCTGCACGTCCGCCTTTTTGAGCTTTTCCGGCTGCTCCGGGATCTCGACCGGCGGCAGCGGCTGTGCGGCGGGAGCCGGCTTCGGCGCATCAAAATGGTCGATCACGAGCGGCGGCATCTGGTGCGGCAGCTCCATGGGAATGACATTCGACGCAGGCGGCTCTTCCTCCGCCGGCGCTTTCTGTGCGTCCGTGATCAGCGCGTCAAACTGGGATTTATAATCCGTATGGACAGGCGGCTGCTCCGCCTCCTCCGGGGCGGGCTCCTGCGGCGGCTCGGGCAGAGGTGCTGCGGCAGGCTTCTCCTGCCGGCGGCTGTTTTCCACAAAAACGTCCGGGCGCACCGGCGCGTTTTTCCTGCCCGCGGTCTTCTTCTCCGGCTGCTCCGGCAGAGGGGGATCGTCGACCGGCAGATCGAACTCGCTCGCACGGGAGGCCCGGCGCTGCTCCGTGCGCTGCACGTGCTCGATGTGCTTGTTCGCAACGGTATCGACGAGCACCTGCGCCGGGTCCTTGTGCTCGCGCTGCGGCTCGGCATATTCCGCGCGGGGCCGGTTCCTGATAGCCGTCACGATGCTTGCCACCGTCATGTTAAGACTTGTGATCAGGCTCAGCAGCATCCCCACGATCACGACCGCAGCCGCGCCGATGCGGCTGATGAGCGCTTCAAGGAGACTTGCAAGGCCGCCCGCCAGAACGCCGCCTGCCGTGCCGTCGATGCCGCCGTCCCAGAGCGCGGAAATGACGCTCCAATCCCAGTCCGCGTCAAATTTTCCGCCGACCAGCTGCACCAGACTGCCGATCAGCATGGCCGTCAGGAACGTACAGGTCACGCGCAGCGCGACGGGCCTGCCGTCGTGCAGGATCAGGATCAAAAAGCTCATGATGAACGAGAACGGCAGGATGTAAAAGCCCGCGCCGATCAGACCCCGGAACACCGACGTCATCAGATCCAGAAACGCCGCGTTCACCTTGAAGCAGCACAAGATCGTCAGCAGCGCAAGCAGGCCGCAGACCGTCGCGCCGATCTCGCGCCGGATGGGCGCAGACTGCTTTTTTGTTGTTTTTTTCCGTCCGCGGGAGGCCGTGGACTTTCTTTTGTTCGCAGAAGCCATGTGACCAAAACACCTCACGAGATCAGGGACAGGATCAGCGTCAACAGACCCGCACCCCAGCAGTAATAACAGAAGCCGCCGAATTTTCCGCGCTGCGCAATGCGGTTGAGCGCGAAAATGGCAAGATATCCGGAGACAAGCGCGGCGGCGACGCCGCACAGATACATCGGGACCTCCGCCCAGTTGATCCCGGCGGAAATTGCCTTTACGAGCGAAAGGAGATTCGCGCCGAGCACGGCGGGAATGGAAAGGAAGAACGAGAATTTGACGGCAAACGTCCGGTCAAACCCGCGCAGCATCCCGGCGGAGATCGTCGTCCCGGAACGCGACAAACCCGGCACGACCGCGATCATCTGCGCAAGGCCGATGACCAGCGCATCCGAAAGCGTCATGGCCTTTTCCGTCTTGTTGCCGTGGCCGTAGCGGTCGGCGGCCAGCAGCAGAAAGCCCGTCGCGATCAGGGCAAAGCCGATGAAGAACGTATCGTAGAACAGGGGGTCAAGGTAGTCGCTCAGGAACGCCGCCGGGATGAGCGGCAGCGTCGCCGCGATGAGAAACAGCAGCAGCCGCCGCCTTGCCGGGTCCTGCCGCGCGCCGCGCTTGGGCTTCTGCAGGTGCAGCATCATCAGGCCTTCGCGGCAAAGCCCGCGCAGCTCCGTATGATACGCGAAGATCACCGCCCCAAGCGTCCCCAGATGCAGCAGCACGTCGAACAGCATCTGGTTTTCCAGATCGCCGATGCGCAGGAAGTTTTGCAGGATCGCAAGATGTCCGGAGCTGGAGATCGGCAAAAACTCCGCAAGCCCCTGTATGAGCCCAAGTAAAATGGCTGTCCAATAGGTCATACCAGTTCCTCCGTCTGGAAAGTCGCCGCCCGCACCGGTCGGCATACCAATTTATATTAACACAGATTCAAAAATATTTCCACTATACGTTCGAAAAAAGCGCGTCAAAAAGAATCCGAGCGCTTCCATGTTTTTATGGCGCAATTTGCGGTTTTCTGTTATACTGGATGCAGGAAAACGACGATTAGCCCGGATTGCAAATCCCGGTAGGGGCGGACGACTCTGTCCGCCCCTACGAACACTTTGAATATCTCACATAAAAACGACAGAAAGGAATGCGAACTATGATCTATAAGGACTTTCAGGGCTTGAAGCTTTCGCAGCTCGGGTTCGGCACGATGCGGCTGCCGCTGCGGGAGGACAAATCCATCGACGCGGAGCAGGCTGCCGCCATGACGTCGGAGGCCATTGCGAAGGGCGTCAACTATTTTGATACCGCCTGGCCGTATCACGGCGGCAAGTCGGAACTCGTCATCGGTGAAATTCTGAAGCAGTACCCGCGCGAGAGCTTTTATCTGGCCGACAAGTTCCCCGGACACCAGATCGCGCCGAGCTATGACGTGAAGGGCGTGTTCGAAAGGCAGCTGAAAAAGTGCGGCGTGGAGTATTTCGATTTCTATCTGCTGCACAACGTCTATGAAAATTCCATCGCCGTCTACGAAGACGAGCGCTGGAACATCCTCCCGTATCTGCTGGAGCAGAAGAAAAACGGGCGTATCCGCCACCTGGGCTTCTCGACCCACGCGGGCGTACCCGCGCTGGAAGCGTTTCTGGAAAAGCACGCGAACGAGATGGAATTCTGTCAGATCGAGCTGAACTATCTCGACTGGACGCTGCAGCAGGCGAAGGAAAAATGTGAGCTGCTGAACCGGTACGGCATTCCCATCTGGGTCATGGAGCCGGTGCGCGGCGGGAAGCTGGCGAATCTGCCCGCTGCCGCGCAGAAAAAGCTGCACGCGCTGCGGCCGGAGGCCTCCGACGCGTCCTGGGCGCTTCGGTGGGTGCAGGAGATCCCCGGCGTGACGATGATCCTCAGCGGTATGTCCAACATGGCGCAGATGCAGGACAATCTCGCCACGTTTGACCATCCGGAGCCGCTCAGTGCCGAAGAACAGGCGCTGCTGCTGGAGATCGCGGAGGGCTTCAAGTCCGCCGTCCCGTGCACGGCCTGCCGCTACTGCTGCGACGGCTGCCCGCAGGAAATTGACATTCCGCAGATGCTGCGTGTTTTGAACGAGCTTCGCGTCGTGCCGTCCACGAACGCGATCATGGCGGTCGAAGCCCTGCCGAAGAGCCGGAAGCCGCAAAGCTGCCTCGGCTGCGGCGCGTGCGCGGCGGTCTGTCCGCAGAAAATCGACATCCCCGGCTGTATGCAGGAGCTGGCGGAGCGCATCGCGAAGCTCCCGAGCTGGGCTGAGATCAGCCGTCAGCGCGCGGCGGAGCAACCGTAAATTATTAAATTATTTGTGAATTCTTCTTTTTCGGGATGATTTTCCCGCCGGCCGTGTATATAATGAATACTTGAAATCTTAAGAGGATTTTCAGAAAATCTTCATATTCGGCAGGTGTTCATTCGTCATGCTCTATGTGTTCCTTGCGCTTGCGCTGCTATCCGGCTGCGCGCTGACGTATGCCGCGTCCGGCTTTGCCTCGCTTGCGGCTGTGTGGCAGGTTCCCGTGTTCTTTCTCGGCAGCTTTCTGGCGCTCGTGGTGCTGTTTCTGCTGGTCGTGCTCGTCTCGTGTCTGTTTGTCGACCCGAAAAAGCTGCTGGAAAAGCCGAGCGGCTATTTCCGGTTCCTCCTCAACGAGTTCTGCCGCATTGCGCTGGCACTGGGCGGCGTCCATGTCAATGTGACGGGGCTGGAAAAGGTCCCGCGCAAGGGCCGCTTCCTGCTGGTCAGCAACCACCGGTTCGCGTTCGACCCCATCGTGTTTTACGCCGTCATGCCGTGGGCGGAGCTGGCGTTCCTGTCCAAAAAGGAGAATTTTTCGATCTTTATTGTCGCACAGGTCATGCGCGAGGTACTCTGCCTGCCGGTCGACCGGAACAACGACCGCGAATCGCTCAAGTCTATTCTCAAGGCCATTCAGTTCATCAAGGACGACAAGGCCTCCATCGCCGTATTCCCGGAGGGCGGGACGAACAAAACGGGCGCTCCGCTTCTCCCCTACCGCAGCGGCGTGTTCAAGATCGCGCAGAAGGCGAATGTGCCCATCGTGGTCTGCTCGCTGGTCAATTCCCGCGCAATTCTGCACAATATGTTCCGCAAGCACACGGAGGTCTGGCTGGACGTGCTGGACGTCGTTCCTGCGGAGGAGCTGGCCGGAAAAACGGCCATTGAGGTCGGCGAACGCGTCCACGCGGTCATGGAGGCCGGGATCGTCGCCCGTGAGACGGAGCAGGGGCTGCGCGCATAAAGCGTCCAGAATTCTCGTTTCCCCTTTACATCCCGCCGGTTTTCCTGTATAATATACCCCGACAATTTTGAAAAGTGTGGGAAAAGCATGATTGAATTCGATGAATATAAGGTAAAGCTCAATAATATCCGCCCCAGGCTGGACGCGCTGGCGGACTCCCTCGGCATTGAGGCCGCGAAAGAGGAAATCGACCGCCTGCACGCGCAGATCGATTCCGAGGGCTTCTGGGACAATCAGGAGATCTCGCAGAAGGTCATGAAGCAGAGCCGGACGCTGGAGGCCAAGGTCGCGCGATACGAAAAAATGTGCAGCCAGTGGGACGATCTGTATACGCTCTGCGAAATGGCGCTGGAGGACAACGACGACTCCATGCTCCCCGAATTGACCGAGGGCTATGCCCAGCTCGAGCAGGAGATGGAAAACGCACGGCTTGAGACGCTTCTTTCCGGCGAATATGACAATAACAACGCCATCGTCTCGTTCCAGGCGGGCGCAGGCGGCACCGAGGCGCAGGACTGGGCCTCGATGCTCTACCGGATGTACACGCACTGGACCGAGCAGCACGGTCTGACCTATAAGATTCTCGACTATCTCGACGGCGACGAGGCGGGCATCAAATCCGCCAGCATTCTCATCGAGGGAGAGAACGCCTACGGCATGCTCAAGAGTGAGAACGGCGTCCACCGCCTCGTGCGCGTGTCCCCGTTCGACGCAAACGCCCGCCGTCAGACGTCCTTTGCCGCAGTCGAGGTCATTCCGGAGATCACGGACGATTCCAAGGACGTCGAGATCCGGCCTGAGGATATCGAAATGCAGGTCTACCGCTCCTCCGGCGCGGGCGGCCAGCACATCAACAAGACAAGCTCCGCCGTGCGTCTCATTCACAAGCCGACCGGCATCGTCGTCTCCTGCCAGACGCAGCGCGATCAGTTCCAGAACCGCGAGACGTGTATGCGGATGCTGCGCTCGAAGCTCATCGAGATCAAGGAGCGTGAGCATCTGGACAAGATCTCCGATATCAAGGGCGCACAGCTCAAGATCGAATGGGGCAGCCAGATCCGCAACTACGTTTTCATGCCCTATACGCTCGTCAAGGACACGCGGACAGGCTTCGAAACATCCAACGTCAACGCCGTCATGGACGGTGCGCTCGACGGCTTCATCAACGCCTATCTGACTTGTCTTGCCACAAATACGTGGGTCACAAAGAGCTGATTTCTGCGGAAAACGGCAAAAATGCTCTTGCATTCACATCTGAATTGTGATATGATTTTCTAGCTGTTTGAAACAGCCTGATAAAATATGATCTCGGCGAGCCGTCTGCCGACGAAGGGCGGCAAATGGTTTGGAGGAATTTTCATGAACGCTCTGCATACGATTTTAACGATCATTCAGGTCATTCTGGCCGTCGGCCTCGTCGTCATCGTGACGATCCAGTCCGGCAAGTCCGCAGGTCTGTCCGGCGCCATCGCCGGCGGCAGCGGTGATACCTACCTCGGTAAGAACAAGAACAAGGGCCTCGACGCGAAGCTCGCCCTCGCCACCAAATGGGTCGGCGGCGTGTTCATCGTCCTGACGCTGGTTCTGAACCTGTTCTGATGCAAAACAACTTACCGCCCCCCCCCCCGGCGGAGGGGGGGGGGGGCGGAGGAGTTCCCGGAGTATGACGTGAACCTCCGCAGCGCCGTGTCCATCGCCCGGCGGATGCAGGACCCCCTGGCCGAGCTGGTGAAGATCGACCCCAAGGCCATTGGCGTGGGCCAGTATCAGCACGATATGCCCCAGAAACGGCTGGACGAGACGCTGTCCGGCGTGGTGGAGGACTGCGTCAACGCCGTGGGCGTGGACGTGAACACCGCCTCCGCCAGCCTGCTGGGCCGGGTGTCCGGCCTGAACGCCGCCACCGCCAAAAATATCGTGAAGTACCGGGAGGAAAACGGCGCCTTCACCGGCCGCCGTCAGCTTCTGAAGGTGCCCAAGCTGGGGCCCAAGGCCTTCCAGCAGTCGGCGGGCTTCCTGCGGGTGCCGGAGAGCAAGTCCGTGCTGGACAACACCGGCGTCCATCCGGAGAGCTATGCCGCGGCCCAGGGACTCCTGGACCTGTGCGGCTATACGCTGGCGGATGTGTCCGCCGGGAGGCTGGCGGACCTGCCCCAGAAGGTGAAGGCCCTGGGGGAGGAAAACGTTGCCTGTCAGCTGGACATCGGCGTGCCCACCCTGCGGGACGTGGCGGCGGAGCTGGTAAAGCCGGGCCGGGACGTCCGGGACGACCTGCCTGCCCCCATCCTGCGGACGGACGTGCTGGACATCAAGGACCTGGCCCCCGGCATGGTGCTGACGGGCACCGTCCGCAATGTGGTGGATTTCGGCGTGTTCGTGGACATCGGCGTCCACCAGGACGGCCTGGTCCACATCTCCCAGGTCTGCAATAAGTTCATCCGCCACCCGTCGGAGGTGGTGTCCGTGGGAGACGTGGTAAAGGTGACGGTCCTGGAGGTGGACGAAAAGAAGCGCCGCATCAGCCTGTCCATGAAGCAGGCGTCAAAGCAGTAATATAAAGCAGCAGGGGCGCCCCCCCCCGCGCCCGCGCCCGGGA
>ERZ791624.1553-NODE-1553-length-10031-cov-1.812650_pt1 | contig 10031 bp, 10 predicted proteins | sample MGYA00510058_ERZ791624 | MGnify/ENA primary metagenome ERZ791624 (study PRJEB30046, sample SAMN00715158) | human gut metagenome | study: EMG produced TPA metagenomics assembly of the A metagenome-wide association study of gut microbiota in type 2... | reverse complement strand
TCTTCTCGATCTCCGATGCCAGAAGCTGACAGGATTTCTCAATCTCCGCCAGTTTCAGCATATCCGGAAGGATGTCAGCAAGTGACTTTACTGCATCATCCAGATCACCGGAGGTAAATGCAAAACCGTAAGAATAGATATCATTCTCATCCGCACTTTTTGTTGTATATTCAAATACCGGAATATCTACACTCATAACATTTCGATCCTTGCAGGTAAGCTGGACTTCCTGTTTCGGTGCCATCAGTGCCGTATGAAGGATCTGTTCAGACATGCCGGCTTTTGCTATGACAAAATTCGTATTGGCGGCCTTGATACCGGCCTCAACCTTCTCTCGAAGCGCCATATTCTCTCTTGCCATATCAAGGAACTGCCGCATCAGCTCATCTCGTTTATCTTTTAACAACTTATGGCCTCTGGTTGCCGTAACAAGCTTCTTCTTTAAACGAGTCAATTCCATTCTGGTAGGATTTACCTGTGTAGCTGCCATTTTTGCCTCCTTATAAAGGGTTTATAGAATGTGAAGCGCTCCACCTCGCCTGTCGGCTCGGTGGGTTCTGTCGAACCATGCTCGTATCCTTGCAAATCGTCTGCTATGAGCAAGCTCAAGCATCCCATTTGCAAGTCTACTCACGCGCTTCTCGTTACTTTCCATAATACATATCTAACCACTTATCATCGATACGTTTCAGTTCTGCACGAGGCAGGATCGATAACAGCTTCCATCCGATGTTTAATGTCTCTTCGATACTTCTGTCTGTCTCATAACCCTGAGATACATATTCCTTTTCAAATGCTTCTGCAAACTTTGCATATAAAATATCGATATCCGACAATGCAGATTCACCAAGGATCGTCATAAGTTCCTTTGCATCCTTACCACGGGAATATGCAGCAAATAACTGGTTCATGGTGCTGGAATGATCTCCTCTTGTCTTTCCTTCACCGGTACCCTTATCCTTCAGACGTGACAGAGATGGAAGTACATCGATTGGTGGTGTTACACCCTTTCTGTAAAGCTCACGGCTTAAGATGATCTGTCCCTCTGTGATATATCCTGTTAAGTCAGGGATTGGATGTGTCTTATCATCCTCAGGCATGGTAAGGATTGGGATCATTGTGATACTACCATTCTTGCCACGCTGTCTTCCTGCTCTTTCATATAAAGTTGCAAGGTCTGTATACATGTATCCAGGATATCCACGACGACCGGAACCTCTTTTCGGGCTGCGGATACTTCTCGTAATGCATCTGCATAGTTTGTGATATCCGTCAGGATAACCAGTACATGCATGTTCTTTTCAAATGCAAGATATTCCGCAGCGGTCAGTGCCATACGAGGGGTAGCGATACGCTCAACCGCAGGGTCATTTGCAAGGTTGATGAACAGTACAGTTCTGTCGATCGCGCCTGTCTCCTTGAAGCTCTCCGTGAAGAAGTTCGCTTCTTCGAAGGTGATACCCATAGCTGCAAATACTACGGCGAATGGTTCATCTGTTCCACGTACCTTAGCCTGTCTTGCGATCTGGGCTGCTAGCTTCGAATGTGGAAGTCCTGATGCTGAGAAGATCGGCAGCTTCTGTCCTCTTACCAGTGTATTTAATCCATCAATAGCAGAGATACCTGTCTGGATAAATTCCGATGGGTAATTTCTGGCTGCCGGATTCATTGGCAGACCATTGATATCTCTTCTCTCCTCTGGAAGGATATCCGGTCCTTTATCGATCGGTCTTCCCAGTCCGTCAAATACACGGCCAAGCATATCTTCTGATACGCCAAGCTCCATGCTTCGTCCAAGGAATCTTACTTTACTGTTTGAAAGGTTAATACCTGTTGAATTCTCAAATAACTGTACCAGTGCATCTTCACCATTGATCTCAAGAACCTTGCATCGTCTGACTTCGCCGCTTGCAAGCTCGATCTCACCAAGTTCATCATAGGTGACATTTTCTACACCATGTACCAGCATCAGAGGTCCTGCAACTTCCTGTATGGTTCTATATTCTTTTGGCATGTGCTTAGTCCTCCTTTGCTATGGCTGCTTCCAGTTCCTGATGAAGTGCCTTTATGATCTTGTCATATTCTGCTTCCACATCTTCCGGATGTGTATATTTGAAACGTCCGATCTTCTCACGAACCTCCATGTTCAGAATATTCTTTATAGTTGCACCACTCTTCAAGGCCTCTGATGATTCCTCATAGAATGCCAGCACAAGTTCCATCATGCGGAACTGCTTATCCAGTGGTGTGTAGGTGTCGATCTCATGGAATGAGTTCTGATGCAGGAAGTCCTCACGGATAGATCTGGCTGCTTCCATCTTCAGACGGTCGCCTGCAGATAAGGCATCCATACCAACCATCTTAACGATTTCATCCAGCTCTGCTTCTTCCTGTAATAATGTCATAAGCTTCTGACGATCTTCCATCCAGTGCTCATTGACATTTTCCTCAAACCATTTTCCCATGTTATCTACATACAGCGAATAACTGGTCAGCCAGTTGATCGCCGGGAAATGTCTCTTATAAGCCAGTGCGGAATCCAGTCCCCAGAATACCTTAACGATACGAAGGGTTGCCTGTGATACCGGCTCTGAAATATCACCACCGGGAGGTGATACGGCTCCGATTACGGATAAGGCTCCGGTTCTTCCTTCCGAACCAAGTGTCTTAACCATACCGGCACGCTCATAGAACTGTGCCAGACGGCTTCCTAGATATGCAGGATAACCTTCCTCACCGGGCATCTCCTGTAAACGTCCTGACATTTCTCGAAGTGCTTCTGCCCATCTGGAAGTAGAGTCAGCCATCAGCGCAACGGAATATCCCATATCACGGAAATATTCTGCGATCGTAATACCGGTGTAAATAGAAGCCTCTCTGGCTGCAACCGGCATATCCGATGTATTTGCGATCAGAACGGTTCTCTCCATCAGGGAGTATCCTGTCTTCGGATCCTTCAGTTCAGGGAACTCGTTTAATACATCTGTCATCTCGTTTCCACGTTCACCACATCCGATGTATACAACGATATCGGCTTCTGCCCATTTTGCAAGCTGATGCTGGATAACGGTCTTTCCACTACCGAATGGTCCGGGAACTGCTGCTACACCACCCTTTGCGATCGGGAAGAATGCATCAACAACTCGCTGTCCTGTGATAAGCGGCATAACCGGTGGAATCTTCTCTGCATAAGGACGACCCTTACGAACCGGCCATTTCTGCATCAGAGTCAGTTCCTTATCACCCTTTGCTGTCTCGATCACACATACAGTTTCTTCTACTGTGAAATCTCCGCTCTTGATCTCTTTTACAGTTCCTTCTATACCATATGGAACCATGATCTTCTGAGTTACGACAACTGTCTCCTGTACGGTTCCGATCACATCTCCGGCCTCTACCTTGTCCCCTGCCTTAACGCATGGAACAAATGGCCATTTGATGTCTCTCTTTAATGATGGAACTTCAACGCCTCGCTGCAAATTATTTCCACAGATTTTCATGATATCATCCAGAGGTCTCTGGATACCATCATAGATACTGCTGATCAGTCCCGGTCCAAGTTCTACGGACAGCGGCATTCCGGTTGACTCTACCGGTGCACCCGGTCCAAGTCCCGATGTCTCTTCGTAAACCTGAACAGATGCCTGATCTCCATGCATCTCTATGATCTCGCCGATCAGTCGGCTCTCACTTACTCTGACAACGTCATACATATTCGCGTCACGCATTCCCTCTGCGATAACAAGAGGTCCTGCAACTTTTTTTATCTTACCTGTTGCCACGTTTTCTGGTCACGCTCCTTCCTAGTTTCCACTGAACAGAATGTCCGAACCGACTGCCTGTTCTACGGATTTCTTTACTCCATTTATACCCGCGGATGTATTACCGGAAACTCCTGGGATCAGGATGATCGCCGGAAGCATCTGCGTCTTATATCTCTCTATCTCTTTCTTGATCTGCTCTGCCATGCTCTCTGTTACATAGATAACGGCATATCCACTTTCTGCCAGTCTTCTGAGCTGTGTACTGCCCTGTTCTGCATCGGATACCGGGAAGGTCTCAAGTCCCAGAGTCGCAAAGCCATAGATGCTGTCATATTCACCTAATACTGCAATTCTATACATACATTTCCCTTACCCTTTCCCTGATTGCATCATCCGGCAGATGATTTAACTTTCCGGTCAGGATGATCCTGACTGTCTTAATCTCATTCTGCCTTGCAAGTACATAAGCAACAAGTGGTCCGATCGTAAATGAATTATATTTCTGTGGCCGGATCGCCTCTATGATCCGGTTGTCGCACCAGCGTTCAAATGCGGATGAACTGTCTGATAATGCCGCAGCTCCACCGGAATACGGTGTTTCTTCCAGATATTTGATCACATCCGGCATGCCGGAAAGTGCTGCCCGCATCAGCCGTTCCACATTGAGCGTCTGACATTCCTCCATCGCACGTCTCATAAAATCCAGTCCTTTTTCTGTCTTTACAGAACGGACTGCGATCTTGATATTTGCAACTGCCACAACTGTCTCTGCATATTCTTTTAATAATGCATCTCCATTTTTCTCCGCTGCCGCAAGCATTGCTCGCATGGCTGCCCGGTCGATGATAACATCACACATCTGACCATCTCCGGTATGCACCAGACATTCATATGCCTCTAATGCGCATTTCCGCATAGATTCCGGTAATGACCGGAAATCTTTATTTTTAATGATTTCGACTAATGCTTCACCCGAAACAGATGCATTGTCATAAAATACATTTGCCTGAACTTCTCCGTCTACAACGGTTTTGATCGCTGCCTTCAGATTATGGAAACTATCCTGGATCAACAATACGTCAAATACTGTCTGATCGGATACCATCTCCTTGACCAGTTTCCATGTTTTTTCCAGTTCCCTGTTCAAAATGGTCTCTGCATCCTGCACTCCGGCTTCTGTATCACCCCAGCCTTTTTCACCTAAGAACTGAAGGCAGTCCGCATATGTTTTCTGGGCAATCAACTGCTCGATCACAGCCTGTGAAAACAGGGACATCTCAAGTGCCCGGATCCTGGCAACAGCATATATATATTTGTCTGCCATTTTTCTACCTCCCTTATGTGAATAACAGGGAATTTAATTTGTCTGCCATTTCTTCTTTCTGCGCATGGAACATGGCAGCTAATGAACAATTCTCCTCGATACCGCCATAGATCAGGATAAATCCTCCGTCTATATCACTGGCTTTATCTGCGAGCGTCAAATCTCCTCCATGTGCTTTTGCTATTTCTGATACCCGTTTTGCAAATCCTGCCGGAAGCCGCTCCATATCTTTGGCTGAGAAGCTGATCTGTCCACTCTTCGGCTGTACTGCATTTCCGATCATACGCTCCATCATATGGAAATATCTGTCAACTTCCATATCGATCATTCCGTTATAGGCTTTACCTATCACTTCATTGATGATCTCCTGCTTTGCCTTTAAGACTGTCTGGCGTTTCTTCAGGTCGGCAGAGGATTGTGCCCTTGCCTTTCCGTCCGATTTTACATGGCTGACCTTTTCAGCCGAACTCGCCTTGATCTATCTGCTTCCACCTTTGCATCTTCTATAATCTGATCTGCCTTTTTCTGTGCATCTTCAAGGATCATATCGGATTGAGTGTTTGCTTCTTCCAGAATCTGTTCAACGATCTTCTCTAATCCTGTCATACAAATCCTCCTGTACTGCTTGTTCAATCATGTTTCAAATCTGTGCCTGTTTTATACCGGTACACCGTTAATTGCAAGAATTGATACGAGCAGAGCAAGGATCGCATATGTCTCTACCATTGCAGGGAAAAGCATTGCTTTACCGAACTGATCCGGCTTCTTTGCTACGATACCAACTGCTGATACAGCGGTTTTGCCCTGATGCATAGCGGATACAAGACCAACTAATGCGATTGGAAGACATGCTGCAAGGATCAGTAATCCGGTCGCTGTTGAAAGCTCTGCAGGAGCACCATTTAAAATACCGATCTTTGATAAAGCGATGAATCCTACCAGCAGTCCATAGATACCCTGTGTACCGGGAAGAAGCTGGATGATAAGAACCTTTGCGAATTTGCTTGGATCTTCACTAACTACACCTGATGCAGCCTGACCTGCGATACCTACACCGTAAGCAGATCCCATACCTGCCAAAATAACTGCTAATGCAGCTCCTGTTAAAGCTAAAACTGTACCCATTGTCATATTGATTATTCCTCCTTAATTTCCGGTTTACAGGTTTTCATGCCTGCATTCCCTATATCTATATATTTTGTATTTTCTTTAAATGGATGGAACGCTTCTCCGCCACCCTCATAAAACTTACCAAAGAATTCTACATACTGAAGTCGGCATGTATGAACATAAGCACCTAACATATTGATCGCAAGGTTAAATGTATGTCCGATGATGAATACCAGAATGAATACGATCGCGCCCAATATTCCATCTCCTACCATACTTCCCATCTGGTTGATAACCTGTGCGATAACACCGGTCGCAAGTCCCAGTGCAAGCAGTCTGGAATAAGATAACAGATCAGACAGCCAGCCTGTGATATTGTAAATGTCATACAAACCAAGTGCCAGTCGGAGCACCGGATTCTTATGACTTCTGCCGGACATCACAACGATGATCGCTGCACCTAAGATCGTAATGACATAGCTGAAGGTCTTAAGTCCATCTGAAAAATGGAAGCTTACCTGTGCGATCGATGCAAATAAACTGGTTGGCATCAGCATCAGTACCAGACCGATGATGAGCAGATACCAGGATATAACATCTGAGAAGAAGCCTACAAAATCTTTCTTCTTTAAACACATATAACCTTTTAACGCCAGACCGCCGAACAGATGGATCAATCCAAATAACAGGGAGAAGATCAGCATCTTCATCGGGTTGTCAAGCGGTGCAAACCATACCGGTGCGATCGTGATCTCATGATGGAAGAAGGTTCGTGATACGACTGCTACCACATCTCCAAAATATCCTCCAAACAAGATACCCCATATCAATGTCGATATACCGCAATATTCAAATAATGTCAGTGACTTCTTCATGCCATCTCCCATCTTCGGGAACTTCCGAAGCAGGATGAAACATGCAAGGAATATAATAAGTCCATATGCCGCATCCGATAACATCAACCCGAAGAAGAATACATAGAATAAACTCATCGGTGTCGTCGGATCCATCTCGCCTCTGGCAGGAAGTCCATAGGATTCCAGGATTCCTTCTGCCGATGCAAATGGCATCTTATTACTTAACTTTACCGGTGCCGGTTCATCCTCAGGTATCTCGCCGGTCTCGACCATCAACACGAAATTCTGATTCAGTTCTTCTTTTACCTTTTCCTCATCCCGTTCCAGCACATAACCGGTTATGATAAATGTGCTGTTCGACTGAAGCAGGGTTCCAAGCACCTGATATTTCTCAGCTCTGATCTTGTAATAATCGGATAAGGTCTTAAGTGCCTGCCTGCTTTCTGCAAATCCGGCAATCTGTTTTTTCAGATCCTCGATCTCATCCTCATACCCCTCTATCGTGAGTCGGTATTTCTTGATCTTATTCTCCGGCGTCCGTTTTGAAAAATACGACATCCGGGTAAATCCTTCTGCCCTTAAGGTTCTTCCAGTCTTTCCGTCTCTGTTTTCAAACATACCACAAATATACATGTCTGATCTTTATCAGAAGATATCACCGTGATCTCATGAGCTGATAACTCCGGCTGCCTTTTTGCAACCAGTTCTTCTATCATATTCTCTGTAAGACCGGGTCCTAAGCTTCCCATGATCACATCTGTATGTTCGGTTCCGGTCGTATTGATCGGAACATCCATATTGATCCATGGTTTTAGTCCATCGATCGCAAGCTGACATTTGGCAATCTCTGCTTTGCAGTTTCCAATCTTCTTATCCTTTTCCCGGATCTTCTGCACGATCATATTATAATCATGCCGATTCTCAACAATATCTTTATATACAGAATCGTCTACATCAGCTTTGCCTGCAAGTGCCTGCAGCATCGATGTCTTTTCCGGTGCATATCTGCCAAGGATCTCTAAAGCTTCGTCGGTATTCTGGACTCGTTTTTCATATTTGGAACGCTGACTGGTTGTGTTGATCTTCTTAAATACATCCGTCTCATCCCCACCGGCCCGGATCTCCAAAGCTCCCATGGACTGGAGTTTCTCCAATATGGCTTTTCTGTCTTTCTTCATGGCGCATATGTCAATCTTTTTTATAGCCAATACCGCCATAATGATTACCTCCCTTCTGCATCCTGATATTCAAGCATTTACAATAGCTGCTTGATCACAAGCTCTACGGCTTCACCCTCTCGCTCGGATGCACGTTTTTTTAAGGAAGCAATCTCGTCTGATGCTTCTTTCAAAGCTTCTTCTGCAAGATCAGTTTCCAGTTTCTTCTGGTCGACCGCGATAGCCGCCAGATCTGTTTTAGAACCTGCATTTGCATCTACGATCATCGCATTTGCCTTTTCCTTTGCTTCCGCCTGAATTGCTTCTGCTTTTTTACCGGCTTCTTTTACGATCTCGGCTGCCTTTGCTTCTGCATCTTCTAATGTCTTCATGGCTTCCTGTAGCATAATTTCTCCCTCCGTAATTATTAATCTCGGCATGAAATGCCGCTCTGCTAATATTTTATTATGTTAGTGTGCTCTTTTCAAGCAATATTTATCTTCTTTTATAGATTTTTCATCAAAAGATCATGAAATTTTACTGGTTTTTAAGGCATTTTTGACAAACAATACAAACTGTCAAATTTAGTTTAACCATTTTTCACGTCATTTTGCACAATTTTAAGGTAAAAATACAAAGACCGGATGAGGGCATCTATATCTTTATTTCGCAGAACACTCTCGCTCTGTTTTACACGTAGCGGTTCTAAGCTCACTGCTTACGCAGTTCACTAAGTACCGACGTGTAAAAATGTCTGCTACATAAAATATAGATGCCCTCATCCGGTCTTTTGTATTTTTATTCTACCACATTACCAGTATCAACTCGCCTGTCGGCTCAAACAAGCACTCGCATTTGCTGGTATATGCAGTTCATATCGAAATCCTCGATAATGTCTTCTGACTGCGGTCTTATTATATGATTGTTGTTATTTTACATACATTAAATCCCAATGCAAAAAACATCATCTATCAGGGCAGGATATATATACCTTTATTTCGCAGAACACTTTCGTTCTGTTTCACACGTAACGGTTCTAAGCTCACTGCTTACACAGTTCACTAAGTACCGACGTGTGAAAAGGTCTGCTACATAAAGTATATACATTCCACCCTGATAGATGATGTTTTTCTTACTACTTATAATCTTCTATAAATTACATATCCCTTATCCGCAAATGTTCCAGTGCTAACTCGCCTGTCGGCCCAGACCGGCACTCACATTTGCTGGCATATGCAGTTTATAGTATTTTTCCTTACTCTTCAATCATCTTGATTCTTCTGATATGACGTTCGTCATTTGAGAATGGTGTGTCAAGGAAGGTGTCAACAATCTTGAGTGCCAGTCCCGGTCCGGTTACACGGGCACCCATTGCAAGGATATTGGCATCGTTATGCTCTCTTGTCGCCTGTGCACTGAAGCAATCGCCACAAAGTGCCGCACGGATTCCCGGTACTTTATTTGCTGTAATAGAGATTCCGATTCCTGTTCCGCAGATCAGGATTCCTCGCTCACATTCTCCGTCTGCTACTGCATGTGCAACTTTCTTTGCATATACCGGATAATCAACGGATTCCTCGCTGTAGCATCCGTAATTCTTGTATTCCAGTCCTCTTTCTTCCAGATGCTTGATCACATCCTGCATTAATCCGTATCCACCATGGTCACATCCAAGTGCTATCATATTCTTTGTCCTGCCTTTCTTGTTTTCAAAATCTTTTCGGGTGGTTGTCACCCAACCCGTTTTTTCTATGTTAACTTTTTTCATTATATCGTGAGCATAGCTCACTCAATGCATTCCGTAAAATCAGCATCCTTG
>ERZ791624.1548-NODE-1548-length-10068-cov-4.232897_pt1 | contig 10068 bp, 9 predicted proteins | sample MGYA00510058_ERZ791624 | MGnify/ENA primary metagenome ERZ791624 (study PRJEB30046, sample SAMN00715158) | human gut metagenome | study: EMG produced TPA metagenomics assembly of the A metagenome-wide association study of gut microbiota in type 2... | reverse complement strand
GAACTCCTCTTTCAAGAATGAAAATCTTGCGTCCTAACCGATAGACGAATGGGCCTTCACTGTTTTTTGTGCTTATCTGAAAGCGAGTGCAAAGTTAGAGATAAATTTTAATTCTGCAAATACTTTGCCAATTTTTTGTATCAATTTTAATAGATTTTAAGAATTTAACCCCTTTTTAGGCAAAAATGCGGGATTTTTTCCGTATCTTTACATCAAAATAATTTTTCTCATTTTATGGAAGACTGCATTAGGGGCATTGCCCTGCGAACATATAAATATAATGACAAAAATTCGATTGTCAGGGTATATACTGACAGATACGGACTAATATCGTTCCTGCTGCCTCAAAATTCAGGAAAGACAGCAAGTATGCGCAGAGCTCTTTTTCAACCACTGTCGCTGGTGGAAATCGAAGCGACCATAATGCCGGGACGTGACCTTTATAGAATCAGGCAAGCAAGATGTCTGGATCCTCTTCCTTCAATCCACACAAATCCTGTAAAAGGGGCAATCTGCCTATTCCTTACAGAAATTCTATCACACATTATTGTGGAGCAGGAAGAAAATGCACCGCTGTTTTCCTTTATAGCAGGTAGCATCAGGATGCTTGACTCTCTCGAAGAGGGATATGCGAATTTCCATATCTGCTTTTTATATAATCTCGGATTATTTATCGGCATAGAGCCAGATACTGAAACATACGAAAAGGGATGCTACTTCGATTTGGAAAACGGCATTTTCACCAAGATGCGACCAATCCACAACAATTACCTCGAGCAAGAAGAAGCAAACATTCTCATGACCTTGTCAAGAATAGACTACTCCAATATGCGTGCATACAAATTTTCTGGGGAGCAACGCTCGCGACTGCTCGAAATCATCCTGAACTATTACAAACTGCACAACTCATCTCTCGGAGACATAAAATCACTGACAACGCTGAGAGAACTCTTTGGCATATAATAGGCAAAAACCGCCCTTGCCCAAAATGGCAAATTTTAATACCTTTACAATCTATCACAATAAAAACACGGCAATGAAACTTTACAGACTTATACAGCATATCCTAAAGAGCAAGTTTATCCATTACTTCGTTCTATTCTTTATAATCGTGTCAATAACCGCTGTTATAGCAAGTTCCTTTGAAGAAACCGCCCCTTATCAAGTCCAACTTTTTGCAATAACCTACGTTTCTTCTTTTATCTTTCTTGTTGAATATGTTGCCCGCATACTGTCGGCACCAGCCCTATACCCAGACATGAAAAGAACACGTGCGAGGATTAAATACACTTTTTCCTTTTATGGCTTCGTAGATTTTGTAGCCGTTTTGCCCTGTATATTGACCTATATGTACTGGAATACGGAAATAGTACACGTCATTATTCTGCCTTATATCTTCATAATTTTCAAACTCATCCGCCATTCAAAGTCATTCCGACTTATCGGACAGGCTCTTATTGCAGTAAAGGAAGAACTTGCAACGGCATACACTGCCTGCCTGATAACAATATGCTTTTCCGCAATATTGATGTACTATATCGAGCGAGCAGCACAACCGGAAGTATTCGCCAATATCGGCGACGGCGTTTGGTGGGCAATCGTGACGTTTGCAACAGTCGGTTACGGCGACATTTACCCAATAACGCCAATAGGCAAAATTCTTGGCGGAATAATATGCTTCATTGGCGTTGCGATGGTTGCAATACCTACCGCAATCATCAGTTCTTCTTTTATCAGCATTATGCAGAGCAAAACTAAAGAGAAATAGTTAGAATAAGACTACATAAAATAGTCATATTTCTTATCTCCGTCGGTTATAAGCAACAAACCGTTATCTGTAAACTTGATAACCTTTGGCAAGAAATCTACTTTATTGAGTCTTTCAATGAGTTTTTTCGGAGCATTCTTATAATAGACTCCGCCGTCACAGCAGACAACGACAGAATTGCCAGACAATGAAACAGAATTAATATAGCCATACTTTGCCTTAGCCTCATCCATAACCTTGCCAGTATAATCGTCGGAGATATAATTGTTTTCCGTAACTATCGCCCAGCGTCCCTCATCAGTAAATGCCACCGAAGTGATATGTTTACTATCTTTATTATACTTCTTTATCCAAGTAGCCATTTCGTCAGGAATACCATTATAGGAATAGCCGTTATTTTCATAAACTAAAATAAAGTATCCACTTTCTGATATAGCCACATCATTGATTGTATATCCGTTATTATTACAATCCTCTAATGCTTCCCCAAGGTCTTTATGGCACTCATAGCAAGAATAACCATTACCATCCCAAATTGCAACCCCCGAACCGCTCTTGGTTATTGCACCAGTACGGCATTTGTCATATTTTTTGATATTTTCCCTTATGTAAGACAGATATGAATCTTCTGCCGTTGGGATATAATTTTGACTACCACAATGAGGAAAAACGACTGAAACACTTGCAGAGTCGCTCATGCTGGTGTCATTTTCAACATAGTTTCTAACTCCGACTTTCTTGTCCATATCTTCAAATGCCACCTTATAGAAATCCCTTGACCCACCAAAATAATTGGCAAAAGAGTAACTAACCCCATCGAAGGACATATCCTCTATATTATATGTGCAAACCATATTGCGAACCTTTTCTACTTTCTGACTCAAACTGCCCGGCAAGTCTGCATTTATCAGCCATGCATCAACAAGCATATATTTATCTTGACAATATGCCACAAGTCTTCCGCTAAATACCAATTTGTAATACTCACCTGGCTTGTCACTACCCAAAGTAATCTCAATCCGCAAATCATCAACCTTGGAACCTCTACTGTCTAATGATTTAAGATACTCCCCGTATTTACTGTTCATATCTTCACAGGTTATCATAAAGCGAAGCCTTTCTCCATTTGAAATCATTCCACTGCAAGCGACAAAATGCACCTGCACCGTACCCATTGAATCGCCGAGAGTGTCAAAGGTCTTAGCCTCCGCACTGTTTTCAGATATATAGAAATGCCCTAATTTCCCGTTCGTGACATATTCATACTGATACTTGGCTAAGTCGGCATCCTCATCCTCCAATGAATAGCCAAACATCAAATAATCAAGAAGCCCACCTGCTATAGCTTCACCAGGAGTTTGCGAAAAAGATTTCACCGGTAATAGAAGCATAGCCACTAATATTGACAAAACAAACAGATATCTCATATTCTTAAAAATTTTTTTACGATACTTTTCCAAAATTACAAATCTAATTTTCTATAAACCGAAAAACGATACGGGAAAATTATTTTGAAAATAACCTTAGCGGGTAAAAAGACAAGCAACAATGCAACGACCCAGTAATAAATACACCTCATAATCAAAAAACTTTAAAATATTGGATATCAACAAAGGTACAAATCAATTTTATTAATAGCAACAACAAATGCGGAAAAAATTGTAAAAAAAATCGCCACGTTTGTAGCGATTTTTTGATTTATATATCACATTTTAGAACTCTGTCTTCCACAAGCCGTGCAGGTTGCAATACTCATACGCTGCAATAGGTTTGTCAGCACAAATACAGAATTCTGCTTCTGGCTTATCCTTCAAGTCAACACGAATACCACCGTTTTCTGTTTCTACATAGATAAATGCAATATGATGTTCTGGCAACATTGGGTGGGCAACGCTTCCAACTTCTACTTTAACTCTGCATTCGTCGATTTTTGTAATCACTGGAACGTGCTTTTCCCCAGCAGCATCCTCTGTATTTGGAACAAGTTCTTCCATCTTTGCACCACAGCACATTACTGGAACCTTCTTATCAACCACTTTCATTACGATATTGCCACAATGTGCACATTTGTAAAATTTCACTGCCATGATAATTGTATTTTAAAATTAAACTTTTTGTCAATTATAAGTATATATCTTTTATACATAACAAAGTTACACAAAAATATGTTTAATCAAAATTAATTCATTGTATTTTTTCAAATTTTGGAGTAACTTCGCAAAAAAGAAAACAATGGGTAAACTGGACATAATATCAGGCTTTCTAAGCAAAACGGGACAGACTCTTGCAAGCATAGCAAAAATCATCATCCTATCTAAATTCGGCAAAATCTCAAAGAGTGGTAAGGGTGAGGAAATTATCATCCTCGGCAACGGTCCTTCGCTGAACGCAACAATTGCCGAGTCGGCTGATTTTCTTGCTTCACATAAGAAACTGGCGGTGAATTTTGCCTGCAATGCCCCAGTATTCTTTGAATTGAAACCGGAATACTATGTACTTGCCGACCCACACTTTTTTGCATCTGATGCAGAAAACGTTAAAGACCTTTGGTGCAACCTTGCTAAAGTTGATTGGCAAATGACGCTTTTCATTCCATTTAAAAAGAATAGCAGCCGATTAAGCGAACTGACTTCAAATAGAAACATTAGAATTGAGAGATATAACCTGACCCCTATAGAAGGTTTTAAAGGATTCTGCCACAAGATTTTCAGCAGTGGATTAGGTATGCCTCGTCCGAGAAACGTTCTCATCCCTTCCATAATGCTCGCTATCGCTGCCGGGTTTAAGAAAATATATATTGCAGGTGCGGACCATTCTTGGATGAAAACAATTTCTGTTAACGACAATAACGAAGTAGTTTCTATCCAACCTCATTTTTACAAAGAGAATGAACAGGAAAAGAAGCGTGTAAACACTGAATATATGCACTATCCTCTGCACCAGATTGTTTACAGTTTTTATGTTGCTTTCAAGTCTTATTTTGAAATAAAGGCGTACGCAGATTCCATAGGTACTGAAATATGGAACATTACTCCTGGAAGTTTTATTGACGCATTCCCAAGAAAAAAACTATAAACCCATATATTATGAAAACAATACTTGCATCCATGCTACTATTAGCCAGCATTATAGTAACAGCCGCAAACCCACAAGTAAAAACTCTCAACGGCATTATTGAAGGGCTTGAAGAAACCGGGGTGAAAATTTTCAAGGGTGTTCCATTTGCCGCTCCTCCTACTGGCGAGAACCGATGGAAAGCGCCACAACAGGTTGCATCTTGGGAAGGCATACGAAAGGCGCACAACTTTGGTCCTAACCCGATGCAAGAACCCGTTTTCGGCGATATGATGTTTGGAACAAAAGAAATGAGCGAGGACTGCTTATATCTCAATGTTTGGACACCCACAACAGAGCAGAATGCCAATCTGCCAGTATTCATCTACTTCAACGGCGGAGGACTATACGCAGGTAGCGGAAGCGAGCCTCGATATGCAGGTCTGGAATATGCAAAAAACGGAGTGGTTGCAATTACCGCAAACTACAGAGAAGGTATTTTCGGCTTTTTTGCCCACCCGGAACTATCGAGAGAAACAGAATATAAGGGTTCTGGAAACTATGGTTTCATGGACCAGGCTGCAGCCATTAAATGGGTAAAGGATAACATTTCCGCTTTTGGCGGTGACCCTAACCGCATAACAATAATGGGAGAATCTGCCGGCTCCATGTCGGTAAGCGCCTTAATGGCTTCACCGCTAAGTAAAAACCTTATTGCACAGGCAATGGGCTCAAGTGGCTCTGTCCTCAGCCAAAACAAATGGCTATCGCTAAAAGAAGCGGAAGCAATCGGCATAAACCAGGCAAAGGCAATGGGCTGCAACTCAATTGACGACCTTCGCAAACTACCAGCCGAAGAATTAATGAAAAAAGCAAGAGTTCGCGGAGTTCCCGTTTACAATATTGACAATTACTTTATGCCGAAACAGCCATTGGATATCTTTGCCAAAGGCGAACAGGCACAAGTTCCGTGCCTCATCGGCAACAATTCTGCAGAAATGGGCATCGGAATGTTTACCATGGGGAAAAGCATCTCGCGCGAGAACCTCGCACCCGCTGTTGAGTATTGGTTCAAGCAACCTGCCGACACCATATTCAAACTTTACAGCATAACCAACGACGAAGACTTGCTGAAAATCCAAGGTTACGAACTTGCCGGAGATATGTTCATTTCTTATTCAACATGGAAATGGACGGATATGCAGGCAAAAGGTGAGCAACCTGTATTCCGCTACAGATACTGCCACCCGAGACCGGCAATGAAAGACGAAACAAAGGAAAGCGGACTTGCCGGAGGTGTCAAGGATAAAGACGCAGACTCAAAGCCGGCTCAACAAACACCAGGTGCCGTCCATTCTGCCGACATTGAATACCAAATGGGAACGCTTTCAACAAACCCTGTTTTCGCTTGGAATGAAACAGATTATAAAGTCTCTAAAATCTTTATGACATATTTTCTAAACTTCATAAAGACTGGAAACCCTAATGGTAACGGATTGCCAAAATGGGATGCTATAAACGGACAAGAATTTGCACCTGTAATGCTTATTGACGCAAATCCACGCCAGGAAATCAATAAAAAAATGGAAAACAGATACAGATTTATTGATGGAAACTTCTTTAAATAGTACAACATTTAAACCTAAATATTATGAAAAAAGAAATAATTGTGGCGATAACTACGACTCTATTGGCTGTTTCTGCCTATTCTCAATCGTATGAAAAATGGAATGACTTCTACAAACGCACAGAATATTTTGATGAAAACGGAAGAATGACCGGCTACTCAAAATATAACAAATCCTACAACAGGCTGGAATACTTTGACAAAGACGGAAGACTTATTAGCACGGAAAGATATAACGATTTCTACGACAAAAGAGTGGTCCGTGACCGTAATGGAGATATTTCAGGCTACAAAAAATGGAACGACTCCTTTAATCGTTACGACGTCTTCGACGCTGACGGAACGCTGAAAGGCTACTATAAGTACAATGCGTCTTACAAACGATGGGAATACACAGAAAGATAAATTTCTCCTTTGTTTTCTATAAATCTTCCCTATAACACAAATTCTCTTTAGCCTCATGCGCAAGACAGGTTGCGGCTCGGCATAAAAAATTCAAAAACTTGCGTTTTTACTTTTTTCTGCTCTCGCCTTGCACTATCTTTGTTCCCACAAAAATATGGTATAATGAAAAAGATTTTATCCATCGTACTATCTATGATAGTATTCATCTCAGCACAGGCTGCTGAGGTTGACACAATCACAGTATTCAGCAAGTCTATGAACAAGGACATCGCTGTATCCGTTATCCGTCCGTCAGAAATCGTTGACGACACTGAATTGCCAACTGTTTACCTTCTTCATGGATATGGAGACAACAACCTAAGAGGATATTTGAGTCTGACTGACGTTACTGACTATGCAGACGAACTAGACCTTTTCATTGTCATCCCTGACGGTGATACAAGTTGGTATTTCGACAGTCCTGTTGACCCAACATACAAATATGAAACTTTTGTAACGAAAGAACTTGTTGAATATATCGACAACAGTTACCCCACTGTAACAAATCGCAATGGAAGAGCCATAACCGGACTCAGTATGGGCGGCCATGGCGCTCTTTACCTTGCCATGCGTCACCAAGATATTTTCGGAGCGGCAGGCTCAATGAGTGGCGGAGTGGATTTCACCCCATTTCCAAATAACTGGGACCTAAAAAAACGTCTTGGCACTTTTGACAAGCACCCGGAAAACTGGAAAAAGAACACAGTTATCGCACAACTCGATAAAGTTAAACCAAACGCACTAAGCATAATAGTTGACTGCGGTACTGAAGACTTCTTCTACCAGGTAAATCTAAAACTCCACGATGAAATGACTAAGCGAAATATACCGCACGAGTTTACAACACGACCAGGAAAACACAACTGGGACTACTGGAGACGCTCTCTAAGAGACCATATCCTATTCTTTAACGACTTCTTCCTTCTCTCGGAAGGAAGCATTCCAGAAGAATAATTTAAAAGGCTGCAAAAACTGTGCAAAATTAAAAAAAGATAATTCTGCAAACTATTTAACATAATTGTTGTACTTTTGAAGAAGTAATCCGCAATCATTAAATAAAGCAACGCGATATGGCACGACCCAAGATATTGATAATCTATACAGGTGGTACAATCGGAATGATTGAAGACCCAAAAACCCATTCACTCAAGCCTTTTGACTTCACTCATCTTATCGACAACGTCCCAAAGATTCGCAAACTTGATTATGAAATAGACAATATCCAGTTCCATCCTCCTATCGATTCCTCGAATATGGATACGGAAAGATGGATAGAAATAGCGGCAAACATTGCTGACAATTATGCCGAATATGACGGGTTTGTTGTCCTACACGGAACAGACACAATGGCATACACAGCCTCTGCCCTAAGTTTTATGCTCGAAAATCTCCACAAGCCTGTAATCATCACCGGCTCACAACTTCCGATTGGAGAGGTTCGCACCGACGGCGAAGAAAATCTAATCACTGCACTACAGATAGCAGCCGCCACCGACAGTCATGGAGACCCTATGGTACAGGAAGTTGCAATTCTCTTTGAGGACTATTTGTGGAGAGGCAATCGAAGCACTAAGATGAGTGCCGACTACTTCAATGCCTTCAAAAGCAACAACTATCCCTATCTTGCAAAAATTGGCCTTGACATTCAATTCTACAAAGACCGTCTTTTGCGTAACAACGCACACCGTCCATTAAAGGTTCAGTATAATATGGACCGAAATATTATGCTCTTCTCCATCTTCCCGGGCATGACAGAATCAACACTCCGCCATGCACTTAATACCCCTGACATCAAAGGTATTGTTTTAAGAACCTACGGAGCAGGAAACGCACCAACATACGACTGGTTCATCAAAGCAATTCACGAAGCAGTTGAACGCGGCATAGTAATCATTAATGTTACACAATGCGTAAATGGCGGTGTAAACACCGAAAGATACGTAACAGGTTGCGCAATGTCAGAAGCAGGAGTCATCAGTGGCGGAGATATAACAATAGAGGCTGCTACAACAAAACTCATGTACCTATTTGGAATGGGATTAGACTCTGAACAGGTAAAAAATTATCTCAACTGCTCCCTTAGTGGCGAAGTAACAATTTAACAACAATATAACAATATCCCTATCAGGTTTTACCATTGAACAAACCAATCAAAATAATTGTTATACATACAATGAAAATCAACAAATTAGAGCAATATTACAAATAGTGCCCAATTAAATATTTTTAATAAGGAAAAATTTCTACAATACATTGTTATTTGGAAAAAAATTTGTAATTTTGCGGCGATTTAAAGGTTTAAAAGATTGAATTTTTGAAATATTCACTATTATAATCAATTAAAATGAGTACACTCGATTTAACAAAGTACGGCATTACAGGTGCTGTTGAAGTTATCCACAACCCATCTTACGATCAGTTGTATCAAGACGAAATCAACCCAGCACTCGAAGGTTATGAAAAGGGTCAAGTAACTGAACTTGGCGCTGTTAACGTGATGACAGGTGTTTACACAGGTCGCTCACCTAAAGACAAATTCTTCGTTATGGACGAAACCAGCAAAGATACTATCTGGTGGACATCTGACGAATACAAAAACGACAACAAGCCAGTTTCTGAAGCAACTTGGGCTGAATTGAAGAAAATCGCTCAAAAAGAACTTTCTAACAAGAAACTTTACGTTGTTGACGCTTTCTGTGGTGCTAACGCTGCTACTCGTTTGAAAGTTAGATTCATCGTTGAAGTTGCATGGCAAGCTCACTTCGTTTCTAATATGTTCATCCTTCCTACAGAAGAAGAATTGGCTAACTACGGTGAACCAGATTTCGTTGTTTACAACGCTTCTAAGGCAAAGGTTGAAAACTACAAGGAACTTGGTCTTAACTCAGAAACAGCTTGCGTATTCAACTTGACTTCTAAGGAACAAGTTATCATCAATACATGGTACGGTGGTGAAATGAAGAAGGGTATGTTCTCAATCATGAACTACTACAACCCACTTCGTGGCATCGCTTCAATGCACTGCTCTGCAAACACTAACAAAGAAGGAACAGACTCTGCTATCTTCTTCGGTTTGTCAGGTACAGGTAAGACTACTTTGTCAACTGACCCGAAACGTCTGTTGATCGGTGACGACGAACACGGATGGGATGACGAAGGTGTATTCAACTACGAA
>ERZ791624.1544-NODE-1544-length-10082-cov-1.573352_pt1 | contig 10082 bp, 9 predicted proteins | sample MGYA00510058_ERZ791624 | MGnify/ENA primary metagenome ERZ791624 (study PRJEB30046, sample SAMN00715158) | human gut metagenome | study: EMG produced TPA metagenomics assembly of the A metagenome-wide association study of gut microbiota in type 2... | reverse complement strand
AGCAACAGGAGACAGGGTGCATATACGCCCGCGTACCGGCAGTAGCCCGGACAACACGAGACAGGTTACATATACACCCGCGGAACAGCGCTGTTGACGAAGATTGGATTGATCGAAATGTAACCGTATCACCTACCGAGATATTACATCCTGTTGTATCCACGATAACGGAGTTCATACTGATCTGACCTAACACCGGAAGCCGGTAGTCTTTAAAGCTGGCAGCCGGTGTCTTTTTATGGAAAGTGCCTTTTAATTTATAATAAATACGGATCGGAGAGAAGAAATTTGTTCGGGAATCGGTGTGGCGTTCCATTCCAAGCCCATGATAATATCCGGCGGAGATAACGGCTGTCTTTGCATTGTGTGACAGTTTAAAGCTGTGACCATAGCCAATGTTGTGACCGGCCGGCAGTTCATAGATATCGTCCACATAGGCGGACAGATTACAGACCTCACGAAAACCATAATCATTTGGAACCGCAAGTCTGCCAAGAAAGGCAGAGCCGATGCGGATGGCATCTAAGTTCATGGAAGGATATTTTATCATCGAAGTTGAAGATGAGATATGACGGATGCCTACCGGGCTGCCATCATTCCGGAGAGCATCACAGAGATGGGTAAAATCCTGAAACTGTTTCTTCACATAGTATTCATTTCTGCAGGCTGCCGCATGAAAATGAGAGAAGATGCCGGTGATTTTTATATGCCTCAGTGATTGAATTGTATTGGCAATCTGTTTTTCATCTGAACATAAGAAGCCGTATCTGCCAAATCCGGTGTCAATGCAGAGATGTGCATGGACTGTCGGATGGTTCATGTAGGCGGCCGTTTCATCGATCACATGCGCACAGTCGGTACTGGTGATGCTGAGCGTGATATCGTGATCGATCGCAGTTGTGATATCTTCTGAGTTATATAATGGAGTCATCAGCAGGATATTTCCCGTGATTCCGTTTCTGCGTAAGGTGACAGCATCTGACAGTTCGGTTACACCATAGTTATCAATACCCTTTGATTGTAAGAACGATGCAAATTTTGTAAGTCCAAGCCCATAAGCGTTCCCCTTTAATACTGCTATGACCTTTGCGCCGTTTGCCAGACGTTTGATGATCCGTATATTGTTATCCAGTGCATTTGTTTTGATTGTAAGAGTTGTCATGTCCTCAAGTTCCTCCGGTTTCATGTAAGTATTTATATTATTGGTCATCTACAGACATATGGTCTGTTGTCGAAACTCGCTGCCCGGGCATGAGCGGTTGTTCATTTATTTGATGTATCTAGCATATATTTGAAATGCATCATTTTTGTATATAAACCGACACAGAAATGCAATATCTTTGAACTTTTTTTGCATCGTTTGTATGCAATCCGGAAAAGTGGATGTTGTATAAGAGAAAAATGTGATAAACTATTTATAAGTAAAAACAGGATGGAAACCGTTTATGCATACACTGATAACAGAGATTCGCGATAAACAGAATATTACAAAAGAACAGCTTCAGCTTCTGCTGGGAACAGACGATCAGGAAATGATCGAAGAATTGATGGCATGTGCCAGAACGGAAGCGCAGAAGGTATATGGAAATAAAGTCTATATGCGTGGACTGATCGAGTTCACAAATTATTGTAAAAATAACTGCATTTATTGTGGGATAAGAAGAGATAACTGCCATGTTGATCGGTACCGGCTGACCAAAAATCAGATTCTTGACTGTTGTCAGAGTGGATATCGGCTCGGTTTTCGGACATTTGTGTTACAAGGAGGCGAAGATCCGTTTTATACAGATGACCAGATCTGTGAGATCGTATCAGAGATCAAACACTTGCACCCGGACTGTGCAATCACATTGTCAATCGGAGAGAAAAGCAGGGAAGCCTATGAGCGGTATTTTGCTGCCGGGGCGGAACGTTATCTGCTTCGTCACGAGACTGCGGATAAGGCACATTATGAGAAGCTTCATCCGAGAGAAATGTCATTTGACAACCGGATCCGGTGCCTGCATGACCTGAAAGAGATCGGTTATCAGACCGGGTGTGGCTTTATGGTCGGTTCACCATATCAGACGGTCGATACGCTATATGAGGATCTCTGTCTGATCAAAGAACTGGAACCGGAAATGTGCGGAATCGGACCTTTTATTCCGCAGGCAGACACACCGTTTGGAAAAGAGGCTGCCGGAACACTTGAGATGACCTTACGGCTGCTGTCAATTATCCGTCTGATCCATCCTACTGTGCTGCTTCCTGCGACAACAGCACTTGGCACGATCCATCCGCTTGGCAGGGAGAAGGGGATTCTTGCCGGGGCAAATGTTGTGATGCCGAATCTGTCACCGGTCGGTGTCAGGAAAAAATATCTGTTATATGACAATAAGATCTGCACCGGGGAAGAAGCCTCGGAGTGCTGTGGCTGTATGATGCGGAGAATGCAGGGAATCGGATACGAGGTTGTGGTTGACCGTGGCGACCATCCATCGTATGACAAGAAAAGATGAATGCATATATTGGAGGAATGCAAACACGGGAGAGGCTTTTTAGCTGAAGGTGAAAATATCTCTGTTATTGCAGATTTTATGAAAGAAAGATGTTGGAACACATTCTGATTATTAAGAACTGCATGTTTTACATTCTGCAATAAGACAGCAAATAAAATGGGCGGTTCTCTGTCATTGACTAACTATATATTGACATTAGCGAAGATTTCGTCATGCGATGCACATTGCCAGTAAATACGGGTGCCTGTCTGAGCCGAAGGCGAGTTGGAGTACATTCTGCAATACGACAGCAAATAAAATGGGCGCTATGTTATTGTCGGTTGCTAAATTTTCGTCAGCAGAATACACATTGTCAACGAATGCGGGTGCCTGTTTGAGTCCGAAGGACGAGTTGGCACAGAAGCATGAGTGAATCAGACATGTGTATTCTGGTAGAAAATTTAGTTGCGATAATACATAGCGCCCATTATATATGCATTCGTACTACAGAATGTCGATGTACTCATCGGCGAGAGCCTTGTTCATACTGCGGACAGCACAGAACTTGCCGCACATACTACAGGTATCGGAGTGATCATCCTCCGGCATACGACTGTCGCGGATCGCTTTGGCTGTAGCAGGATCAAGTGCGCAGGCATACTGTGCATCCCAGTCCAGGACACGTCTGGCATCCGCCATCTTATCATCGATATCTCTGGCACCCGGAATACCCTTTGCAATGTCGGCTGCATGAGCAGCGATCTTCGATGCGATGATACCCTGTTTTACATCATCTACATTTGGAAGTGCAAGATGCTCGGCTGGGGTAACGTAGCATAAGAAAGCAGCTCCGTTCATGGCAGCAACAGCACCACCGATCGCGCTGGTGATATGATCGTAACCGGGAGCGATATCTGTAACCAGAGGCCCGAGAACATAGAATGGTGCGCCCATGCATAAGGTCTTCTGAACTTCCATATTTGCAGCGATCTGGTTAAGTGGTACATGACCGGGACCTTCCACCATAACCTGTACATTGTGTGCCCAGGCACGCTTTGTCAGCTCGCCCAGACGTACCAGTTCTTCAATCTGGCATACGTCAGTCGCATCTGCCAGACAGCCCGGACGACATGCATCTCCGAGGGAGATCGTAACATCATATTCCTCACAGATATCTAAAATCTCATCGAAATATTCATAGAACGGGTTTTCCTGACCGGTCATACTCATCCATGCAAATACAAGACTTCCGCCCCGGCTTACGATGTTCATTTTACGTTTATGTTTCTTGATCTGATCGATCGTTTTTCTTGTGATTCCACAGTGTAAGGTTACAAAGTCAACACCATCTTCTGCATGAAGACGGACAACATCGATGAAATCCTTTGCTGTCAGCTCTGCAAGATCACGTTGATAGTGGATGACACTGTCATAGATCGGAACTGTACCGATCATGGCAGGACATTCGCTTGTCAGCTTCTGACGGAATGGCTGTGTATTTCCATGACTGGACAGATCCATGATCGCCTCTGCGCCCATATTAACTGCGCTCATTACTTTTTCCATCTCAATGTTATAGTCCTTGCAGTCTCTGGATACTCCAAGGTTTACGTTGATTTTGGTACGCAGCATACTGCCGACACCTTCAGGATTCAGACAGGTGTGTTTCTTATTAGCACAGATGGCAACCTGTCCCTTTGCAACTAAATCCCTGAGCGCCTCGACAGCCATATGTTCCTTTTTCGCTACGATCTTCATCTCCGGAGTGATGATCCCTTTTCTGGCTGCGTCCATTTGTGTTGTGTAATTTTCCATATTATCCTCCTTATCACAACCAATGTTATTTTACGTGGCAGAAAGTGGTGCTCCCGATCTGCCACAGAGCAATAAAAAAAGATGCCGCAGGGCACCTCTAATACACATCCCTACGTTAGCATTACCTAAATCAGGTTCACAGGTCGAGAACTTCATTCTCCTCTCAGCCGGCTAATTTGTCAGCTCCCTGAATATATAAATATTGGAAATATTATATGCCAGAATACGACATAATTCAATGATAATTTTTCAACATAAAAGATAAATAAGGGCTTGCGTCCGATACATGAATCAGGTGCAGTACCGGAAAGTACGATCTGTCAGGATCCTTGCAAATATCAGACCGAGAGGCAGAGTAATAATGATCATGATCGCAGATGAAAGCCATGAAACAGCCTCTGTTAAAGACATGATACCAAGATTATAGAAAGCACGGTAAAGATAAAGTCCCGGAACCATGATAACGATGGACGGAACGGTCAGAGAGATTCTTGGATATCCGTTATCCTTTTTATAACGGAGGCAAGAAGACCTGCGGTTAATGCGCCTGCGAATGCGGCAGCAGCCGGAGGAGTGCTTGTATAATCGACAAGCTCCAGCCGGAGAGTATTTGCAACTGCTCCGATACAGGCAGCGGTGACAGCCATCGGAATCGAGCTGTTAAACATAATGGAGAAACCGAAGACTCCGCAGAAGCTTGTAATGATCCGCAGGATAAGCTTTGTACCTACAGCCAGATTCAAAGAGGAGAAATCCTGAGGATGAAAATGTAACAGCAATGCCATGATCCAGGCGAACATAGTGGCTACTAAAACTATGATGACAGAGTAGCTCAGACGTTCAAGCCCGGACCGAAGATCCAGTTTAGCCAGGTCAATGCCGCTTGTTATGAATGGAAATCCGGGAATGATAAACAGCATTGAGCAGATATAGCCAGCTTCATGGAGTGCAGATACGTGGAAGAAGATTTCTGCAAGGTGAAAGCAGATGGCATATGTCAGGCATGCGGCTGATATGGATACTGCTATGTTAAAGAAAAGGGTAAAATGGTGCTTGATCATTTTGGTACGGATGACATTTCCAACACCGGCTGCAATAAAAGCCAGGATCATTTCAACAGGACCGCCGCCTAATAGGAAGGTAAATGCACAGCAGGCGAGGGCCGAAGCCAGACCCAGTTTTGCAGGTGAATAAAGTGTATGAATCTTCTCAATCTGATCAAGACGCCGGTGGATTTCCTCACCCGTCAGATGGGCTTCTTCTTTTGGAAAATTATCAACGAATTGTTCCATCCGATAGAGCTTCGAGGTGTTTACACCGGTATTTGCAATGCTCAGAGACTGTGAAACGCAGTCGGTTCCATCAAAACAGTTGAATTCAATGGACATCAATCCGACATCAACGGTGCAGGTTACGCCCAGTTCTTTGGACAGGCGGTTCATGGAAGTACGAACACGCCAGGCACCTGTTCCACAGGAGAGCATAATTAACCCGACCCTTCCAATAACAGAGGCTTTTTCTATCAGCCCCGCCTTGGCGATCAGGACATTGCTATCGTTTTTTACATAATCATGCCATGGAATTTCCATATGGTTTTTTTCCATGATATCTGTATAATTACTGTTCTTTGGCATAGATGATCTCCTCCGCTTTTTCAATATGATGTTCCAGATTCGTCAGGAATAATGAATTTGGAAGGAATATGCCGATTTCATCATATCGGGAATTATTTTTCACCAGAGAATCCTGCCCGTAGAAAATGTAGGACATAGGAAGCTCCTTTTCCAGTGCGATCATAAGATCCCATACAGCAGAATATGCTTCTGCCTCTGTCTCCTTTTGCTTTACAGTATCGGGAAGCTCGCGGATCAACAGTACACCGTCACTTTTTTCCAGAATCTTCTGTTCCGGTTTCATGTCATTTGCGGCATAATCGTGACTGTATCTGTATGCGCGGGCTAGATAGATATTTTTATTGTTTCTAAGTGTCTGATAGATCTTATGAAAATGACGATATTCTTTTTCCCGGATCGAAGTTTTGTATTCAGGAAGCAACTGACCATTGTCATCTGTCATAATAACAGGATTTGTTTTGCCATCTGCGTTGAATCGATATGGGATCAGAAAGGAATTGCGCAGAAGATCAAACAGGGTATTGTTGCAGATCGCCATAAGAAATGCAGACAGATCCCGGTTATGATAGGAATTGAATAGTGCCTGTGCAAATCCTTCTGCCGGAAGTGGTGCGTCGTAAGCATCATCGTTATAGCACAGGTAATTTGCAAATGTTTCCTGTAATTTCTCACATGCCCATGGATCATTCAGGATTTTTTCAAATAAGAAATCTGCTCTTTTTTCTCGTGGAAAAATTGTAGTTTCGTTCATGCTTAACCGACTTCCTTTCTTTTTCTGTTCTGCACAATTATACTATTGGCAAAAAGATAAGTAAAAGATATAATTGATATGAAAGATATAATAAATTGGCATGATGAAGAAAACGGAGAAGACAGATGAATATTAACTTTGAATATTATAAAATTTTCTATTATGTGGCAAAATATCATAATTTTACAAAGGCTGCGAAGGTTCTGGAAAGCAGCCAGCCAAATGTTACAAGAGCGATGAACTGTCTGGAACAGCAGATGCACAGTACCTTATTTGTAAGAACCAACCGGGGCGTTCAGCTTACACCGGAGGGAGAAAAACTATATATGTATGTGTCGGCAGCTATGCATCAGTTATTAACGGCAGAGGATGAACTGGCGGACTATTCGGGCATGGTACATGGAAGTATATCGATCGGAGCCAGCGAGACAGCGTTAAATATATATTTGTTTGATAAATTAAGGTCGTTTCATACTGCATATCCGGGAATTCGACTGAGAATCTATAATCATTCCACGCCGGAGGCAGTAGATGCAGTAAAGAGCGGTAAGATTGATTTTGCTGTTGTGTCGACACCGGTGGAAGCAGACTCGCCTCTTGAAACCAGAATGTTGAGATCGTTTCGGGAGATTCTGATCGGTGGACAATCCTTTAAAGAGCTGCAGGGAAAGACGTTGTCTTTAAAAGAATTAAAGAATTATCCGTTGATCAGTCTTGGAAGAGAAACGATGACATTTCGATTTTATGAGCGGCTGTTTTTATCGCACGGGATAGAATTTGCACCGGATACGGAGGCTGCGACAACGGATCAGATCCTGCCGCTTGTCCGTTGTGAGCTGGGACTGGCATTTATACCGGAATCCATGGCAGGTGAGGCGCTCAAACGCGGAGAAGTAATACAGGCAGTCCTAAGGAGAAAATTCCTGACCGGCATATCTGCATGATATATGACAGCCAGCATCCACTGAATACAGCCGCAAGATCATTTCGCAGATTATTGGAAGAAGACTGCGAAAAGGTAAACACCCTCAATCGGGGCATCGATTGAGAACAGAAAACGTCTGGTATGCAGTTATCAAGTTCAACATTCATACATTAAATATCCCCCAGGCATATTTGCAGAAAATGTATGACTGTTTTGTGAGGAGGACAGCGGAGGAAGATTGTTGTATTGTTTTGCACGAAAGGATACTCTGGGTGAGATTGATTTATTTGCACGCGATATTGTATCAGAGTATGAGACAAAAGCAGCAATGTATATGCTTGCCGTGCAGTCACGCATACAATCATTGCTAGTTGCCATAGCCAGAAAATCAGAAAAAATCAATGTTCAGAAACGGGGGAAACACGCAGATACCGGGTTATCGTTTTATCATATTCTGGAGTATATCGATATGCATTCATCAGATCCCCTGGAAATACAGAAGCTGGCAGAGATGTGTAATATGAGTTATTCTAATTTTGCGCGGTTATTCCGTGAGAATTACGGAAGATCGTGCAAAGAATATATACAGTACATACGGTTGAATAAAGCACAGGAACTATTGTTAAATTCGGATTATGATCTGGATTATATTGCACAGGAAACAGGATTTTTTGATTGTAGTCATTTTATAAGGACATATAAAAGATGGCGTGGAATCACACCAAAACAGGATAGAATGTTAAACAAAGAATCAATATAGTGGAAAAGAGGAATAAGAAATATGAAGATCAAAAAAATTGCATTGATCGGACTTGGAGCCATGGGTGTATTTTTTGCACCAAGATTATATGAAGCATTTGGAGATGATTTTTATATTATTGCAGGTGGTGAACGTAAAAAACGCCTGGAAAGTAAAGGAGTTACGATCAATGGCGTCAACTACAGATTTCCGATCGTGACACCCGAAGAACAGGGAGAGCCGGCGGACCTGATCCTGATCGGTGTAAAGGGCTATGGATTTGTGCAGGCAATAGAAGATATCCGCCATCAGGTAGGTGAACATACATTGATCCTGTCTTTGCTAAATGGTGTAGACAGTGAGGAACAGTTGATTCAGGCATTTGGCGAAGAACATGTATTATATGCATATATGAGAATGTCCATTGTTATGAAAGATGGAAAGCAGACTTTGATCCGTACTGGGGCAAGATTCACTTCGGAGAGAAGAAAAATGATGTTCTGTCAGATCGTGTACTTGCTGTAAAAGAAGTATTTGATCATGCCGATATTCCATATGAGATCGATCCGGATATGTTAAAGGGACTCTGGTTTAAATACATGTGCAATATTGGGGAAAATATGACCTGTGCGTTGCTCGGTATCCCATTTGGATTTTTCCGTATCAGCGACAGTGCGAATTGGATCCGTGACAATGCCATGCGGGAAGTGGCTGCGATCGCGCAGAAGAAGGGAATCGATATAGGTGAAAAAGAAATAGCGGAGCAGGATGTTACAGTAAAGACGATTCCACCCGAGAACAAACCATCAACCCTGCAGGATCTGGAAGCAGAGAAGCTGACTGAGGTAGAGATGTTTGCCGGCAATGTCATAAAGATGGGAAAAGAGCTTGGCGTGCCAACTCCGATTAATGAGATGTTCTATCATGGTATCCGCGTAATGGAGGAGAAGTTTACAAAAAGATAATATTTAAATTAGCACTCGGTTGTTTACAGTGCTAACAAAAGGTGCTATAAATAATATAAAGCAAGCGTAAAAATAACGAAAAGATATTTTATAATATGTGTCTCTAAATAAAATACAGAAAACGTTGGTAATGTAAAACAGATATAAAACCAGAAATATTAATAGAAATGGGGTAATTAGGATGGATAGACCAAGTATTTTTTCAGATAATTTTGAGATGATGAATGGCTTTTTTGATGATTCCTTCTGGGGCAGCCGTTCCGGACTTCGTACCATGACTACAATGGCAACTGATATATTCGAAACAAAGGACGGATATGAGATAGAGATGGATCTGCCGGGATTTCCAAAGGAGAGCATCAAGGCGGAATTAAAAGGCGGATATCTGACGATCCTTGCAAGTTATGCCGGATCAGATCATGAAGGCAGAGAGGGAAGTTATATCAAGAGGGAACGATATTCCGGTCACTATAAGAGAAGCTTTTATGTTGGTAATAAAGTCAGTGAACAGGATATTAAAGCAAGATTTGCAAATGGCGTTCTTTATGTCTATGTACCAAAATTCGACGACCAGCCGGAAGTAGAAGAAAAGAAGATTATCTCGATAGAAGGATAACGGACAAACTTCAGGGGCTGTTTATTATTATGTAGCAAGCCTGTCCGAGCGCCGGTACTTAGGTTGCGTATTTTGCAACCTTATGTACCGTTGCGTCGATAACTGAGAACTTAGCGAGGTATTGTCGAGGTTAGTTCGAAGTTATACAGAGTAGGATAAG
>ERZ791624.1543-NODE-1543-length-10085-cov-1.660518_pt1 | contig 10085 bp, 9 predicted proteins | sample MGYA00510058_ERZ791624 | MGnify/ENA primary metagenome ERZ791624 (study PRJEB30046, sample SAMN00715158) | human gut metagenome | study: EMG produced TPA metagenomics assembly of the A metagenome-wide association study of gut microbiota in type 2... | reverse complement strand
ATTGTTCCGGCTTCAGAAAGGGGAGGGGGGGGGGCCTTTTGCTGTCCTGTCCGGGGCTCCCGGAGGGAATGTGGGAGAAGGCTTTGAGAAGAACGCAGGAAGAGAACAGGCGGAGGATCAGGATCTTGAGCGGTACTCACTGGGAGAGATACCGAAGTAATTCCGGAAGGCTTTTGAAAAGTAGGTATTGTCAGGATAACCGACTCTGGAGGCGATCTCCGTGATCCGGATCGCCGGATCCTTCAGAAGACTGGCGGCCCGTTCCATCCGGACGGATGTGAGATATTCGGAGATACCCAGGTGATAGGTTGATTTGAACAGCCTTGACAGGTATTCATGCGAGAAAAAGTATCGATCCGCAAATTCTGAAAGCCTGATGTTGTGTGTGTAGTCCCGGTCAATTGTATCATGCAGAAGGGTGACAACCTGCTGGGCAGTGAGACTTGAACCAGAGTCTTCCCCGGAGAAGTCTTCGTCCGGGAACAGCATTTTCATGGCATGTCCGATGGCTTTGTTCAACTCATCGGCGACAACCGGCTTGAGAAGGTAGTCTGACACATGAAAGTGAATGGCCTGCTGTGCATAGCGAAAGTCATCGTAGCCGCTGATCACGATAAAGGAACATCTTTCGCATTCCTGTGTGGCATGCTTCAGAAACTCAACACCGTCCATAACGGGCATCGACATGTCAACAAAGACAATCGAAGGTGACAGCTCCCGCATCAGCGTGAGCCCCTGTCTTCCATTCTCCGCGCACGATGGGGTGTCCAGGTGAAAACGGCTCCAGGCACCGAGCCTGCTGATCGCGATACGGACCGGCTTTTCATCATCAATGATCAATGCTTTATACATTCTTTCTGCTCCTTTGGAGGTTCATGACCATAGATACCCTGGTGCCGGTACCCTCCACGCTGTCTATCTGGAGATATGAGGCCTCAGGGGCCATCAGCTTCAGACGGCTGCTGAGATTCACAAGACCGATGCTTCCTGCATTGGTCTGGGAAAGCGGTGCTTTCAGCGAGCGGCGGATTTCCTGCAGCTTGTCTTTGGGGATGCCGGCACCATCATCTGATACGGTCAGATTGAAACAGGAAGTTCCGCCGGGCGTGTCATCCTGTGCTGTTTCTCCGGCCTCGATCTGAATATGGATGGAGCTTCTGTCGCCGGTGATTCCATGGAGAATGGCGTTTTCAACCAGCAGCTGGACACAGCATTTCGGGACGGTTACATCCAGGAGATCCTCTGTGATACTGACCCTGACATCAAGTCTGTCATTCATCCGGAGTTTCTGCAGGTCAATGTAATTCTGAGTGAAGGTCATTTCCTCGCGGAGCGGGACCTGGTTTTTCGCTTTCAGCGCGTATCGGAAGATCTGCGCAAGCTTGGTCACCATATCATAGATTTCAATCTGATCACACATCAATGCCTCTGAACCGATCGCCTGGAGCGTATTGTTCAGGAAATGAGGATTCAACTGGGCTTCGAGGGCGGTCAGCTGGGCGGTTTTCTCGTTCAGGCTTGCGATCAGATTTTCGCGGATCAGCTTTTCAATCTGTGCGGACATCTGGTTGAAACTGTCACTGAGCCTTGACACTTCCAGGGAACGCCCCAGGCGGATCTGGAGAAACTGGCCTTTTCCAAGCTTCTTCTGACTGGCAGAAAGCTGCGCGAGCGGCGCGGTCAGGAAGCGGAAGGAGAAGTAGGTCAGAAACAGAGAAACCATCAGAAACAGAAAACCTTCCAGCAGGGAGAAAGACCTGGCACGGCGAAAGCTTTCTTCTATCGAGGAGATGGGCTGAAGAGAGACGAGTCTGAACCCATAGGTTTCGTCCTGTGCAGCGCTGCAGAGGTACTGTTCATCTCCGATCCGGACCAGACCATCCTTCGGGAGGGGACCACGGGCAAGAACGGAATCAGGTGCGTCCGGGTTTTTCAGCACCGATCCGAGCGCTCCCTTTGCGGCAGTATAAAGAAGCGTTCCTCCGCTGTACATCGTGATGTTTGTCCCCTCCATGCCGGAAAGCAGGGCGGACGGTGTAACCTCGATGACGGCAGCTGCAAGAGGGGTTCTGTCTGAAACCCGGATGATGGTATGGCTGAAGACGAACAGAGAGTCGTCGGAGGCAGGGGAGATGGAAGTGCCGCTCTTTGCTTTCAGGCACATCTCCAGTGGCTGACTTCCATCCATGTTCGGAGCAGTCTGCACCTTCATTCGCTGATCACCGTTGCTGCGCCCGATCACGAGATCCTGGTTCAGCAGGTAAAGGTGATAGGCGTTCAGATCGGTTCTGGTATAATAATAAATCTGAACCTTCTTCAGAATGTCCTGCTGCTCAGCCTCAGAAAGCGAAACGGTCTGATGAAGCTGCTGGTAGAAGGTGTTGTCAGTGACCGGAAGGACACAGAACTCGGACAGATTGTCCAGATAGGACTTCAGATTCTGTGCTTTCAGATTCAGCAGCCGTTCAGACTGCGTGTTATATTCCCTGATCGAACCGGAACGGCTGTAGTTGTAATTGAATAACGACAGCAGCAGGGTGCTTGCCAGAAGCAGCAGGCTGGTCATCAGCATGAACGAGACCCAGAGGGGCGTTCTGGCGAGACGTGCCGACAATTTTGCCTTCAGATGGGCAGTGATTTTTTTCATGGTCTTTCCTTTGCATCCGAACCTCTCAGGTTCTTTCGTTACCTTTCCTCTGTATCATACAACAACAATACGGGATGTCAAAGAGACAGGCGGATGTACGGAATCATGATGTCAAAATAGTACAGATATCATATCAATTCTTTCCATATCATTGACAATATAACGAAGATATAATCTTGTCAGAACAAGTAATTCAGGCGTTTAGCCTGGCTGGTAAGGAGCGTGGAATGAAACGAAGCAGCATGAAAAAAAAGAAAGGGTTCGAAAATATCCTGTTCACGATTCCTGCTGTCATCCTGGTGTGCATGGTCATGTACATTCCGTTCGTGATGAGCGGGTACTATTCGCTGACCAGATGGAATGGAATCGCGAAACAGCCCGTCTTCATCGGCCTGGAAAATTTCAAAACCATCCTGAGCGGAAGCGACAGCTTCCTTTCGGCGATGTGGTTCACGATTCGCTATACATTCTTCTTTGTTATCGTCTCGAATGTCGCAGCGCTGGCGCTGGCTGTTGCCCTGACGAAACGATTCCGGCTGGCGAATCTTTACAGAGGTTTGTTTTTTATTCCCTATATCATGTCGATGACCATCGTCGGCTTCATCTGGAAATTCATCTTCACGTCGGGATTCAAGAAGTTCTTTGAACTGACCGGCTGGGGATTCTGGAATCTGTCCTGGCTTGGGAATCCGGACATGGCGTTCTGGTCCGTCACAATTGTCGGAATCTGGCAGTCTCTGGGATTTTACATTGTCCTCTATATCGCCGGCCTGCAGGCAGTGCCGAAAGATATCATTGAAGCAGCCTATGTGGACGGCGCATCGAGAAGACAGACTTTCTTCAAAGTGACGGTTCCGCTGCTCGGGCCCTCGATGACGACCTGTGTGTTTATGTCCCTCACGAACGGTCTGAAGGTTTTCGACATCATCCTGGCGCTGACAAAAGGTGGACCGGGGCAGTCGACGTATTCTGCGACCCTGTCCATCTACAATGAGGCGTTCACGCGGAACAATTACGGCCTTGGATCCGCACAGGCCATCCTGTACTTTGTCTTTGTCCTCGTGATCACGCAGCTGACCTTGAAAATGATGTCCAGAAAGGAGGTCGCACTCTGATGAGACGGAAAACCAGACAGAGGCTGTCACATGTCATCCTTGTGGTGATCCTGACCGTGATCGCACTGCTGTATATCTATCCGGTTGTACTGATGTTCATGAATTCAGTCAAGCCGTTCGGGGAGGTCATCGCGACGCCGGTCTCGCTGCCGAAGAAGCCGACATTCGGAAATTATCTGTATGTCGGAGAGAAGATCCAGTATTTCAGGCTTCTGTGGAACAATGTGATGATCACAGCCATCGGCATAGCCGGAATTGTGTTTTTTTCCTCTCTTTCGGCATACATCTGTGACCGAAGGAGGACAAAATACACAAAGTTCATCTATACGCTGCTGATCACACCGATGCTGATTCCGTTCCAGACCATCATGATTACCCTGCTCAAGGCGATGAACATCATCCACCTGAACAATTCGAGAATCGGTCTGGGCATCCAGTACTGGGGATTCGGTATTCCGATGGCGACCTTTATCTTCTATAACTTCATGGCGACCATTCCGAGAGATCTCGATGAAGCGGCGACAGTCGATGGCGCAACAACCTGGCAGACATACAGGATGGTGATTTTTCCGCTTCTGAAGTCGGTGACGGTGACAGTCATCGTGCTGGATGTCATGTGGATCTGGAATGATTTCCTGCTTCCGCTGCTGATGGTCAACTCGAACAACAAGACGAAGACACTGGTGCTGGCGGCATATACCTTCGTCGGACAGATGAACACCCAGTGGCAGTACGCGATGGCAGGCATGGTCATGGCTGTCTTTCCGTCCATTCTTGTCTTCATATTTCTTCAGAAATACATCGTCGAGGGCGTTGTGGCAGGTGCGGTGAAGGGCTGAAAAGCAGAAAAGCAGAAAAACGATGCGGACGGGGAAAACAGGCAGAGAGATCTGTCTTGATCAATCATATATAAACCGGGTCTGAGGACCCCAAAGCAGAAAGGAGTGTCTTTATGAAAAAGAAACTTGTATCTCTGGTCATGGCAGCAGCCATGGCGGCGTCTGTCGCCGCGCTTCCTGCATTCGCGGGGGAGACAGAGGCAGCCGGAGGAACAGAGGCGGCAGTGGACCCGTCACAGGACTCCGGAGAGATTTATATGTTCATCGCTTCGCCGGAGTATGCGGATGCCATCAACACGCTGATCGACGATTACAAGAAGGTGGCACCGAATGTCACGATCAATTATGAGACGACCCAGAATGATTATCCGACCCTTCTGAAGGCGAAGATCAACTCAGGAGATGTTCCGGACATCTTTTCCTCCACATCCGGAAAGGAGATCGATACCTATCTGGAGTATTCACTTGATCTGTCTGATCAGCCGCTGATGAAGACGATCGATCCTGGTGTTGCGTCCGCGATGGCTTCCGCGAAGGAAGGCGGCGGAATGTACGGCATCGCCATCAAGGGCAACTATTTTGGCATGATCTATAATGAGGATGTTCTCAAGGATGCCGGCGTTGACAAGGTTCCGGAAACAACGGAGGAGCTGAAGGCAGCATGCGACAAGATCAAGAGCGCAGGCTACACCCCGTTCACGACAGGGTTCATGGAATGGTGGGTTTACAAGCATGTCGCACAGCACTTTGTCGACGCTGCGGCAAAGGCGGCCGGAATCAGTGCGGCTGACCTGGTCTCCTCGATCCAGAAGGGAGAGAAGTCCCTCAAGGATTATCCGATCGCCTGCGATAATTTCTTTGACTTCATTGACTATGCAGTCAAGAACGGGGATGACAAGCCGCTTGAGACGGATCTTGCCGGTGAAGAGCAGGATTTGCTTCCGGAAAGGTCGCCTTTATGCTCGGGCAGGGCGCATGGTCGAAGCGGACCTGAAAAAGATCAATCCGGATCTGAAGATCGGATTTGCAGGGTATCCGGTAGATGACAAGGCAGAAGATGCGCAGGTAATCTCCGGATCCGACCAGGCACTGAGAATCAACAAGGATTCCAAGAATCTTCAGGCTGTCCTGAATTTCATCAACTGGTGGTATACTTCTGATGAAGGCCAGGCATGGTTCACGGATGTGGCAGGGGGCGTCCCGCCTGTCAAGTCAGACAAGGCATCCGATTTTGTGATCATCGAGCAGGGCAAGAAGCTTGCTGAGGAGAAGGGCTCCGGTGAACTGGCAATTGTCGATTCCACGGATTCCTTCCACCAGGTATTCGGTGAAGCGATGCAGTCCTACATAGCAGGAACGACATCGAAGGAAGACACCATCAAGACGATCGACGAGCAGTGCGCGGCGATCGACGGACCAGACGCACAGTAAAGACAGAAAGCATTTTAATAGCCGCAGACAGGGATTTGGCCTGTCTGCGGCATAACAGACTCATCTATGAGAATGTGAGACTGCCAGACAGCCGATGACAGAACTGCAGCAGACACCACCAGAAGGCGGACCGTGCGGAGTAATATGTGGGCGTGGCGGATCGGACAGAGCCATTCAGCAGACAGTGACAGATTAGAGGAGAAGACAACATGAAGTTTACCGAAGGGTACTGGCTCCGCAAGGAGTGTGTACAGGCAAGCTATGCATCGCAGGCATATACCATCGAACGGATTCCGCATGGAATCCGGATTGCGGCGCCGGAGCGGCCGATCAGAAGCCGGGCAGATGCACTGGACATTACCGTGCTGTATGTCGATATTGTCAGCAGCTCCCACAACGACATCGAGGTGAGGGTCTCTCATTTCATGGCGTATGATGAGAAGGAGCCGCGCTTCGAACTCCATACAGAACCGGACGACGTCGAGGTGGAAGAGCTTCAGGATGAAACGGTTCTGACGGCAGGGGACATGAAGGTCAGGGTGAGCCGGAAGGACTGGAATGTCCGGTTTGAGGCAGATGGACGGCTGCTGACCTCATGTGGTTTCCGTAATCTCGCTTACTTCAGGGTGAACAAACAGCCGACGAAGCTGAGCATGGTTCCGGATTATTTTGCGCAGGATTATGCGCCGTATATGGAAGCAGAATTGTCGGTCAAGCCGGGAGAGACCGTCTATGGTCTCGGTGAGCGCTTTACACCATTTGTCAAGAACGGGCAGGTGGTGGATATGTGGAATGAGGACGGCGGAACCTCCAGCTCTGTCAGCTATAAGAATATCCCATTCTACATGACGTCCGAGCACTATGGCGTGTTTGTGGACCATGCAGGTCAGGTCTCCTACGAGATTAATTCTGAAAAAGTGGAATATGTCGGTTTTTCTGTTCCGGGAGAGCAGCTTCGCTTTCACGTGATCTACGGCAGGACACCTGCGGATATCATTGATGTCTATACAAAACTGACGGGGCGTCCGGCGCTTCCGCCTGAGTGGAGCTTCGGGCTGTGGCTCTCGACCTCCTTCAAGCCGAGCTATGACGAGAAGACCACGGACGCTCTGGTGGAGGGCATGCAGCAGCGGGATATTCCATTTTCCGTATTTCACTTTGACTGTTACTGGCTCAGAGGGCTTCACTGGTGCGATTTTGTCTGGGATCCGGTGGCGTTTCCGGATCCGAAGCGGATCATCGACAAGTACCATAAAAAGGGACTGAAGGTCTGCTGCTGGACAAACCCTTATGTCGCGCAGAACACGGACATGTTCCGTGAAGGCGTAGAGAAGGGGTATTTCCTGATGCGTGCAGACGGGAAGGGCGTCAAGCAGGTGGACAACTGGCAGCCGGGAATGGCAATTGTAGACTTTACAAACCCGGATGCTGCGGCTTGGTTTGCCGGAAAGATCAGGGAGCTTCTTCAGACAGGCGTCGATGCGATCAAGACAGACTTCGGCGAGCGGATTCCGGTGGATGTCGTATACCACGACGGAAGCAATCCGATCGATATGCACAACTACTATACCTTCCTCTACAATCGCACGGTGTTCCGGACAATCGAGGAGGAAAGAGGCAAGAACCAGGCCGTTCTGTTTGCCCGCTCCGCAACGGCCGGAAGCCAGCAGTTCCCGGTCCACTGGGGAGGCGACTGCTTTGCCTCATATGCCTCGATGGCGGAGACGCTCCATGCCGGACTGTCTTTCCAATGTCCGGGTTCGCATTCTGGAGCCACGATATCTCCGGGTTTGAATCGACGGCAACGCCGGACCTGTACAAGCGCTGGGTGCAGTTTGGCATGTTCTCTACCCATTCACGTCTTCATGGCTCTGACACCTACCGCGTCCCGTGGATTTTTGATGAGGAGTCGGTCGATGTTGTGCGCACATTCAGCAGGCTGAAGTGCAGGCTGATGCCGTATATCTACCGGATGGCGGCGATTGCACATGAGAAGGGAACACCGGTCTGCAGGCCGATGCCGTTTGCGTATCCGGATGACCGTGCCTGCCAGTATCTGGATCTCCAGTATATGTTCGGTGAGAGCATCCTGGTTGCGCCGATCTTCAATGACCAGAACATTGGAGAATGCTATCTCCCTGACGGGAAATGGATCTCTCTTCTCGACTCCGAGGTGCTCGAGGGCGGAAAGTGGCACCGGCAAAAGTACAGCTACCTGGATTTCCCGGTCTTCGTGCGGGAGAACAGCCTTCTTGCAATCGGCAGCCATGACGATCGTCCGGACTATGACTATACAGATGGTGTGACGTTTCGTTATTATCTGCCGAAGGATGGAGTCATTGCTTTCTGCGAGGTGCCGGATGAGAGCGGAAAGACAGTTCTGAGCGCAAAAGCCATTCTGGAGAATGGCGAAGTGCGGCTCGAACTGGACAGGGAAATGGAAGGTGCGGCTTTTGAGGCTGTCCTTCCGGACGGCAGCAGAAAGCATGCAAAGATAGAAGGAAAGACAGCCTTCATCCGTCTGTGAGCGCAAGGCGCCGAAAGCGGATCTGAGAGGATACCTGCAAAAATACGGAAGGCAGCTAAATTTAAAATGAAACAGCAAGAAGGGTTCCGGGAGGCCGGAGCCCTTCTTGCTGTTTTCCGGCAGCTTTCCGGCAGCTTTCCCGCATATTCCTGTCTTCATGGAGAGGGGATGGGTTCCGATGATGCTGTTTCCATCGTTGCCGTGCGGGAGGTGTTTTGCTATAATGAGTCTATTTCAGTAGAGAAGGCGAGGCTGGTCTGTGAGAACGAAAGAGGAACGTTTTTTTACAATCAGAGATGTGCAGCGGATATTCGTCTGTATTGCCGCTGGAACTGTGATGGCAGTGAATCTGCGGACATTTGTACATACGGGCGGCCTTCTGCCGGGCGGTATCCCAGGGCTGACGGTGCTGGTTCAGGGGTTTTTCGGAATGGATGTTCCCTATGGCCGGCTGTACCTTGCCCTGAATGCATTTCCGATCCTGCTGGCAGTCCGGAAGATCGGGAAAAAGTTCACAGCCTATTCCTGCATCACAATCGGAGTTGTCACAATCCTGACGGAACTTCTGCCGACGACAACGATTACCTATGATACCCTCCTGATTTCCATCTTCGGCGGGATTATCAACGGGGCTGCAATCTCGATGGCGCTGCTGGCCGGAGCGACGAAGGCGGAACGGACTTTGTCGCCATTTACCTGTCTGAGCGGTATCGATGGACGGGTTCAATTATGTTCTGGGATTTAACGCGGTGATTTTGTGCTGTGCGGGCCTGCTGTTCGGCTGGGACAAGGCGCTGTATTCGATTATCTTCCAGTTCGCGTCCACCCAGTCATCCATATACTGAACAACCGATACAAAAAGAACACGCTCTTCATTGTGACGGATAAGCCGGATGAGGTCGTCCGGTGCCTGAATTCAGATGTCCGGCACGGCGTGACGGAGATGCATGTCTTCGGTACCTACCGGAAGCAGGAGCGCACCATGTCTACTCGGTCATCTCGACCCCTGAGCTGAAGATGGTTCTGAAGGATCTGAAGGAGGTCGACCCGGCCGCCTTCATCAATGTCATCAAGACAGATCAGGTATCCGGCAGATTCTATATCAAACCGAATGATTGATCAGGGAAAGAAGGATATGAGACAAGAACGCAAGGCAATATTTCTGAAGGGACTCTTCTGGACACTGGTTCTGACATTGTTTCTCATCAGCTTCTCGGTTGTCTTTACCCTCTACATGGAACCGCTTTACTGGGCGGATATCCGGCTGATGGGGCTGGAGAAGGTTTCCGGAAAAAGCGCGGAAGTCATCCGGAAGAATTACCACGCAATGGTTTCCTATATGTACCTGTGGAACCGCACACCGGTTCTGTCGCTGCCGGACTTTGCGATGTCACAGGGCGGAAAGATCCATTTTGCAGACTGCAAGCGTATCTTTGATGCAGTGCAGGTGCTCTGTGCTGTGAGCGGTTTTCTGACGATCCTCTCCGCGGTTGTACACAGGCACAGCCTGAGATACCGGTATCTGG
>ERZ791624.1542-NODE-1542-length-10091-cov-2.919689_pt1 | contig 10091 bp, 19 predicted proteins | sample MGYA00510058_ERZ791624 | MGnify/ENA primary metagenome ERZ791624 (study PRJEB30046, sample SAMN00715158) | human gut metagenome | study: EMG produced TPA metagenomics assembly of the A metagenome-wide association study of gut microbiota in type 2... | reverse complement strand
CTCCCTGGCTCCGGAAGTTGTCTAAGGAGGGCTTGAAGAATGGCTATGAATGTGAAGAAGGGCGATACCGTTATCGTCCTGTCCGGCAAGGACAAGGGCAAGCAGGGCAAGGTGCTCGGCACCGTCCCCAGCGAAGCCAAGGTCGTCGTGGAGGGCATCAACATGGTGACCTGCCACGTCAAGCCCCGCAAGCAGGGCGAGACCGGCGGCATTGTGCAGCGTGAGGCTGCCATGTACGCTTCCAAGGTGCAGGTCGTGTGCCCCAAGTGCAACAAGGGCACCCGCATCGCGCACAAGATCGAAAATGGCAAGAAGACCCGCGTGTGCAAGCACTGCGGCGCCGAGCTTTAAGAAAGGAGAGTAGTTCACAATGGCAAGACTGAAAGAACAGTATAAGGCAGAAGTGGCACCCGCTCTCTACAAGAAGTTCGGTTATAAGTCCACCATGCAGATCCCCAAGATCGACAAGGTCGTCGTGAACGTCGGCTGCGGCGAGGCCAAGGAGAATGCCAAGGTCCTCGAAGCGGTCGTGCGCGACCTGACCACCATCACCGGCCAGAAGGCCGTCGTCACCAAGGCGAAGAAGTCCATCGCAAACTTCAAGCTGCGTGAGGATATGCCCATCGGCGCGAAGGTCACCCTCCGCGGCGACAAGATGTGGGAATTCCTCGATCGTCTGTTCAACGTTGCGCTTCCCCGTGTTCGCGACTTCCGCGGCATCAGCGCCAACGCTTTCGACGGCCGCGGCAACTATGCCCTGGGCATCAAGGAGCAGCTGATCTTCCCCGAGATCGAGTATGACAAGATCGACAAGATCCGCGGCATGGACATCGTGATCTGCACCACCGCTCAGACCGATGAAGAAGCACGCGAGCTGCTGACCCTGGTCGGCGCTCCCTTTGAACGCTGATTAGGAGGAGAAACACCATGGCAAAGAAGTCTATGATCCTGAAGCAGCAGGCTCCCGCGAAGTTCTCCACCCGTAAGTACAACCGCTGCAAGCTGTGCGGCCGTCCCCACGCATACCTGCGTGACTATGGCGTGTGCCGTGTCTGCTTCCGCACGCTGGCTTACAAGGGCGAGATCCCCGGCGTCCGCAAGGCTTCCTGGTAAAATTTTTCCGTTATACTTCGTTGGCTCGCCTCGGCGTACACAAAGTACGCCGTCGCCTCGCCGCCTCGTCTAACGAAAAAATTCAAGATTTTTCCGCCATACTTCGTTGGCCCGGCCCGGCATACACAAAGTACGCCGTCGCCTCGCCTCGTCTGGCGAAAAAATCCAATCAACAAGTGCCTGCGAGCGCTCCGTGCGCTCTGGCAATATAGGATGGCGAAAGGTCACTGGTAATTAAACATCGCTGGTCATCGGACGGTGCCTAAATTATCAGTGATACCTCGCTGCCTCAACAGGGGCGACCCTGTAACTCTAAATTAGGAGGAAACATTTATGCACATCACTGATCCTGTTGCTGATATGCTGACCCGTATCCGCAACGCCAACAACGCCAAGCATGAGACCGTTGACGTTCCTGCCTCCAACATGAAGAAGAGCATCGCTCAGATTCTGCTGGACGAGGGCTATATCAAGGCCTTCCAGGTCGTCGAAGACGGCACCCAGGGCGTGATCCGCATCACTCTGAAGTACAATGCCGGCAAGGAGAAGGTTATCTCCGGTCTGCGCCGCGTGTCCAAGCCCGGTCTGCGGGTGTATGTGGGCGCCGACGAGCTGCCCCGCGTTCTGCGCGGCCTGGGCATTGCCATCGTATCCACTTCTAAGGGCGTCATGACCGACAAGGCTGCTCGCGCGGCTCACGTCGGCGGCGAAGTCCTTGCGTTTGTTTGGTAAGGAGGGTATTGAACAATGTCGAGAATTGGTAGAATGCCCATTACCGTCCCCGCCGGTGTGGAAGTCACCATCGCGGAGAACAACGTCGTTACCGTCAAGGGCCCCAAGGGCACTCTGACGCAGGCTCTGCGCCCGGAGATGATCCTGGAGCAGGACGGCAGCGTCATCCACGTCAAGCGCCCCTCTGACGAAAGCTGCACTGCGCTCTGCACGGCATGACCCGCGCGCTGCTGCACAACATGGTCGTCGGCGTCAGCGAAGGCTTCAAGAAGGAACTGGAGATCAACGGCGTCGGTTACCGCGCCTCCAAGGAAGGGAAGAACCTGGTCATGAACCTGGGCTATTCCCACCAGGTCATCGTTCCCGAGATCGACGGCATCACCATTGATGTCCCCTCTGCCAACAAGGTGGTCATTTCCGGCCCCGACAAGCAGAAGGTGGGCCAGTTCGCGGCGGAAGTCCGCGAGAAGCGTCCTCCCGAGCCTTATAAGGGCAAGGGCATCAAGTATGTCGACGAAGTCATCCGCCGCAAGGTCGGTAAGACCGGCGCCAAGAAGTAAGGAGGTGTGCCGTTATGATTAAAAGACCCAATACCAACGCTCAGCGTCAGAAGCGCCATAAGAGAGTCCGCTCCAAGGTGTTCGGCACTACCCAGCGTCCTCGTCTGAACGTGTTCCGCAGCGAAAAGAATATCTATGCCCAGATCATCGACGATGTGGCCGGCAACACCCTGGTCTCCGCTTCCTCCCTGGATAAGGAGATCGAGGGCAACGGCGGCAACAAGACCGCGGCCCGTGCCGTGGGCAAGCTGGTGGCTGAGCGCGCCAAGGCCAAGGGCATCGACACCGTGGTGTTCGATCGCGGCGGCTATCTGTACCACGGCCGCGTGGCCGAGCTGGCTGAAGGCGCCCGCGAGGGCGGCCTGGAATTCTGAGAGAGGAGGAACACTGACAAATGGCAAGATTTGAAAGAGAACCCAGCGAGTTCATCGAAAAAGTCGTCTGCACCAACCGTGTATCCAAGACGGTCAAGGGCGGCCGCGTCATGAAGTTCTCCGCTCTGATGGTCGTCGGCGACGGCAAGGGCAAGGTCGGTTTCGGCCTTGGCAAGGCCGCTGAAGTGCCCGAGGCGATCCGCAAGGGCATCGAGGACGCCAAGAAGAACATGATCACCATCTCCCTGTCCGGCAGCACCATTCCTCACGAGATCATCGGCGAGAAGGGTGCAGGCCGCGTGCTGATGAAGCCCGCCGCCCCCGGTACCGGCGTGATCGCCGGTGGTCCTGTGCGTATCATCATGGAAGCTGCCGGCGTGAAGGATATCCGTACCAAGTGCCTGCGCTCCAACACCGCCGTCAACGTTGTCGCCGCCACCTTCGAGGGCCTGAAGGCCCTGCGCACCCCGGAAGAGGTCGCCCGCACCCGCGGCAAGAGGTCGACGAGATCGTGGGCTAAGGAGGCGTGAACAATGGCTAATCTGAACATCAAGCTCGTCAAGAGCCTTAACGGCAGACTGGAAAAGCACATTGCCACTGCCAAGTCCATGGGCCTGCGGAAGATCGGTGACACCACCGTTCAGCCCGACAACGCCCAGACCCGGGGCAAGATCGCCAAGATCGGCTATCTGCTCCAGGTCACCGAAGTAGAATAAAGGAGGTGCGAGAGGATGAAACTCAACGAACTGTCTCCCGCCACTGGCTCCGTCAAGGAAGCTTACCGCAAGGGCCGCGGCGCCGGCTCCGGCAACGGCAAGACTGCCGGCCGCGGCCACAAGGGCCAGAAGGCCCGCTCCGGCGGCGGTACCCGCATCGGGTTCGAAGGCGGCCAGATGCCTCTGGCACGCCGTATCCCCAAGCGTGGCTTCAACAATATTTTTGCCAAACCCCTGGAGATCATCAACCTGACCGCTCTCAACAAGTTTGAGGACGGCGACATCGTCACCGCAGAGGCCCTGCTTGCCAAGGGAATCCTGAGCAAGTGTGAATACGGCTACAAGGTTCTGGGTAACGGCAATGTTACCAAGAAGGTGACCGTACAGGCCGCTGCTTTCTCCCAGTCTGCCAAGGATGCAATCGAGGCTGCTGGAGGAAAGGCAGAGGTGATCTAAGTTGATCCAGACCATCAAGAAGGCTTGGGGCATCCCCGAGCTGCGCAAAAAGATCGTCTTTACCGCGCTGATCCTGCTGATCTTCCGGATCGGCAACGCCATCCCCGTCCCCTATGTGGACACCGGCCTGCTGGGCACCTATATCAACCAGCTGAGCACCACCGTGCTGAGCCTGTATAACGTGATGTCCGGCGGCGCCTTCGCCCAGGCCACCATCTTCGCCCTGGGCGTCCAGCCCTATATCAACAGCTCCATCATCATCCAGCTGCTGACCATCGCCATTCCCTCCCTGGGCCGCATGGCACAGGAGGGCGGCGAGGAAGGCAAGAAGAAGATCCAGTCCATCACCCGGTATGCCACCGTGGCCATCGCCATCATCCAGGGTGTCGGCTACTTCTTCCTGATGAAGAACTACGGCATCCTCACCAGCACGTCTGTGTGGGCCGCCCTGGTCATCATCGTGTCCTTCATTGCGGGCTCCTCCTTCGTGATGTGGATGGGCGAGCAGATCACCGAGTTCGGTATCGGCAACGGCATCTCCATCATCCTGTTCGCGGGCATCCTGTCCCGCGTTCCCACCATGGTGTCCCAGATGGTCGGGGGTATGCGGGCCGGTTCCCTGAAATGGTGGATGGTCCTGCTGGTCATCGTGGGCATCCTGCTGCTGATCGTGCTGATCACCTGGGTCAACGGCGCCGAGCGCCGGATCCCCGTGCAGTACGCCAAGCGCCAGGTGGGCCGCAAGATGTACGGCGGCCAGTCCTCCACCCTTCCCATGAAGGTGAACATGTCCGGCGTCCTGCCCATCATCTTCGCGCAGTCCATCGCCATGATCCCCTCCACCATCGCCGCTTTCTGCAAGCAGCCGAAGGAGGGCACCTTCTGGTATGGCTTCCTGAACGCCATCGACACCAAGTCTGTGCTGTACATGATCTTCTATTTCCTGATGATCATCGCTTTCAGCTACTTCTACGCCACCATCCAGTTCAACCCCGTGGAGATCTCCAACAACCTGAAGAAGAACGGCGGCTTCATTCCCGGCTTCCGTCCGGGCAACCCCACCGCTGCGTTCATTCAGAAGGTCCTCAACAAGGTCACGCTCTTCGGCGCCGTGTATCTGGGTATCGTGGCCATTCTGCCTCTGATCATTGGCAAGATCGTCAATGTCGCGGCTCTGTCCATCGGCGGCACCTCCGTCATCATCGTTGTGGGTGTGGCGCTGGAGACCGTCCAGGCTCTGGAGTCCCAGATGCTGATGCGTCAGTATAAGGGCTTCCTGGAATAATCGAGGTGTGCAATATGAAACTGATCCTTTTAGGCGCTCCGGGTGCCGGGAAGGGCACTCAGGCGGATATTCTCAAGAAAAAGCTCAATGTGCCCACCATTTCCACCGGCAACATCCTCCGCGCCGCCGTCAAAAACGGTACGCCCACGGGCCTTCGTGCCAAGGAGTACATGGACGCCGGCCGCCTGGTGCCCGATGAAGTCATCATCGGCATCATCCAGGAGCGTCTGCAGGAGTCCGACTGTGCCAACGGCTACATTCTGGACGGGGTGCCCCGCACCATCGCCCAGGCCGAGGCCATGGAACAGGCCGGCATCAGCTTCGACGCCGTGGTGGCCATCGAGATCCCCGATGAAAAGATCGTGGCTCGTATGGGTGGCCGCCGTGTCTGCGAGAGCTGCGGCGCCAGCTATCACATCGTGAACATCCCTCCCAAGACCGAGGGCGTGTGCGATGTGTGCGGCGGCAAGCTCGTGCAGCGCAAGGATGATAACCCCGAGACGGTCCGTGACCGGCTGGCGGTTTATCATAAAGAGACAGAGCCCCTGAAGGGTTTCTACGAGGCCCGTGGGATTCTGAAAACTGTGGAGGACCAGCCCACCGTGGCTGGGACCACGCAGGCGATCCTGCGTGAATTGGGAGTGACCGAATGATCACGCTGAAATCCGCGCACGAGATCGAACTGATGCGCCGGGCGGGAAAGATTACCGCGGCTGCCCGTGCCGTGGCACGGGATATGGTAAAACCCGGCGTAACAACCCAACAAATTGACAAGGCAGTCTATAAGTTCATCACCGAGCAGGGAGCGACCCCGTCGTTCCTGCACTACAACGGCTATCCGGCCAGCGTGTGCGTCTCCGTCAACGATGAGATCATCCACGGCATTCCCGGCAAGCGGGTGCTGCAGGAGGGCGACATCGTCAGCGTGGACGTGGGCGCGTTCATCGGCGGCTTCCATGGCGACTGCGCCGGCACCTACCCCTGCGGGCAGGTGTCCGACGAGGCGCTGCGGCTGATCCGTGCCACCCAGCAGAGCTTCTTTGAGGGCATCAAGTACGCCCGGGAGGGCTATCGCCTGTCCGACATCTCCGCCGCCGTTCAGGCGTATGCCGAGAGTCAGGGCTACAGCATCGTCCGGGAGTATGTGGGTCACGGCATCGGGCGCAACATGCACGAGGCGCCGGAGGTGCCCAACTATGGCCGCCCCGGCCATGGCCCCCGCCTGCTGCGGGGCATGACCATCGCCGTGGAGCCCATGGTCAACGCCGGCTCCGCCGCCATTGTGCAGATGCCCGACGGATGGACCGTTCGCACGGCGGACGGCAAATACGCCGCCCACTATGAGAACACCGTTCTCATCACCGCCGGGGACCCGGAGCTTCTGACGGACCCCGAGGGCTCTTTGGTGTGAGCGTATGGACATTGCCAGATCCAACATCGTAAAATCTATCGCCGGCAGGGACGCAGGAAGCCTCTTCTTCGTGCTTGCGACGGAGGGAGACTTCCTCCTGCTGGCGGACGGCAGACGCCGCCGCGTGGAAACCCCCAAGCGCAAGCGCCGCAAGCATGTGGAGCTGGTGCAGGAGGGGGGCGGCCCCGCTGCCGACAAGATCAGAAGCAGCGAAAAAATCACAAATAGTGAGCTTCGTAAAGCCTTAGCCGCAGTCAGCGGCGGTAATCAGGACCAGGAGGGATAACACTTGGCAAAATCCGACATGATCGAAGTTGAGGGAGTGGTGGTCGAATCACTGCCCAACACCACATTCCAAGTTGACATTGGAAATGGTCACACTATCTTAGCGCATATTTCCGGAAAGCTCAGAATGAATTTCATCAGGATTCTGCCCGGCGACAAGGTGACAGTGGAGATGTCCCCTTACGATCTGACCCGCGGCCGGATTACCTGGCGTAGTAAGTAGGAGGTTTATTGACATGAAAGTAAGACCGTCCGTGAAGCCCATGTGCGAAAAGTGCAAGATCATTCGTCGTAAAGGTCGCGTTATGGTGATCTGCGAGAATCCCAAGCACAAGCAGCGTCAGGGCTAAGTAGAAAGTGGAGGTGCTTTAAAGTATGGCACGTATTGCCGGTATTGACCTGCCCAAGGATAAGCGAATCGAAATCGGTTTGACCTATATCTACGGTATTGGCAGAAAGAGCGCCCAGGACATCCTGGCGCAGACTGGGATCAACCCCGACACCCGTGTGAAGGATCTGACCGAGGCCGACGAAGCCAAGCTTCGTGAAGCCATCGACCAGAGCTACGTGGTGGAAGGCGACCTGCGCCGTCAGGTTGCTCTGGATATCAAGCGGCTGACCGAGATCGGCTGCTACCGCGGCACCCGTCATCGCCGCGGCCTGCCCGTGCGCGGCCAGCGCAGCAAGACCAACGCCCGCACCCGCAAGGGCCCCAAAAAGACCATCGCCAACAAGAAGAAGTAAGGAGGGAAGATAGAATATGGCTAATCCTAAGACCGGTAAGAAGGTCATCCGCCGCCGTCGTGAAAAGAAGAACGTCGAGAAGGGCCAGGTCCATATCCGTTCTTCCTTCAACAACACCATGGTCACCGTGACCGACAGCCAGGGCAACGCACTGTCCTGGGCTTCCTCCGGCGGCCTGGGCTTCCGCGGCAGCAAGAAGTCCACCCCCTTCGCCGCACAGAGCGCCGCCGAGACCGCCGCCAAGGCCGCCATGGAGCATGGCCTGAAGACCGTTGAGGTCTTCGTGAAGGGTCCTGGCCAGGGTCGTGAGGCCGCCATCCGCGCCCTGCAGGCCGTGGGCCTGGAAGTGACCATGATCAAGGACGTCACTCCCATCCCCCACAATGGCTGCCGTCCCCCCAAGCGTCGGCGTGTGTAATCGGAACAAGGAGGATAAGTAAGATATGGCTAAGAATATGCAGCCTATTGCCAAGCGCTGCAAGGCGCTGGGCATTTCTCCTACCGTCATGGGTTACTCCAAGAAGGAGACCAAGCGCAACCCCGGCGGCCAGATGAGAAAGAAGAAGAGCGAGTATGCCATCCAGCTCAACGAGAAGCAGAAGGTGAAGTTCGTCTACGGCATCCTGGAGAAGCAGTTCCATATGTACTATGAGAAGGCTTCCCGCATGCCCGGCAAGACCGGCGAGAACCTGCTGACCCTGGTGGAGCGCCGCCTGGACAACGTGGTGTATCGTCTGGGCTTTGCCATGACCCGCCGCGAGGCCCGTCAGCTGGTGAACCATGCGCATTTCACCGTCAACGGCCAGAAGGTGAACATCCCCTCCTATCTGGTTCGCGTTGGCGATGTCATCGAGGTCCGCGAGAGCAGCCGCTCCTCCGTGGCCTTCAAGCGCCTGACCGGCGAGGACGCCCCGCTGGTCACCGTCCCCCAGTGGCTGGAGCGTGACAAGAATGCCCTGAAGGGCACCGTCACCAAGATGCCCGCCCGCGAGGACATTGATATGCCCATTGAGGAACACCTCATCGTCGAGTTGTACTCCAAGTAATAGGGTCGAGACCCTCATAAAGCAAAGGAATCCAAGTAAGTGCGGACTTGTCCGCACCGTAACGAGAATGAAGGAGGGTACTGCATGATCGAAATTGAGAAGCCCCAGATCGAGTGTATCGAAACGCCCGGCGATGCTTCCTATGGAAAATATGTGATCGAACCCCTGGAGCGCGGTTACGGAACGACCCTGGGCAATGCGCTGCGGCGCATCATGCTCTCCTCTCTGCCCGGCACGGCGGCCACCAGCATCAAGATCGCCGGCGTGCAGCATGAGTTTTCCACCATCCCCGGTGTGAAAGAGGACGTGACCGAGATCGTTCTGAACGTGAAAAGTCTGCTGACCAAGCTGCACTGCGAGGGCACCAAGACCGTCTATATTGAGGCGACTGGTCCCTGCGAGGTGACGGCCGGCGACATCAAGAGCGACGGTGAGGTCGAGGTCCTGAACCCCGAGCTGCACCTGGCCACCCTGGATGTGGGTGCCACCCTGAGCATGGAAATCACCCTGAGCCACGGCCGGGGCTATGTGTCCGCCGACCGGAACAAGGCCCAGCGGCCCGGCGTCATCGGCGTGATTCCCATCGACTCCATCTATACCCCCGTGTACAAGGTGAATTACACGGTGGAAAACACCCGCGTCGGCAGCATGAGCGACTTCGACAAGCTGACGCTGGAGGTCTGGACGGATTCCACCATTTCCGCCCGCGACGCCGTATCCCTGGGCGCCAAGATCCTGTGCGATCACTTTGCCCTGTTCACCGATCTGTCCGACACGCTGGACGGCCGCCCCATCGTGGTGGAGAAGTCCGCCGATCCCCAGAGCACGGTGCTGGATATGACCATCGAAGAGCTGGACCTGTCCGTCCGCAGCTTCAACTGCCTCAAGCGCGCCAACATCAACACGGTGGCGGATCTGATCTCCAAGACCGAGGACGAGATGATGAAGGTGCGCAACCTGGGCCGCAAGTCCCTGGAGGAGGTCATCGGCAAGCTGGAGGCAATGGGCCTGTCCCTGGCCGACGAAGAGAACAACTAACGCGCCCCTGTGCGCATATCCTTACAAGGAGGAAACTGAAATGCCCGGAACTCGTAAGCTCGGTAAGACTACCGATCAGCGTATGGCGATGCTCCGTCAGCAGGTCACCGATTTCCTGGACAATGGCCGGATGGAGACCACCGTCACCCGCGCCAAGGAGATCAAGCCCCTGGCTGAAAAGATGATTACCCTGGGCAAGAAGGGTGATCTGGCTGCCTATCGTCAGGCGCTGAGCTTCATTACCAGAGAGACCGTCGCTCACAAGCTGTTCAAGGAGATCGCTCCTGAATATGCCCAGCGCAACGGCGGCTACACCCGCATCATCCGCACC
>ERZ791624.1541-NODE-1541-length-10096-cov-1.803605_pt1 | contig 10096 bp, 10 predicted proteins | sample MGYA00510058_ERZ791624 | MGnify/ENA primary metagenome ERZ791624 (study PRJEB30046, sample SAMN00715158) | human gut metagenome | study: EMG produced TPA metagenomics assembly of the A metagenome-wide association study of gut microbiota in type 2... | reverse complement strand
TTTGAGGCGATCAACCTCTGATAATTCAAGTACTTTTATTGGTTTCATAATTCTACTTTTTCTATAAAACGAAAAATGAGCCATGTTAGTACTTATATATAAAAATAATTTAGATCACTTACTTAAAAAAGCACTTTTAGCACCATCTTTAGAAACCAAAGCACTCCTCTTGTAAGAAGTATTATAAGTTCACACGTTACTTTGATTATCTGTACCAAAATTAAGAAACAAAATATAACTCCACTTAACGAAAGTATAACAATTGTCAATTCATCCATACCATTATAAATAAAATAGCAAATTCTGTGTGATTTTTTATTTCAAACACATCCTTACTCTTTCGTCAGCATAAGGAGTACCGTCAAATATCGATTTTTTGTTAGTAAACTCTTTTTCTGTTCCATAGAACATCAACCATGGCCTATTCCATTGTTTGGAGAACTCGATACTTTCTTGCAATAACATTTTGTCTTTCCCGCATTCATACAAAAATCTATTCAGGTCATGATTGTCAAGAAATAGCCATAATTGGAATTCCGTTGGATAATGAGCAAAATGCAACTTTACTTTTTCTTTTAGATTTGGATTATTCGTAATAGCCTCTTTCTTATTTACAGTTTCACAAAGAATTTGTTGATAAGCAAAGTCCAACACACCATCTAACACACCTACATATTCGAGTTGACGTGCTTCCTGTGCATTAAATCGCAATTTATTAAAAAAATAGCGAATATAATTATGAGGTTTAAAGTCTAAGTTGCCCCAAACTTCTCCTATCAATCTTACCTTCGGATATTTCCTTTTAATTGATTTTCTGAAATAATTCCAGAAAGCATAACATGGACCTGTCGCATGGTCAAGACGAATAGCATCAAATCCCATTTCACACAAGGCCATTGCTCTTTGTGTCAGATAACTTTGGACTTCTTTATTCTTTGTGTTGAACATTGGCAAGTCCTTAATGTTTGCAAAGCATTTATAGCTTCCATCTTGATTATAACAGAACCACTCTTTATGATTTCCATCTGCAAATAAGGAGCATGACTTATGGCAATGATTAGCAACAAAGTCGGCCGCAACAATCATTTCTCGCCTATGGGCTTCTGCAACCAATTCCATGATGTCTTCCTCCGTTCCAAAATGAGAGTCAACTTGTTTGTAGTCTATAACATGATAGCCATGATAGGCAGCAGTTTTATGGAAAGGAGATAACATGATTCCTGTCATGCCAAGATTCTGAATATAATCAAGATGCTCGATTATACTCTTAATGCAACCACCTTTGAAATTACCATTACCATCTTCGCCATTCATGGGGAAGAAACGGTCTATCATTATATGATATATTCTTTCTTGCTTCATACTGTTCAAAATTATAATTTCAGAAAACGATTAGCTGTAATTATAGCATTTGGAAAACTTTTTACTTGTTTGAACATCTTTCTTGCCCTTCCAAAATTCTCCGTTCATGCTTTCTTTGCAAACATTTGTTGATTAGCCAAAAAACACATAGCATGAAGCATGCTAGAACTATGGCTAAAGAATAACAGAAAGCTTCCTGTTTCAATAATTCGTTTAACTCCATAACAAAATATTAACTTATAAATTCTTTACCATTTGCACAATCGTACATATCACAGTTATTATTGCGAAGATTGCCCCAAAATAGCCGATAGTATGACTCATCAAAGCTCTATGTTCTTCTCTTAGGTCTTGTATATCACCCATAATGCCAAAGGCATTTATGATACAACAATCCACATGAGAGCGGTTCATCTCTAAATCATATAATACATTCCATATTCTCTTCTCTCTCTGAAAGAATATAATAGGATTCCAATAACTAATCTTCCGTTCTTCTATTTCGCTAGTTTTTACACAATTTACCAAATAGTGAATTTCTACAGAACGCAAGAACTTAGGATAATTCTTACCAACACCTGCAATACATGAAAATTCTATTGCATCTACAATTTCCACATCATCTTCAGAAACATGTATTTTATCCAAAAATTCATTACGTGCAGCAACTTCCTTTTGCAAATCTGCACGACGATTTATAATCAAACCATTAAGACCAGAATAGTATAGATCATATGAATTCCTTGAAGAATGGTTACGGCCGACAGCTTGTTCTATATGAGCCTGAGGTGCATAATCATAACCTTCGTCAGCTTTTAACAAGCCATATATTTCGGCTTGAGAAATATACCATTTTCTATCAATTTCTAAGAGAGAATACCTAGCCCTAAAATCTATGTTTAAGTCTTTTTGGTTGACAAAAGCGTTTGATAAGGACATAATGTAATTTGGTATCGTTGTTGAATATGAGCCTTCATTCAAGAATTGTAAATTTTCATTCCATGGACATTCCCCTTTACAGAAACAACATTTACACTTAACATTTAATTTTGTCCTCTTCTTTATGGTTACTTTTGCTCGTTTATAAAACAAATGCTTCAGCAAGATAACCTCGTCAACAGAAAGCCCATTAAAATTCAATACTACGACATAGGTTCCGATACGATTTTCAAGATTGAGACAGAACAATATAGTACCAATTATCCACCGATCAGCATCCTCAGTATTTATTTCTTCATATTCCAAGTCGAATTGGGAAACGACGAAACTAAGTTCTTTTGAATACGCTTTGCTTTCCCTTGACTTTTCGTATTCCATCTGCAAACATTTTGTAGCATATGGATTGTCAGCTATATGACAACTATTAGGAGGAAATCTTGATGACAAAAAACGATTATATTTTTCTCGGTATCTCTTTTTATCAAGCAAATCTGTCATAGGTCTATTCCTAAGATGAACCTCTGTCAATTGCATTTTTCTATACGTATTCCACACGCTATTGAAATTTTGCACAATCTGAGAGTCCTTAATCTTACAAGGGTAGTATATGTTTAGCGTTCCGTTCATAAGATGTTCTTAATAAATTAATATTGTCAAAATTACCTACCTACTTGGTTACAGGACGAATTGGGCAAAACCATGAATGACTATAATGCTTGTATTTATGTTATTTTTATCAAATCCCAACAGGTAAGCTTGGGTGCGATTTTCTTGGTAAAGTGTGGAACTCCATATAAAGCCCCCTTCCTCATAAGATATTGGAAGAAAAATTTGTTTTCCATTTGGGCCAGTTACTAAATATCCACTATTAGCTCCTAAGGATATCCATTTCCATTTACATTTTGTTTTAAGTTCTTTAATTTCTGAGATAGTAGGCATTCGCCAAGATTCCCCCCACCGCAGAGTTGCTGCATCATATCTTTTTAATCCAGCAATATCATTATTTGGTATGTCGATAGAATACACAGAATCCACCCTACTGGTAATATCCGTAGGATTAATCTCTCCCCATTTAAAATAAGCACCATGTTCACAAAAACACCAATTACCGATATCTGTTGCCGCCCATTTCACGCTTAACCCTAAATCAACATAAGAATGGCCATTAATTCGTCCACTCGGGAAAAGAGGAGATTTGTAAACTCCAAGAAATAAAGCAGCAATTAAAAACAAAAAAATAAAGGATTTCCAATTATACTTAATCTTCCACTTTATATCAAAAAATAAATTATCAAAGAAGTCTAGTACTTTGCCAACAACAGTTTCGTCATCATTTTGCACCGACAAATTGGAAGAGGAAACATCTTTTAGTATTAAATTATTGATATGTGGCGGATAATCATACCATTTATGTGTATGAAATTTCGAATCTAATGGCAAATAGCTTGTTATAAAATGCATTAACTGCAACCACACAGATTGAGCATTTCCATATAATGTTCCATACGAACGATCTTCATGTGTCTGAACAGAATACACTTTATCTATTATTCCTCTCTTAAATAAAGAAATAGAAACTTTTTCTATATTCATATCTACATTGATATTATGTGGAGCTTCTTGGCGTTTTATAAGTTGTATTTGAGATAAAGCTTTTACAAAACTTTTAAAATCTCCTGTTCCAATAATATTAGGACATGAATGATTCAACCTCAACATATTAGGAGTAATTTCAAATCTTATTTCAGATTTGTATTGAATTACTATTTTATCAACAGTTTCATCTATTACCAAATGCTCCTCTACATAAGTTTCTTCTGACTCTTCATTTTGCGATATATTTATTTCTTCCCCTTTTTCTGCATTGTCTTTAGGTTCTTCATACAAATTATTTTCATCTATATGAGTTTCCTCAGATACTTCATCTTTATATGCATTTAAATTTTCCAACTCATTTCGCAGGTCAAACACCGATTGGAAACGCTCATTTTTCCTTGGCATCATGGCTTTTTTTACTATAGAAGCCATTGCATTAGAAACATTGTGTTTCAAAAGGCAATCCATAGGGAAGCCTTCGTTTAGAACCACCGATGCTACTGATGGCCTCCGTCCTACAAGCATTTTGTACATAGTAGCTCCAAGCGCATACACGTCCATCGTTACAGGAAAGTCCTTTCCTTCATGATAACTTGATTGCTCTATTGGCGCATAACCAGGAGTACCTCCCCAACAGTAGTACTTGACTCAGGTATTCCATCTTTATCATACTGTTTGGATAGTCCAAAATCTATCAATACTATCGAATAGGATGCGTTATCACTATCCTGACGAAGCATAATATTCGAAGGCTTTACATCAAGATGCAATACATGGTGCTTGTGCATATACTCCAAGGCAGAAGCGATTTGCTTGGCATACTCTATGGTTTCTGTCTCAGATAGCCTATGGTTGTTTAAAATCAAATCATCCAAGCTTCCTCCATCTATGTATTCCATAGAATAATACACAGTACCATTAGCTTCAAACGTTTCGAGTACATTAATAATATGAGAATGTTTTAGTTTAGACAGATTATCTGCCTCACGAAGAAATTTCTTTCGGTAATCAGTAAAAAGCCCCTCTTTGTTTCCATTGGTCACTTTTGAACCTTCACGTCCATTAATTTCTTTCATAAAGAATTCCTTGACCGCAACATATACATTGCTGTCAATAGTACCAAGACTTCCTTCTATTCTTATTTTAGTTTTAGCCTTATAAGTAACGCCAAATGAACCTTGCCCTAAGACTTCTACTATTTCATAAGAGTGTTTTTGACCACGTAGTATGTCTCCTTGAGAAAGTGTTTTATTTTCCATGTATAACTTTTTGAAAGATTATTGTTTTCCACATCCAAAATATGTATAAGATGTGCAGAATGATTGTCTCGATTGTGTTGAGAATTAAGAACTAACATCTTAATGATTTCTTCCTCAGACTTTTGCAGATTGAGCATGAAGCAGAGATTGGCATTGGAAGCTTCTTCGAGCATACCATCAGAACACATATAAAAAAAATCATTAGGTCTGATATCTTTCAATGTAACTATGTCTGCTTTATATCTATGCTCTAAATGAGGTTGAAGAGCACGAGTAATTACATTCTTTCGTGGATGATTTTCTGCATCCTTAGGTGTTAGTTCTCCTATTTTAATAAGGTCATTCACTAAAGAATGATCTTCTGTTTGAAATATAATTTCAGCTCTATCTTCATTTTTTAGAGGACGAATCTGATACACTCGACTATCACCCATGTGTGCGATAGTTGCACCTTCTTCGTGAAGCATCAGAAAAGTCATGGTAGTTCCCATTTTTTTTGCTTCATTAATCGCGGTATCACGTTCGTCTAACAGATTATAAGCTGCATCTATGGCACGTAACAGCAAATTCTCACTGAAATTCTCTCCAGCTTTCATTGCGGCGTTAATTGTTGTACTAATAGCCTCACATACCGTAGAACTTGCTATTTCTCCTGCTTCATGACCACCCATTCCATCACATAAGATAAACATTCGATCTTTTTCATTGTTTATCTTTTCTTGCTCAGGGTACAGCCAATCTTCTTGATGAGGATGTCCTTCCTTATCAACTCTTTGTCCATATTCATAGATGGATAGTGCCTTTATTTTGTATTCCATAAGATCACACTATAAATTAGTCTCTTCAGAATCTTTTATGATGAACTTAACTTCGATATTGGCAAATTTTATAATCATGCCATTTTGAAGTACAATTCGGTCATCTGCCCTCAATTGTTCACCACTTATATAAGTAGGATTCTTATTCTGCCAATTTTGAAGGATATGTTTGCAACAGCCATTAGTTAACCTTGCGACTTCAATTTTAGAATGTTCTCGGCTCATTCTTTTTTCTCCAGAATAGTCAAAAACAGGAACATCTACCTGCTGAGGTGGTTTCTGAAGTTTCCTTCCTATTGTATTTGTTCCAAGATGAAGTTCCCAACTTTTGCCAGATTTTTCAACAAGGCAACCTATAAGTATATTTTTAGAAGTATCGCCTGTAGCAGAATTTGGTTTTTTATCTTCTATGACTGTTTTCTCTTTGTCTTTCTTGCCTAATGAATTCTGGCAATCTGCCACAAGAGAGTTTCTCTTGCACACAGGGCATATAAAATCTACTCGCTTTTTTAACTGTAGCAAAGAACCACAAAATGGACATTTTATTTTTATCAAATCTTCCATTTTAGTATTACCATTTCATTATTACCATCTCATCACTAAATCTACCCCACATCACTGGGTGTTGCTTATCACCCGAAAGGCGTTTAACTCCCTTGCTAACATAATCGAATAACTCCTTTGCCGTAATTATTCGGTCTCGATTAGCATCAGCCCGACCTCTCAACCCATTCTGAAGGCAAGAAGTAAAGAAACCATTCTTCATGTCAGTGCACTCTATTGAAGTTTCATTGTTTCTTGACGACAAAAAAAGGAGCACATTATAGTCATTGAATTCTTGTTTATGCTTCGTGGCTTGTCCCTGTCTCATCTTTCCCGAAAAACAAGCATCCGCAAAAATGATTTTATTTCTAGCCTTGCAATGAGTCATTATTTGACGAATTTCGGAATAAGACAGTTGCGAATCATAAGCACAAAAACTTCCAGGCTTTCCATGCCCACTAAAGAAGAACACAACAGTATCATCGTAAGATGCCTTGGAAAAAGTTGCCTGCAACTTCATACATATACGTTTTTTAGTGGCATTTGCATTTGTTAATAAAACACATTCTGTCGCCAAATTCTTTGTATATATATATATGATTGTCGAAGCATCATTTGCAGGCAGATGCAAATCCATTTTTGTTCCTGGATAATCACTAATTCCAACAGAAACTAAATAGGTTCTAGCATCTGCCACAAATGGCATGAAAAATACGACAAGTAGGCTAATAAATGTTTTGATGAATTGCATGATATAATTACGCCATGTAATTGTCAATATTGCCATCATTCACATAGTCTGGTCCTTGCGCAGAAGAATCATTTTGTACGAGATAGTCATCATGAATAGCTTGCATTGAGATATTCATGTCAGAAATATCTTTCACTTCATCAGGAGTTATCTGTCCATCTTGATTAATATCTTGAGCCATTAAGTCTGCTATATTATCATTGTCAACATCAATAATACCATATTCATGACCATTAACAGAAAGAACTGCATAATCCCACTGACCATCATCACCATGGTCTATGGTTCCATACGACAAAACCTCAATATCGGAATCAGAATCCTCCTCAGGATTATACAAAACTTCTATATCAGAATCTTCTTGCAGAGAATTGGATTCATGTACACCAACACTTGTATTTTGAGGATTATCAACATTATAAGAGATATTTAGATGGCTGCCAAATTCTGCATGTTCGTCATCTGACATGCTCTCCCATTCTTCTGCTGTATAGGTATTAAACACCTTGCCATGCCATACAAATACACCTCCTGCTCCTACTTGATGGCGGGCAGAGGCAAAAGCTTGGGCAAAAGGCAAAGCATTGTCAACTTCTGCTACTGGTATAACTGTATCTACATGAGCTTGTCCATCAACGCCAGCAACAGGTGTACTTTCTAACTCTTCGACTTCTTCCTGTTTCCCTGTTCCTGCGTATGCAGCCGTTGACACCGCCCCTAAAACCACTCCGGAAACGCCTCCTATGGTGACTTGCTTCCAAGATAGCTTTTTATTAGCCTTCTCTGTTATTACATGATTATTTTCCATTGCTATAAAACTTTAATTGTTTAACTTGTGATGCAAAGATACATCCAAAAACACATGAAAACAAGATTTTATGATTATTATGAGCCAACGACATTAGTTCTTTCACGAAATGCTTGCTTTTCATGATTTCTTGGCATTATTCTTTATAGATACATTTACAATAGTTACATCCTTGTTTTGACGTAATACATCATATGGTGTGTTTCCTAAATTATGTCCACATTTTGGATTTGGGCAAATATACTTGTGGCGGAATCTTCATCCAAATCATGCATCTTGATAGTTAATGAATTTTTAGGATTCATGCCTCTTATAAAAAACGCCAATGCTATGATAACAGAAATTCCTGTTGCAATATATCTCATCATACCCAAAGCTGGGATAAACATAAATAATACACCAACACCGCTTAAGATTCCTCCCACTCCTCGTAAATTATTCTTTTTTTGTTCAGCCAACTGTATTTCTATTTTTCGGCTGTCATATTCTTCCCATATTGTCTTAAGATGTAATATGGAAAATTCTGGTGGTGGAGGCGGTGTTACCACATTCAAGATTTTTCTCAGCCCATCAATTATTTTAGGCAAATCAACAGTATATCTATCTTTACCAAGTTGAACGTTTGAACTTTCTTTTATCGTTTTAGCTTCTATCTCTTGTTCATCAACATACGTACTGTTTTGCAAATTAAGATTTCGGATAGTAATCCCCAATACCTTTCGAGAACTATCATCAGAAAACTCCACAATAAGGTTACAATGGTTGCGGCTAACAGAATTAGGAACGCTTTGAGGTGAGCCAACCACAAAAGCCTTTTGCCCCATTTTCACCAAAAGTCTATGTTGATTTTCTTCCCTACCTATGACTATGTCTATTTTTTTCATTACATTATCTTATTTCATTTTTGTCAATTACTAGTAATGGGATATTGAAGTTTTCTTCAAATGGATAAAGCTGAATATAGTAGTGAAGAACTTATGGGGATATTCAGAGAATGCAGTACGTACTCATTTGTGGGTTGCTATCATTGCATATCTGATAATCGCCAAAATCAAGGCTGACTACACAAGTCCGTATTCAATCACCGAGGTGGCTACATTAATAAGAATCTCCGCACTCGAAAGGGTGGATTTGAGAGACCTCATAACTAAGCCAAAGGACTCAATCATTCAAAAACAAGATTTCAAAGAACTCACTTTATTTGATGAATTTTAATAACCGTGCAATTTTATCGCATCAGTACTATTTCTTTTTTATGAATTAAAGATTTTGTCACATCCTTAAAACATATAGCTCTGACTTACTTCCATTCCAACATTCTGAGTGAATTCTTCCATATTCGCTATTCATTTGATGCCCATCACCTGACATTCCGAATGCAAAAAGGGAAATGGCATCATTTTGTTGATCAAAATTAAGAGATGAAGGTACAACTGAGGCATTGCGTTCAATATATTTTTAATAAATATTACAACTGTAACCAACAACTAAGTCCTTTATATAGAGAACAGAAATTATTGTTAGAACTACTAATTGTTTGATCTACAACAATTATGAAATGCCTATTAATAGGAAGTTTCTCAGTATTTGCTTTGGTACAAAGCGGAAATAAAAATAAAAAACAAGTAAGTTTTAATAATTGTATCATTTCGTATGGTTAGATTTTCTCTAAAAACGCACTCGGCACATATGCTGTCACCACCGTTACCAATTCTTCCATCACAACAGCCACTCTCTGTTGTCCTTGCCATCTTGCCACTCTTCCTATCACTCCCTTGAATGCTCCGTCTGTCACTCTTACCATCTGTCCTTTCTTGAACTTTGGCACTTCGGCTAATGCACTATAGTGTTGTCTGTTTCGGCGGCATAGATGATTCTTAGACTTTCCATCTGATGGTTGGGTACAATCATTGGGGTCTTTTCGATTCGGTTGCCAACATGGGTGTGACGATAATAAAAGCGGAGGAAGGGAAGGTTTACGTGTCGTAAACGAAGTGTTTTATTTGGTCTAAGGTTCCGT
>ERZ791624.1539-NODE-1539-length-10110-cov-2.046047_pt1 | contig 10110 bp, 8 predicted proteins | sample MGYA00510058_ERZ791624 | MGnify/ENA primary metagenome ERZ791624 (study PRJEB30046, sample SAMN00715158) | human gut metagenome | study: EMG produced TPA metagenomics assembly of the A metagenome-wide association study of gut microbiota in type 2... | reverse complement strand
TGACACGGAACCATTGGGTGAGTCATAAGTCAAATCCTATGTAGTAAATATTTATGGCAATCATCTTAACACTGTGGCTTGGTGAAAAAATGAGGTGATTTTTCGCTCATATTTACCCATTCTGTATTTTTTTATAGTCTTTATGTGTAAAAATAATATAAAAAGCAGTAATTTTAAAAACGTTTTATTATATTTGCCCGAAAATTGCTATGACTAAGAATCTATTTCGATACTTCTCTACAAAACACGTTTGTAGAAAAATCTGCATTAAGACTTTCAGAAAAACCTAACAGTGAAGTTCGCAAATGTGTGATTTCTATAAGAAATATTTGGAAGGAAAAAGTCTGGAGGCAAATGAGGCAGCAAGAATGACTGCAGAAGAAGATTAATACAAATAAATAAAGTATGGCTAAGAATTTTGAAGATTTTAAAAGACTTTATCCTCTTTCAAAGATTTTGCGCTTTGAAGCAAAACCTATTGGTGCCACTTTGGATAATATAATCAAAAGTGGTTTGCTGGATGAAGATGAACACAGAGCTGCAAGCTATGTGAAGATGAAGAAATTGATTGATGAATACCACAAGGTATTTATTGATAGAGTGTTGGATAATGGATGTTTGCCTTTGGAAGATAAAGGTGATAATAATTCATTGGCAGAATATTATGAGAGCTATGTATCTAAAGCGCAAGATGAGGATGCAATAAAGAAGTTTAAGGAAATTCAACAAAATCTTTGCTCTATTATAGCTAAAAAGCTAACAGACGATAAGGCTTATGCTAATTTGTTTGGTAATAAACTTATAGAGTCATATAAGGACAAAGCTGATAAGACAAAGATAATTGATTCAGATTTGATTCAATTCATCAATACTGCGGAATCAACTCAACTTGTTTCAATGTCACAAGATGAGGCCAAAGAACTCGTAAAAGAATTCTGGGGCTTTACTACATATTTTGAAGGTTTCTTCAAAAATCGTAAAAATATGTATACTCCAGAAGAAAAGTCTACTGGTATTGCTTATCGTCTAATCAATGAAAACCTTCCAAAGTTCATAGATAATATGGAGGCTTTCAAGAAAGCGATAACCAGACCAGAGATACAGGCTAACATGGAAGAGTTGTATTCTGATTTTTCCGAATACTTAAATGTTGAGAGTATTCAGGAGATGTTCCAGCTTGACTATTACAATATGCTCCTTACTCAAAAGCAGATAGATGTCTATAATGCTATTATTGGTGGAAAAACCGATGATGAACACGATGTCAAGATAAAAGGTATCAATGAGTATATCAATCTCTATAATCAGCAGCATAAAGATGACAAGTTACCAAAGCTTAAGGCTTTGTTTAAACAGATTCTTAGTGATAGAAATGCAATTTCATGGTTGCCGGAAGAGTTCAATAGTGATCAGGAAGTCTTGAATGCAATCAAGGATTGTTATGAGCGATTGGCTGAAAATGTTTTGGGTGACAAGGTCCTCAAGTCTTTGCTTTGTTCTTTGAGCGATTATACTCTTGATGGGATATTTATCCGTAATGACTTGCAGTTGACTGATATTTCTCAGAAAATGTTTGGAAATTGGGGCGTGATTCAGAATGCTATCATGCAGAATATAAAGCGTGTCGCTCCTGCCAGAAAGCATAAGGAGTCTGAGGAAGATTACGAAAAAAGAATTGCTGGTATATTCAAAAAGGCAGATAGCTTTAGTATCAGTTATATAAATGATTGTTTGAACGAAGCAGATCCTAATAATGCCTACTTTGTAGAGAACTATTTTGCAACATTTGGAGCGGTAAATACTCCAACAATGAAGCGTGAGAATCTGTTTGCGCTTGTTCAAAATGCGTACACGGAAGTTGCTTCATTACTTCATTCTGATTATCCTACAGCAAAGCATCTGGCACAGGACAAGGCTAATGTTGCTAAAATCAAAGCACTGTTGGATGCAATAAAGTCTTTGCAGCATTTCGTGAAGCCTCTGTTGGGCAAGGGTGATGAAAGTGATAAGGATGAACGCTTCTATGGCGAATTGGCTTCGTTGTGGGCTGAACTTGATACAGTAACACCACTGTATAATATGATACGTAATTACATAACTCGTAAACCATATTCTCAAAAGAAGATCAAGCTAAACTTTGAGAATCCTCAATTGCTTGGTGGTTGGGATGCTAATAAGGAGAAAGACTATGCTACCATTATCTTACGTCGTAATGGGTTGTATTATCTTGCTATCATGAATAAAGAGTCAAAGAAGCTATTGGGCAAGGCTATGCCGTCTGACGGAGAGTGCTATGAGAAGATGGTATATAAGTTGTTGCCTGGTGCTAATAAGATGCTCCCAAAGGTATTTTTTGCCAAATCCCGAATGGAAGATTTTAAGCCAAGTAAGGAACTTGTTGAAAAATATAATACTGGTACTCACAAAAAGGGAAAGAATTTTAATATTCAAGACTGTCACAATTTGATAGATTACTTTAAGCAGTCTATTAGCAAACATGAAGACTGGGGGAAGTTTGGATTTAATTTCTCTGATACTTCTACATACGAAGACCTTAGTGGATTCTATCGTGAAGTTGAACAGCAGGGGTATAAGTTGTCTTTTGCAAGAGTATCTGTTTCGTATATCAACCAGCTTGTTGAAGAGGGAAAGATGTATCTGTTCCAAATCTACAATAAGGATTTCTCTGAGTATAGCAAGGGCACTCCAAATATGCATACTCTTTATTGGAAAGCATTGTTTGATGAACGAAATCTGGCAGATGTGGTTTATAAGCTTAACGGACAGGCTGAAATGTTCTATCGTAAGAAAAGTATAGAAAATACTCATCCAACTCATCCTGCTAATCATCCTATTCTGAATAAGAATAAGGACAATAAGAAAAAAGAGAGTTTGTTCGAATATGATCTTATAAAAGATCGTCGTTACACTGTTGATAAATTTATGTTCCATGTGCCAATCACAATGAATTTCAAGAGCGTTGGCTCAGAGAATATCAATCAAGGTGTGAAGGAGTATCTTCATCATGCTGATGATATGCATATTATTGGTATTGATCGTGGTGAACGTCATTTACTGTATCTTGTTGTTATTGATTTGCAAGGCAATATCAAGGAACAATACTCGCTCAATGAAATTGTGAATGAGTATAATGGTAATACCTACCATACCAATTATCACGATTTGTTGGATGTTCGTGAGGATGAACGCCTTAAAGCTCGTCAAAGTTGGCAGACCATAGAGAATATCAAAGAGTTGAAAGAAGGCTATTTGTCTCAGGTTATCCATAAAATTACACAGCTCATGGTTAAATATCATGCCATTGTTGTATTGGAGGATTTGAACATGGGATTTATGCGTGGTCGTCAAAAGGTAGAAAAGCAAGTGTATCAGAAGTTTGAAAAAATGCTGATAGACAAACTTAACTATCTTGTTGACAAAAAGGCAGATGCTTCTGTTTCTGGAGGCTGGCTAAATGCCTATCAGTTGACTAGTAAATTTGATAGTTTCCAAAAGTTAGGAAAACAAAGCGGATTCCTGTTCTATATTCCTGCGTGGAATACATCTAAGATAGACCCAGTTACAGGATTTGTCAATTTATTAGATGCACGTTATCAGAATGTGGAGAAAGCAAAAGCTTTCTTCTCTAAGTTTGATGCTATCCGCTATAATAAGGATAAGGACTGGTTTGAGTTTAATCTCGACTATGATAAGTTTGGTAAGAAAGCAGAAGGTACAAGGACTAAGTGGACTTTATGCACCCGAGGAATGCGTATTGATACTTTCAGAAATAAAGAAAAAAACTCACAATGGGATAATCAGGAAGTTGACTTGACTGCAGAAATGAAATCTTTATTGGAGCATTATTATATTGATATTCATGGTAATCTCAAGGATGCTATCAGTGCACAAACCGACAAGGCGTTCTTTACTGGATTGCTGCACATTTTGAAGTTGACTTTGCAGATGCGTAATAGTATTACAGGAACCGAAACTGATTATCTGGTATCTCCTGTTGCCGATGAAAATGGAATATTCTATGATAGTCGTTCTTGTGGTGAAGAACTTCCAGAGAATGCGGATGCTAATGGTGCTTACAACATTGCCCGAAAGGGACTGATGCTGATTGAGCAGATAAAAGGTGCTGAGGATTTAGGCAACTTGAAATTTGACATATCCAATAAGGCTTGGCTCAATTTTGCACAAAAAAAGCCATATAAGAATGGATGATTATATTCAGCTTTCAACGTTGAATGACTTTATTTTCTGTCCGTACTCCATATACTTACATAGCGTGTATATGGAGTCGGATGGAGATTTATATAAAGCCGTTCCACAGACCAAAGGTACTCTGGCGCACCAAAGTGTGGATGAAAAGAAAGGGAGTACTCGAAAGGGTGATATTATGTCGCTCCCGGTTTATTGCGATGAGTTGGGCATATCTGGCAAGATTGATGTCTATAAACAGGATAAGCGTTTGTTGATAGAACGTAAGAACAATCTCAAACGCATCTATCGTGGTCAGATTTATCAACTTTGGGGACAATACTTCTGCTTGAAGGAAATGGGATATGAAGTTGAACAACTTGCTTTCTATGAAATATCGACGAATAAGATGATACCAGTTGAATTGCCAGGAGAACTAGGAAAACAGGAACTGGTAGGATACATTGAGCAGTTTAAACGTTATAATCCTGCTTCTACTACGATACAGGTAAATCCAAACAAGTGCATCCATTGCATCTATTGCAATCTTTGCGATAAAACGAATACAGATAATGTTTACACATAAAGACATAGAAATGCGAACCATATTCGTGGTCAATTGCATTGAGCACGACCGTAGTCTTCGAGTAAATAACGGAGAACTGATGTTAGAGGAGATTGAAGGTGATAAGAAAAAGACCTTGACAAAATTCCCTTTCCAGAAGTTGTTGGCTCTTTTCATTATCGGTCACATCACAGTTACTACTCCGCTGATTGATAAATGCAAAAAGTATGGTGTAGCTTTAGTGGTAATGAAGCCTAATCTTCGCCCTGTTTTCTTTTGGGCAAACTCTGCTGAAGCAAACTATCTGCTTCGAAAAAGACAGTTTGAATACAGTACCGAAGATCTAAGCATCGCAAAATGTATTGTATATAATAAGGTATTGAATCAGAAAGCAGCATTATCAAAGACTCGAAAGAAGGATTGTAACACGTGGATGCAATTAAACAATGTGATGCCGCATTGGATACTTTGCCCGACGTTGATGAATACAATCAGTTGATGGGACTTGAAGGGACTGTTGCCAAAACATATTTTTCTGCCTATTATCAGCTTCAGAATTGGAAGGGAAGACATCCAAGGATAAAGAGCGATGTGCTGAATGTGACGCTGGATATTGGTTACTCTATTCTATTCAACTTTATGGAGAGTTTCATTCGCATGTTTGGATTTGATCTATATGTTGGTGTGTATCATCGATTATGGTTCAAACGCAAATCTTTGGTGTGTGACTTAATGGAACCTTTCAGGTGCATTATTGATCATGCAGTGTTGTTGGCGTTTAATAGAAAGCAGTTCTCAGAGAAAGATTTTACTCTTATAAAGCAGGAATATCATTTGAAATATGAGAAGTGTGCTGACTACTACAAGGTATTTTATGAAGAATTGATTGCAAGGAAAATGGATATATTCAAGTTCATTCAGCAATATTATCGTTGTTTTATGGGGTGTAAATCTGCAAAAGAGTATCCTATATTTGAATTTTAAATGATAATAGTTAGTTATGATATTACAGATGATAAGATGCGTACCAACTTCTCCAAGATGCTGAAGAAGAATGGTGCTATCCGTTTACAATTTTCTGTGTATGAGATAAGTAATACAAAGAGAATTGTAGATAATCTTATTGCGAAGATAGAGGCTTATACCAAACATTTCACAGCAGATGATAGTGTAATTCTATTTGATGTTGACACAGATAAACTTACAAAGTATGGCAATGCGATTCATAGAGACAAACCAATAGTCTATTTTTGATATGCAAACATAGACCTCTATGTTTTGCTGTATTTTATACAAACATCAGATAATCAGTGAGTTCTTTGACTTTTTGGGTTATTTATTATTCGAGGGGGATGTTTTTTCTAAAAAAATTACGCTAAAATCTGCCGAATAGCTTAGAATGAGCGATTTATGAGTGTTTCACCTCAATGGAGGTAATGATTTAGCAACGGTTCTAATTTCTGCAATCTGCATACGTTTGCTTACCTAACAACTCTTATTAACTGCAAAATTACAACAATAACACGAAACCGCAAGGGATTTTTGCAACTTTTACAGTTAAATTTCTGTAATTATATAATGTGGCATAATCGTAATCACAGAAAAAAATGTATTTTTGTAGGCAAGAATCATATAAAAACAAGACCCGATAGCTTGACGAATCAGAGGCTACCGGGAATCAACGCTACAAAGATAGTGTTTTTTCTTGTTACAACCAAGTAAATGGACGATTTTTTATGGAATATTTAGAATTTGAGCGAATCTTGTCTGCCAAACGAATGCAGAGATATAAGGATGCTGCGAATGGTGACACTCGCAAGGCTATGGCTTTGTATCGCTACAACTTACGTTTGTCGCAGGAGATGTTTACGATAGTTAGCTGCTTTGAAGTGGCATTGCGTAATGCGATTGATAGTCTTTTGGTGCCGACCTTGGGAGAGAATTGGCTGAAAGATTCTGTTCAAGACAATGGAATATTCTCCAATGGACGCATGAACGAGACAAGGAAAATCATAGAAAAGGCATACAACCGATTGAATAGACAAGGCATATACTCTCATTCCAAACTGATTGCAGAAATGGAATTTGGTGTTTGGAAATATATGTATTCCTCACTACAATATCGTGTGACAGGACAATGTCTGCTAAGGGCATTCCCTAACAAACCTCGTTCGTCAGCTGCGATTCAATACAACAACACATACATATTCAATGAACTTGACAAGGTGAACAGTTTGAGAAACAGAATTGCACACCATGAACCTATCTGTTTCAGACTTCATGCATCGGAAATTGACACAAGTTACATCGTCAATGAATACCAGAAAATTCAGACTTTATTCTCTTGGATGGGAATAGATTCTCGCTCAATGTTGTATGGGCTCGACCATGTGCAGAGTGTCTGTTCCAAAATCAATGCCTTAAAATAATTCATATTTACATTCTTTAACCAAATTTCGTGCAGTCATCAAGCCATTGGTGTATCTATATCAAAATAGATAGTACGAAACAATTCGCTCATGGCTTCGAATATAACAACATTAGTAGAAAAAGCAAAACTAGGTGACGCTGACGCTTTCAGCACATTATACCAGATGTATTATCCTAAGATGAAAGGGATATGCATCAATATTCTTAGAGAGGACAAGGCTGTCATTGATGACCTTGTCTAAGATGCTTTTGTACTTGCGTTTGTTTCGTTGAAAGACTTGAAAAATACTCATAGGTTTAGTCAATGGCTTACAAGTATCACCACTAACCTTGTCTTGAAATATCAGGAGAAAGGTAAGAAGTACAATTTCATTTCCTTGTCTGAAATAGAGGAAGATTTTAGTATCGTGTTGGAAAATGACAGTGCTTCCCAGCAATCAATTCAGTATGAGGAAATCATGTCGGCAATAGACAATTTGCCAGAAGGGTATAAGAAAATATTCAATATGTCCGTATTGGATGGCTTATCACATCGAGAAATCGGAGAATTGCTTGATATTGCCCCACATAGTTCTTCCTCACAATTGGCAAGGGCAAAGGCAATGTTGCGAAATACATTGTTTCCAAGGGCTATGCTTCTCATCGCATTGGCGTTGATAGTCATTCCTGTATATAGATATTTTACAGCAAAGAAGAAACTCGTTTCTAAAAATGATGTGAATATAGTTAGAACCCGAAAGCCAAGTAAAGGCATTACGCCTATGCAAAAGAAACCTAATGTTTCTGTTAGTAGTGCGCAAAATGCTGTTTTATGCTCTAATTATCTAAGTGTTCAACATGGAAAGAACACTGTAATAACTGTTAGTGATTCTATTAAGGCTGGTCAAAATGTTATTGTCGAAATATCCGATTCTTTGCAGGAGAGCCAACATTTTTTGGCAGATAACAAGCGAGATAGTATCATCATAAAAGATTCTGTCTATACACCTATTCCAAATGAGGAAAAATGGATTGCAGGTGATACAAGGACGCACAAGAAAAGTAAATGGCAATTGCTTGCAGCAGGTTCTTTGGGTACTACTCTTGCACAAAACGTCTATAAGATTATAGCAGGCAGCGGTGATGATATAACGAGTGAACAACCATCAGAAAAGAGCTTTACGACATGGGAAGAGTATGCGGAATATCTACATCGCTTAACTCCAACAGACCATACGGCTGAAAATGTTGCCATGATGGATATTGCCGATAACAACAAGGGTAAAATTGAAGAGGCAGAACATCATGACAAACCTATAACATTAGGATTGGCTGTGAACAAGAATATTGGAAAGCATTGGAGTTTGGAAACAGGACTCCAATACTCTTACTTGAAATCATACTTCACCTTAGGTACAGGCGATTACCGTGTTGACAAGGAACAAAAGTTACATTACATCGGTATTCCTGTCAAGCTCTCATACCAATTCATGAGGTACAAGAGGCTGTCAGCTTATGGTTCAGCAGGAGCAAGCATTCAGATACCATTATATGGAAAGACTTATGCAGATTATATAGTAGGAGGAAAGTCTGGCTATACAACGGATTGGAAGACAACATCTTCAATGCAGTGGACTGTTAACACAAACATTGGAATACAATATCAATTTGCACCAAAGCTGACTTTATTTGTTGAGCCTACGCTGAATTGGTATATTCCGAATGGAAGTGCTGTCAAGAATGCTTGGACAGAACGTCCATTTACCTTGACTGTGCCTTTCGGCATTAGGTTCTCTTGGTAAAAAAGTCTCATTTTGCGTGCAGTCTTTATGAACTTTCTGTATCTATATTTACAGAAAGTTCAAAAAATAAGATACATGCAAAAAAGACATACAGACAGGAAGATGTATTTCCGTGACTTGGAGATAACATCTAAGGAGTTTTACATCAGTTACTTGTCAGATTTCACGGAACAGACATCAAAGAGTAGAATCTTGGAGGTTGGCTGTGGCGAAGGAGGAAACTTAGTTCCCTTTGCACAGTTGGGCTGCAAGGTGACAGGCATAGATGTTGCGGAATGCAGAATCAAAGATGCTAAGGCATACTTTTCTGAGATCTGTAATCATGCAACATTTGTATGCTGTGATTTCATGCAATATCCTGTTCCATGTAATGAAGAGGATAAATATGATGTAATACTATTGCATGATGTGATAGAACACGTTCCGACAAAAGAACTTTTTCTTGTACACCTAAGAAAATTTCTGAAAACAAAAGGTGTGCTGTTTGTCGGATTTCCAGCATGGCAGATGCCTTTTGGGGGACATCAACAGATTTGCAGAAGCAAACTTTGCTCCCATCTTCCATTCATTCACTTGTTGTCAAACCCTTTATACAAGTTGTTGCTAAAAACATGCAATGAAGAGAAAGGAACTATAAATGAACTTATGAGCATAAAAGATTGCCGAACAAGTATAGAGTTGTTTGAAAGACTCATACACCAATGTGGCTTTTCGGTAACTGACCAAAAACTTTGGTTCATCAATCCTCATTACAAGCAGAAGTTCCACCTTACCCCACGGCTCTTGCCTCATTGGGTCTGGAGAGTGAAGTATATCAGAAATTTCTTCACCACTTCATGCTGGTATGTATTAAGCATCGGTAATAAAGAGAAATTTTAAAGGAAAGTTATATCGTAAAACTTGATAATCCATGAGGGCGCTAAGCGTACCCTCATAGATTTTTATAATCTTAGACTTTTCTCCATTGAAAACAAATGTAACTTTAGGTTATTCCATTGCTCTTTGAACCATTCAACAATAGGCTGTCTATTGACATATAAAAACAATTGGTTAGGCTTGGTAGAATCAGCGAACACCTTGATTTCTGCATTCTCCACTTTGAACTTTCTTCTGTGTTCCTCGGAATAG
>ERZ791624.1536-NODE-1536-length-10135-cov-1.890179_pt1 | contig 10135 bp, 8 predicted proteins | sample MGYA00510058_ERZ791624 | MGnify/ENA primary metagenome ERZ791624 (study PRJEB30046, sample SAMN00715158) | human gut metagenome | study: EMG produced TPA metagenomics assembly of the A metagenome-wide association study of gut microbiota in type 2... | reverse complement strand
GTCATCGTGGTGACCCACGATCCCAAGGTGGCCGAGGCCGCCGATATCCGGCTGCATATGCAGGACGGAAAGCTCAGCGGGGAAGAACAGTAGAATAGAGCGGGGAATGAAAATACCGCACCCCCTGTATCCCATGGGATACAGGGGGTGCGGGCAGCTTGCAGCCTGCGGGCGGCAAACTCTGCGAGGCTTTTGGGAAAAGCCATCTGTTCAGGATTCGCCGAATTCCCGGGTCAGGTCCCGGTCCAGCAGGGTGCGCAGCTCCGCCATGGGGTCCGCGCCGCAGTAGAGGATGCGGTGCACCGCCTGGCAGATGGGCAGCTCCACGCCGTAGCGCTCCCCCAGCAGCACCAGGGCCTCCACGGTGTAGTACCCCTCCGCCAGGTCCGTATACGTCTCGCCCCGGATGAAGGACTCGCCGAACTGCCGGTTGTGGCTGTACCGGGAGAACACCGTGGCCTCATAGTCCCCCAGGTGGCACAGGCCATAGGCCGAAAGCTGGCTGCCGCCCATGGCCTGGATGAGACGGGCTACCTCCCGGGTGCCCCGGCTCATCAGGGCCCCCTTCAGGCTGGACAGGCCCTTGCCGTCTAAAAATCCGGCGGCGATGCCCACCACGTTTTTGGCGGCGGCCCCTACCTCATTGCCGATGAGGTCCTCCCCGTAGTAAAAGCGGATCAGGTCGCTGGAGAAGGACTGCACCAGCAGGCGCTTTACGTCCTCCCGGCTGCTGTCGATGACCATGCAGTTGGGGATGCCCCGGTAAAACTCCTGCACATGGCCCGGGCCCAGCCACACCGCCACGGCGTTGGAGGGGTCCAGATTCTCCTGGGCGATCTGGCTCAGGCGGCGGCCCGTTCCCTGCTCCAGGCCCTTCATGCACAAAACGAAGATCTTATCCCCCAGGGCCAGGGGCCGCAGCTGGTCCATCAGGCCCTGGAGCCCCTGGGAGCCGATGGAGATCACCACGATCTCCGCCTGCCGGACGCAGGACAGGTCCGTGGACAGCCGGATGCTTTCCGGCAGCTCCAGCAGGTCGTTGCGGCGGGTGGCAAGAAAGCGCTGCATATGCCGGGAGCCGGGGCGGCCATACAGGGTGACGGCGTGGCCGGTGCGGTCCAGATACCAGGCGATCAGCGAGCCCCAGCGCCCGCAGCCGATGACGGTGATGCGCATATAAAAATCCCTCCTGCGGCATGATAACATATCTTGTTTATCATGCCACAGGAGGGGTTCTTTTGCAAGTTAATTTTCTGTGACGCGGAGCTTCCGGGCATAGGCCAGGGTCTGCTTCAGGGCGCTGTCGCGGGGCACCGCCGCCAGGTGGAGCTTGTGGGCATAGGCCAGCAGCTCCCGGAAGCGGCTGTCCGGCGTGAGACCGGCGGCGATAAGGTCCGCCCCGGTGACCTGGGGCCGGGCCATCAGCTCCCGGTACAGAGCCAGCCGCTGCCGCAGCCAGGGCTCCGTATCCTCCCAGGGCCACAGGCTATGGGTGCCCCGGCCGTCTGCCGAGGCCAGAAGGATCAGGTCCTCCGGCTCTATGGACCGGTCAAACATCCGGTTGCTGGCCTTGACGGAGGCGTCGGCCCCCACCAGGGCGTTGGGCTTCATGTGCAGCTGCACCATGTTCCGCACATAGGTCGCTGCCGCCTTCTCCCCCACGATCCGCCGCACCAGGGCGTCCGCCAGGGGCACCCCCGCCGACTCGTGGTCATAGGCGTGGATGCGGCCCCGGACATACTCGGTGGCGGCCGGTTTGCCCAGATCGTGGCACAGGGCTGCCAGCATGAAGGAAAAGGGCTGCCGGGCCCGGCTGCGCAGAGCCGCCGCATGGTCCAGCACCAGCATGGTGTGGGTCCAGACGTCCCCCTCCGGTGAAATCTTGGCTCCTGGGGCACGCCTATCAGGGCCTCCACCTCCGGGAACCAGTGGGACAGCTGGCCCATGTCCCGCAGGGTCTCGAAAAACAGCGAGGGGCGCTCCGCCTGAAGCAGGGCCTTGCGCAGCTCCCCCTCCACCCGCTCCGGCGGCAGGGCGGACAGGTCGATGCCCCGGCACAGGGCGATGGTCTCCGGGGCCGCGGTGAACCCGAACCGGGCGGCAAACTGGGCCCCCCGCAGCACCCGCAGAGGGTCCTCCGGAAAGGTCCGGTCATCCACATGCCGCAGCACGCCCCGGCGCAGGTCCCGGACACCGTGGAAGTGGTCCAGCACCCGGCCGGTCAGCACGTCCTCCATCAGGGCGTTGATGGTGAAGTCCCGCCGCCGGGCGGCCTGCTCCGTGCCCAGAAAGGGGTCCACGGTCACGTCGAAATCCCGGTGGCCCCGGCCAATGGCCCGCTCCCGCCGGGGCATGGCGATGTCCAGGCCATAGCCCTTCAGGCCGTAGATCCCGAAGCTGGCCCCCATCTCCAGGCGGCCTCCCAGGCCGTCTAAGATCTCCTCCAGCTGGCTGGGAGTCAGGCCGTGGACCTCGATGTCCACGTCGGTGTTCTCCCGGCCCAGCAGCCGGTCCCGGACGAAGCCCCCCACATAGTAGGCCCGGCCTCCCAGGGCGGCGGCCTCCCGGGCGATGGCCCGGGCGGCCTCCATATCCCGGGCCGGGTCCCGGCGGCCAGTCATCGCTTCTGCCGCCGGGCCAGGAGGTGGTCAATCCACACCAGCACATAGCCCAGGGCCAGGAAGGCTGCGGCCATGGCCAGGAAGATCAGCAGCACCTTGCCCCAGCCCAGAGCGTCCACGTCCATGAAGGGGTAGGGGTACGGCGAGCCGTTGTAAAACCGGAAGCTGCTGACCCGGGCCCGGATCATGGTGTATACGAAGTAGGCCGCCGGGAAAATACCCCACAGGAAGGGTTCAAACCGGCGATAGTGCCCCTTTTCGTCAAACAGCAGCCAATCCAGCACCGTCAGCAGCGGGGCGGCGGTGTGGAGCAGGTGGTTGGTAATCAGCTGGGTGGGGCCCATGTTGAAGTCCCCGGCGGCCAGGAACAGGTGGAAGGTGATGCCCGTGATGGCCATGGCCATCACCAGGGCTCCCTTGCACACCGGCAGCCAGGTGTCCCCCCGGCGGAGGGTGCGGACGGCGGCGCCGGCAAAATACACGGCGCACAGGATGTTGCTCATCAGGGTGAAGTATTGCAGGGCGGCCAGGTTCAGCCTTCCGCCGAAGAAGCCGCATTGCAGCACCACCCCCACGGCGGCGCACAGGGCGGTCAGGATATGCACGGCCGCAGCAGCGGCCCTGGAACGAATGGGCATAGCAAAATTCTCCTTTTTTGAAAGCGCTGCGGGCCGGTACAGGCAGCGCCTATACCGGCCCGGGAACAGATGGGGTCACTGCTGGCTCTGCTGCCAGCGCCAGGAATCCCGGCACATATCCGCCAGGTCCTTTTCCGCGTGCCAGTGCAGCAGGCGGGCGGCCTTGTTGGTGGCGGCATGGCAGGGGGGCGGGTCCCCGGGGCGGGGGGGGCCGATGCGGTGGGGCACCGCCACGCCGTTGACCCGCTGGAAGGTCTCCACGATCTCCAGCACACTGCTGCCCCGTCCGGTGCCCAGGTTGATGGCCTCCCAGCCCGGATGGGTCCGGGAGTAGTCCAGAGCCGCCGCATGGCCCCGGGCCAGGTCCACCACATGGATATAGTCCCGGACGCCGGTGCCGTCGGGGGTGGGATAGTCGTTGCCGAACACCGTCAGCTCCCGGCGGATACCGGCGGCGGTCTGGGTGATATAGGGCATGAGGTTGTTGGGGATGCCGTTGGGCAGCTCGCCGATGAGGCCGCTTTCGTGGGCCCCCACGGGGTTGAAGTACCGCAGGCACACCGCCGCAAGAGAAGGGTCCGCCTTGGCGGCGTCCCGCAGGATCTGCTCGATCATCAGCTTGGTCCAGGCGTAGGGATTGGTGCAGCCGCCGGTGGGCATATCCTCCCGGCAGGGGGCCTCCGCATTGCCGTACACCGTGGCGGAGGAACTGAAGATCAGCCGGTGGACCCCGTGGTCCGCCATCACCTCCAGCAGGGCCAGGGTGGTGTCCAGATTGTTCCGGTAATAGGCCAGGGGCTTCTGCACGGACTCGCCCACGGCCTTGTATCCGGCCAGGTGCACCGCCGCGGCGATGTCATGGGCCCGGAACACCCGGTCCAGGGCCTGCCGGTCCGACACGTCCATCCGATAGAACACCGGGGCCCGGCCGGTGATTTTTTCGATGCGCTCCGGCACGTCCGGGCGGCTGTTGGACAGGTCGTCGGCGATGACTACGTCATAGTCCCGCTGCAGCAGCTCCACCGCGATGTGGGACCCGATGAACCCGGCTCCGCCGGTAAGCAGTACGGTTTCCTTCATGATGCTTCCTCCCGATACCGAAATTTGATTCAGGGTCACTGGGCGGCCTGGCGCACAACGGCGGAGAACAGATACACCCCGGTGCCGTCGTACAACGGGGCTGTCAGCTGCTGGGCCAGGCCGCTGTGACGGTGGACATAGTACAGGGGGATGACCCAGCCGTCCTCCACCAGCATGGCCTCCGCGTCCTCCAGATAGGCGTCCCGGACCTCCACATGGCCGGAGGCGTCCGCCGCCCGCAGCAGCATGTCATAGGCGGTGGAATAGAAGTACCCATTGCCGCTTTCCCACAGGGACAGCAGGCCCGAGGCGTCGCCCCGGTCAGCGGTGACGGTGGTCAGGGCCACCATAAACTCGCCCTGGTTCAGGGCATCCGCCAGCTCCTGGGCCGTGGCCCCCCGCAGGATGGCGATGAGCCCCAGCTTCTGCTTCCAAGCGTCCTGGACGGCGGCGGCGGTCCGGGCTGCCGTCTCGTCGGCGCTGTCATACAGCAGGGTGATCTGCCCGGCGGCCCCCACGCCGCCTGCCTCCTCCAGCAGGGTCTTGGCCTGCTGGCACAGGGCCTCGTAGTTATCAGGCTCATTGTCGATGAGGCTGCCGCTGCCCTGGCGGAAGTCGCCGCCCATGGTGTTGCGCAGCCCCGGAGGGACAATGCCCTGGGCGGGGTCCAGAGGCTGGCCCTCCGTCAGCGCGTTCCGGTCGATGGCCAGGGCCAGGGCCCGGCGCAGGGACTCGCTTTCCAGGCTGCCGGTCCGCTGGTTCAGCAGCAGCAGGGTGGTCTGGGGATAGGGATCGGAGGTGTCGCCCTCCGGCAGGTTCATGGCAAAGTCCACATCGCCGCCGGACAGCAGGTCCGCCCGGGCCTGGCCGTCCGTCTCGAACCGGAACTCCAGCACGTCCGGCCCCAGGCGGCGGGCGTCATAGTACCCGTCGGCTGCCTGGGCGGTGAGGCCCGTCTCGTTCCAGCCGGTGGCCCGATAGGGGCCGTCGGTCAGCAGGGTCTCGGAGTGCAGGGACCAGTCCTCCCGCTCCGCCGCGTCGCTGCGCACCGGCATGGTGGCCGTCCCGGCGCAGACATCCGTCAGGAAATAGGCGCACTTGTAGGAGAGCTTCACCACGAAGGTGAAGTCGTCCGGGGCGGATACCTGAAGAAGGCTTCCGTCCTGCTTGGCCTGCACCTGGTCAAAGCCCGCCACCATGTTCAGCAGAGCCGCATGGGGGGAGCCGGTGGCCGGGTCCGCCAGCCGCTGCCAGGCATAGACAAAGTCGTGGGCGGTGACGGTCTGCCCGTCGGACCAGCGGACGTTCTGCCGCAGGGTGAAGGTATAGGTCTCGGTGCCGTCCAGGTTGTCCTCCACGGTGTAGGACTTGGCGGCGGCGTAAACCGGCTGGATGCTGCCGTCCTCCCCCCGGGAGAGCTTCATGAGATTTTCAAACAGGTGGGCCACCACCGTGCGCTCGGCATCGGAGGAGGCCATGGCGGGGTCCAGGGTGGCCGGGGCGGCGTCCAGGCACACCCGCAGGGTCATGGTGTCCCGCGGCTGGGCGCAGCCGGTCAGGGCCAGCATGCACAGCACCAGCAACAGGGCCATGTACCGTATCCGTCGTTTCATAGGGGCCACGCTCCTTACTTCGATTTGGGCTCCGCAGGGGTCACCCGGCCGTCCTCCTCCAGGGTGGCGGGGATGATCTGGCTGCGGGTGTTGCGGGCGATGTCGTCCAGCCGCATGCGGGAGGGGAAGTCCGACAGCAGGGTATAGGCCACGCCGTGCTTCCTGGCCCGGCCGGTGCGGCCGATGCGGTGGATGTAATATTCGTTCTCCTCGGGCACCTCGAAGTTGAACACCGCGTCCACGTCGTCCACGTCGATGCCCCGGGAGGCCACATCCGTAGCCACCAGCACGGCCAGCTTGCCCTCCCGATAGCGCTGCATGGTCTTTTCCCGCTGGCTCTGGCGGATGTCGCCGTGGATGCACTGGGCGTCCAGCCCCCGCAGCTGCAGGAACTTGGTCAGTCGCTCGGTGGAGCCCTTGGTGTTGCAGAAGCAGATGACCCGGTCCAGCTGCTGGGCGCGGATGATGGAGGCGATGGCGTCCACCTTCTTGTCAGACGGCACCTCGATGCGGTATTGCAGGATATCGGGCTTGTTTTCCCGGGTGGCCTGGACGGTGATCTCCTCCGGGTCCCGCTGATACACCCAGGAGATGTCCATGACCTCCCGGGAGATGGTGGCGGAGAACATCCCCAGATTCTTCCGATGGGGGATCTTGTCCAGAATCCGGGTCACATCGTGGATAAAGCCCATGTCCAGCATGCGGTCCGCCTCGTCCAGGACCACGGTCTGCACCTGGCCCAGGGTGACGGTGCGGCGCTTCATATGGTCGGACAGGCGGCCCGGGGTGGCCACCACGATCTGGGGCCGCCGCTTCAGGGCGTTGATCTGCTTGCCGATGGGCTGGCCGCCGTACAGGCACACCAGCCGCACCCCCTCATGGCACACGGCGATCTGGCGCATTTCGTCGGTGATCTGCATGGCCAGCTCCCGGGTGGGGGCCAGGATCACCGCCTGGACCTCCTCGCTTTCCGGGTCGATGCGCTCGATGATGGGGATGCCGAAGGCCATGGTCTTGCCGGTGCCGGTGGGGGCCTTGGCGATGACGTCCTTCCCCTCCAGCATGGGGGGGATGCACCCGGCCTGGACGGGGGTGCTGATCTCATATCCCTTGTTCCTTATGGCGCGCATGGTGGCCTCGGACAGGCCGAAGCTGTCAAAGGGCGCGCCCTGTGTAAATTCCATAGCAGTTTCCTCGTTTTCTATATATTCAGCCAGGATACATTATACCATATCTGTCAATATGTCCCCGTACTGCTCCAGCAGCCACCAGGTGATCCGGGCCGTCAGCCCCCACAGGGGATACGGCAGCCCCTCGTACACCGGCACCTCCATGCGCCCGGCCTGCCAGGGATATCCGGCGGAGGCCCCCACCCGGTCATAGGGAAAGTCCGGCCCGATCTCCGGCCGCAGGGGATAGCGGTAGATAGCCGGGGGATGGGCTGCCAGCCAGGACAGGGGCGCCGTGAAGGTGTCCTGCACCTCGTCGGGACTGGGGCGCAGCACCGCCGCCGGGTCCACCCGGCCCAGCACCGGATACATGAGCCCCTCGGACCGCAGGTACAGAAAGTCCAGGTCCCCGAAAATCTCAATGGCCTCCGCCGGAAGGCCCAGCTCCTCGAAGGTCTCCCGCAGGACGCACTGCCGGGGCGTCTCCCCGGCCTCCATCCGTCCCCCGGGGAAGCACACCTCACCGCTGTGGTGGTGCAGCTTCGCCGGGCGCACCTCGTATAAAAGGCTCAGCCCCCGGGGCGTTTCCACCAGGGGCACCAGCACCGCGTATTCCCCCCGTGCCTGCTGCAGGGTGGTGCGGTGGGCCGCCATTCTGCGCCGCAGCGCCTGTTCATCCATGCTTTCTCCCCCTTTTCACCACCACTATACCACATTCCGGCCCGAAGAAAAAGCAAAATCCATAAAAACGCCGGAATTCGCAAAAAGTTCTTGCAATTGAAAAAATCAGGGCATATAATGTAAAGGTTGAGAGATTTGCTATGCAAAAGCATAGCAAAAAAATAGAATGTGCCATTCCCTCGCCCCTTCGGGGCAACCGGGAATGATGCACAAAACTTCATGCACAGAAGAGTTTGCCTGTTTTCGTGGTGCGCCGCACAGTGCATGAATTTTGCTATGCAAAAGCATAGCAAAACAAGAAATGTGCCATTTCCTCGCCCCTGTGGGGCAACCGGAAATGATGCACAAAAACTTCATGCACTAACATTTGCGCATTTTCGTGGTGCAGTGCTCACGCATGAAGTTTTATACCCAAAAGAAAGGGGTTTTACCTTTGCAGAACGAAAAACTGAGAAACGTAGCCATTATCGCCCACGTGGACCACGGCAAGACCACCCTGGTGGACCAGATGCTCAAGCAGGGCGGCGTGTACCGGGAGAACCAGGAGACGGTGGAGCGGGTCATGGACTCCAACGACCTGGAGCGGGAGCGGGGCATCACCATCCTGGCCAAGAACACCGCCATCCAGTACGGCGACACCAAGATCAACATCGTGGACACCCCGGGCCACGCCGACTTCGGCGGCGAGGTGGAGCGCATCCTGAAGATGGTCAACGGCGTGATCCTGCTGGTGGACGCCGCCGAGGGCCCCATGCCCCAGACCCGCTTCGTCCTCAGCCGGGCGTTGGAGCTGGGTCACCGGGTCATCGTGGTGGTCAACAAGATTGACCGGCCCGACCAGCGCATCCATGAGGTCATCGACGAGGTGCTGGAGCTGCTGCTGGACCTGGACGCCACCCCGGAGCAGCTGGATTCCCCCATGCTGTTCTGCTCCGCCCGCCAGGGCGTCGCCTCCTACTCCCCCGACGTGCCGGGCACGGACCTCAAGCCCCTGTTCGACACCATCCTCAGCTATATTCCCGCCCCGGAGGCGGACCTGGACCAGCCCTTCCAGATGCTGGTGTCCGCCATCGACTATAACGAGTTCGTGGGCCGCATCGCCATCGGCCGTGTGGAGCGCGGCGTCCTGAAGCAGAATCAGGAGATCGCCGTGTGCAACTATCACGACCCCGACGCCCCGGCCAAGAAGGCCAAGGCCGTGTCCATGTACGAGTTCCAGGGCCTGGGCAAGCAGCCCATCACCGAGGCCACCGCCGGCAACATCATCGCCATGTCCGGCATCGGCGACATCACCATCGGCGACACCATCTGCGCCCCGGAGTGCGTGGAGCCTCTGCCCTTTGTAAAGATATCCGCCCCCACCATGGAGATGACCTTCTCCGTCAACGACTCTCCCTATGCCGGCCGCGAGGGCAAGTTGTCACCTCCCGCCAGCTGCGGGACCGCCTGTTCCGGGAGACCCTGAAGGACGTGTCCCTGCGGGTGACGGAGATCGACGGCGCCACCGACGCCTTCAACGTGGCGGGCCGGGGCGAGATGAGCCTGTCCATCCTCATCGAGACCATGCGCCGGGAGGGCTATGAGTTCCAGGTGTCGCCCCCCCGGGTGCTGTACCGCACCATCGACGGCAAGAAGTGCGAGCCCATCGAGCGGCTGGTGGCCGACGTGCCCAGCGAGTCCGTGGGCGCGGTCATCGAGAAGCTGGGCTCCCGCAAGGGCGACCTGATCGAGATGACCCCCGTGGGCAGCCGCATGAAGCTGGAGTTCCTGATCCCCGCCCGGGGCCTGTTCGGCTATCGCAACGAGTTCCTGACGGATACCCGGGGCGAGGGCATCATGGCCTCCGTGTTCGACAGCTACGCCCCCTATAAGGGCGACCTGAGCCGCCGGAACACCGGCTCCCTGGTGTCCTTCGAGACCGGCGAGTCCGTCAGCTACGGACTGTTCAACGCCCAGGAGCGGGGCGCCCTGTTCATCGGCCCCGGCGTCAAGGTGTATGAGGGCATGATCGTGGGCGTGTCCCCCAAGCAGGAGGACATTACCGTCAACGTCTGCAAGAAGAAGCAGATGACCAACATGCGGGCCGCCGGGTCCGACGAGGCCCTGCGCCTGGTGCCGCCCCGGAAGCTGAGCCTGGAGCAGTGCCTGGAGTTCCTGGCCGACGACGAGCTGCTGGAGGTCACCCCCGAGAGCCTGCGCATGCGCAAGACCATTCTCAATCACGAAAAGCGCATGAAGGCCACCCACGGCGGCAAGAAAAAGTAAATAAGATATAGAATCCCCCCCCCCCCCCCCCCCCCGGGGGGGGTTTTTTTTTTATTCTAAATTCTTTT
>ERZ791624.1534-NODE-1534-length-10145-cov-1.724381_pt1 | contig 10145 bp, 8 predicted proteins | sample MGYA00510058_ERZ791624 | MGnify/ENA primary metagenome ERZ791624 (study PRJEB30046, sample SAMN00715158) | human gut metagenome | study: EMG produced TPA metagenomics assembly of the A metagenome-wide association study of gut microbiota in type 2... | reverse complement strand
TGTGCCATCTACTACGGGCAGAAAAGCCACGTCGCCCAGGTCGCCGATACCGGTACCGCTGAGCAGCTTGGTACCCACTGTAACCACCTTAATCAGATTTGTACTGCCCGGAGTACCGATAGGCACGCCGGCAGTTATAACAACAGATGCGCCGTCCTTAATTACGGAGTGATGCAGAGCACACTGCAAAGACAGCTCAATCATTTCATCAGTATTTGTGGAGTATGGCCCCAAAAGCGGCAGCACACCCCAATAAAGCTGCATCGCACGCACACGCTCAGGCAAGCGTGATACAGCAACAACAGTACATTGAGGCTTATATTTGGCAATCATACGTGCCGTAAAGCCTGATTCGGTAATCGTAAGAATAGTATCTGCCTTTATTTCCTGAGAAATCTGTACGGTAGCATGGCTGATAGCGTCGGTAGAATGAATGCGCTCGCTGATGCCCTTCTTTTGGAAGATATGCACATAATCAAGCGCATTTTCCGTGCGAACGGCAATCTTGGCCATCGTCTGCACCGCCTCCAGCGGATATTTGCCGCTGGCAGTTTCGCCGCTCAGCATAATAACGTCGCTGCCGTCGAAAATAGAGTTGGCAACGTCGCTGGCTTCGGCACGGGTTGCACGGTAGCTGTTAATCATGCTTTCCAGCATCTGCGTAGCCGTAATAACAGGCTTGCCCGCCTTATTGCAGCGCGCAATGATATCCTTCTGTACCAGCGGTACATCCTCGGTCGGAATCTCTACGCCCAGATCGCCTCTGGCAACCATAATGCCGTCGGATACGCCGATAATTTCATCGATATGCTGCACACCGGCCTCATTCTCGATTTTGGAAATAATCCCGATAGAAGAGCCTGCTTCCTCAAGCACCTTACGGATAGCGATAACATCATCGGCCTTCTGCACAAAAGATGCCGCAATATAATCCATATCATGCTCGACAGCAAAAAGAATATCTGCCCTGTCCTGCTCCGACAAGAATGGCAGCTTCAGCTCAATGCCGGGGCAAGCCACGCGCTTACGCGAGCTCAGCTCACCGCGTTGACCACCTTGGTATAAATTCTGCAGCCGTCAATGCGTACAACCTTTAAGGAAAGCAGTCCGTCGGCCAGCAGAATATTGCTGCCGATTTCTACCTCCTGCGGCAGACCTGCATAATTAACGTGTGCCATATGGCGGTCGCCCAGGTATTCTTCTGTAGTCAGGCAGAAATCATCGCCCTCGTTCAGCTCGATTTTGCTTTCAGCAAACATGCCCAGGCGCATTTCCGGGCCCTTGGTATCGGCAATCGTAGCAATTACCTTCCCGGCCTCTTCTGCTGCCTGACGCACCAGCTGCAGCCTTTTGCCATGGTCCTCATGATTACCGTGCGAAAAGTTGAAGCGTGCCAAGTCCATGCCTGCAAGCATCATCTTACGCAGCAGCTCTACATTGTCCGTGCTGGGACCTACTGTACAGATAATCTTCGTTTTCTTCATCAGGACTGCGCCTCCTCAGTACTGAAACTTATTCTCACACAAAACCTCATAGGCATCCTCTGCCTCCGAAACCGGCAGACAGATTTCATAAGCCTTGTTATGCTTGCCGCCGGCGCTTTTCAGCTGTACCAAAAAGCCGTTTTCCGTCAGCATTTGCTTTATTTTTTTGGCTTGTTCCTCAGTGTGGGCAATATAAATTGTTTTCCACATACTAGAATGCCTCCTGTAAATCAGGTAATTGGATTATGCCTTGTAAGCTTTGATTTTTTCAATCAGCTTCGGCAGGATTACATTTACATCACCTACGATGCCATAATGAGCAACGGTGAAAATCGGTGCCTCTGCATCCTTGTTGATAGCGATGATGATATCGCTGTCCTTCATGCCGGACAGATGCTGGATAGCACCGCTGATGCCGCAGGCAAAGTAGATATGCGGAGTAACGGATTTGCCGGATTGGCCAACCTGTTGGGAGTGAGTCAGCCAGCCTTCGTCGATAGCGGCACGAGTGCCTGCTACTGCGGAATTTTCAAAGAGAGCAGCCAGCTGTTCCAGCACGTCGAATTTTTCCTTGCTGCCAAAGCCACGGCCGCCTGCTGCGATCATATCAGCTTCATCGATCTTAACCGCGTTTTCGCTGCTCAGAGCTTCTTTTTTGACCAGTTCAACACGGCTTACAGCGCCTGCTTCCGGAGTGAAGGCAATAACCTCACCGGTACGGGTGTTATCCAATTCAGCCGGTTTGAATACTTTAGGACGAACGGTACCCATTTGCGGACGGTTAACGTCGCAGATGATGGTAGCACAGATGTTGCCGCCCAGTGCGGGACGAGTCCAGGCAACGAGCTTGTCATCGGTTACATCCAGAGCGGTGCAGTCAGCGCACAGGCCGGTATGCAGACGTGCTGCAACACGCGGAGCCAGGTCACGGCCGTCATCGGTAGCACCGAACATAATGGAAGCCGGATCATATTTCTTGGACAGCTGACAGATAGCATCGGTATATAACTCGGTATCATAATCTGCGTATTTAGCATCCTCAACAACATAAACAACATCAGCGCCGGCAGCAATCAGCTGCTGCGGCAGCTCGCCTGCAGCAGCGGTCACCAGTACCGCACAGCATTTTTCCTCCAGCTTGGCACACAGCTCTTTGGCAGCGCCCAACAGCTCAAAGGTAACATTCATCAGCTGACCATTTTCCTGTTCAGCAATAACCCACATATTTACACACTCCTATTCGTTATCTTCAGTATCGTCAGTTTCGGCAATAGCTATAGCCTCCATGGGACATTCGCGGATGCAGGCACCGCAGCAGACACACTGCTGCATATCAATCTGCGCCTTGCCCTCACGCAGCGTCGCAGCGCCCATCGGGCAGACTGCCACACATTCCTCACAGCCACAGCAGAGCTGCCTGTTTACTTTTATCAGCATGGTTCACCTTAGCGGGTAATAACCTCTGCCTTAACCAGCTTTTCAAACAGCATATCTACTGCTGCATCAGCATCTTCTTCGGTAATGATTTCGCCGTTGATTTCAGGCGGGGTCGGGGTGAAGGCTTTTTTAACCTTAGTCGGAGAGCCCTTCAGGCCTACGGTTGCAGGATCAAGATCCAGGTCAGCAACAGTCAGAGTAGGAATCTGTGCCTTACGTGCTTTCATTTTGCCCTTAATGCTGGCAAAACGCGGCTCTTTTTCGGATTTGGTTACGGTAACCAGCAGCGGTGCAGCACAAGCCAGAGTCAGCTGGTAGTTTTCGTTTTCACGGACAACAACAAATTTACCGTCAGCATAATTCAGGCTCAGAGCGCCGGTAATCTGCGGAATTCCCAGATGCTCGGCCATTTCCGGGCCAACCTGTGCGGTATCGCCGTCTACTGCCTGCTTGCCGCAGAGTACAAGGTCGAACTCGCCCAGATGTTTTACAGCAGCAGCCAGAGCAAGGCTGGTTGCCAGAGTATCACTGCCGCCCAGAACGCGGTCGCTCAGCAGAACGCCGTCATCAGCGCCCATAGCGATTGCTTCCTTCAGAATATCGGTTGCCTGGGGCAGGCCCATGGTCAGTACAGTTACCTTAGCGCCTTCTTTGTCCTTCAGGCACAGTGCTACCTCCAATGCCTGACGGTCATAGGGATTCATAATATTTTCTACACCCGTACGGTCCAAGGTATTGGTTTCGCGGTTAAATTTTACTTTTGCCGTATCCGGCACTTGTTTTAAACAAACGAGAATATTCATTTGCTGCCTCCTTAAGCTTATTACAGGAGCTGCTGCTCCGGCTTTTTTACATTCTTCTCTTTATTTTAGCATTTTTGTACTTAAACTTGCAAGTCAATCATGAAAGTTTATGAAAAACAGCTCAAATAATTAAATCAGCCTTTCTTTACTACGCAGTTTTCGCCCAGTATTTTGACGACATCCTCGGCGAAACCCGGCGCTTCGCTGTTTACCCAGAAGTTGGGCGTTGTCTTGATAAGCTTACGCGAGCCCATCAGCTGCAGGTATACGCAGTCATCGCCCTTGTATTTTTGAAACAGCTGCATCAGCTCACGCTGCACCAGCGGATTTTCCAGATGCGCTTCGATGCGCAGGCGGATTTCCGTAGGCGGCTTAGACGGCAGAGCGCGCACGCTGTTGGCAATAATCTTGCTTTCACGCTCATCCACGCTGAAGCGTCCTTCAATCGCCACAATGCTGTCCTCATAGATATCCTTGACATTTGTATGATAAGCCTGCGGGAACACGATAATCGGGAAGCGTCCGCTGAAATCCTCCAGCGTCAGAAGAGCCATCGTATCGCCGCGCTTGGTATTTTTTATCACACAATCCGTAATAATACCGGCCACACGCACAAACTGTCCATCCTGCACCTGCGTTTCGCCGCCGAACTGGTGCAGCGGCATGAAGCGCTGCAGCATTTGCTTGTAATCGCTCAGCGGATGGTCGGTAACGTAAAAGCCGATGATTTCCTTTTCGTTCTGCAGAATAAGCTGCTTGGGGATTTCCGGCAGCGGCGGCAGCTTGATTTCCGTCACGCCGAAGCTGTCATCTCCGAACAGTCCCAGCTGGCCGTTAGCTTTGTCCCTCTGGCAGGCAGCGCCCAAATCAATCGCCTGGTCCATAATAGCCAGCATCTGCGAGCGTCTGGCGCCGAAGGAATCCATTGCGCCGCATTTAATCATATTTTCGATAACACGCTTGTTGACCACGCGCATATTCACACGGCAGCAGAAATCCGTCAGACTCTTGAACGGACCGCCCTCGTTACGGGCGCTGATAATTGCATCGACTGCGGCATCACCGGTATTTTTGATGCCTGCCAGGCCGAAGCGGATAGACGAATTTTGTGTACCGTAAAGTTGTGACCGCTTTCGTTGACATCCGGCGGCAGGATTTTGACATTATCATTACGGCAGACGTTGATATACCAGCTCACCTTATCCGCATCACCGATAATGCTGTTGAGGAAGGCCGCATAGAACTGCGGACGCCAGTGCGCCTTCAGATAAGCGGTTTCATAGGCTACCAGCGCATAGGCTACGGAGTGGGATTTGTTGAAGCCGTAACCGGCGAAGTGCTGCAAGAGCGAGAAAATCTGGTCGCTGAGCTCTTCGGGGATATCATGCAGCTTTTTGGCACCGTCGATAAAGGACTGGCGCATAGAATCCAGCTCCTTGGCCTTCTTCTTGCCCATCGCACGGCGCAGAATATCTGCCTGACCGAGCGTAAAGCCTGCCAGTGCGGAGGTTATCTGCATAACCTGCTCCTGATACAGGATAACGCCGTAGGTATCCTTCAAAATAGGCTCCATCAGCGGATGCAGCACCTTGGCTGTGCGCTGTCCGTGACGGCCGGCGATAAAGTCCTCCGCCATACCGGTGCCCAAAGGACCCGGACGGTACAGAGCCACCAACGGAATCAGATCCTCAAAGCTTTCGGGAGCCAAATCCATAACCAGCTTGGTGATGCCTGCCGACTCCAGCTGGAAAACGCAGGACGTTTCACCTCGGCGCAGCATAGCGCAGGTTGCCTCATCTGCCAGCGGAATGTTATCAATATCAACTTCTTCACCGTAGTTTCGCGGATAAAGCGAATGCAGTCACCGATAACTGTCAGCGTGCGCAGGCCTAAAAAGTCCATCTTCAGCAGACCAAGCTCTTCTACCTTATTTTTATCGTACTGGGTGATGACGCCACCCTCACTGCCCTGCTGCAGCGGCACGTAATTTTTCATATTATGCGGCGCGATAATAACACCGGCGGCATGCGTGCCTGCGTTACGCGGCAGGCCCTCCACGCTTTGCGCAAGGTCAATCAGCTTTTTGACCTCCGGGCGCGAGTCATATGCCTGACGGAAGTCCTTGCTGCCGTTCAGCGCCTTCTCCAACGTAATGCCCAGCTCACGCGGAATCAGCTTGGCGATTTCGTCTACCTCGCCGTAGCTCATGCCCAGTGCCTTGCCCACGTCGCGCACCGCCGCGCGCGCCTGCAGTGTGCCGAAGGTAATAATCTGCGCCACACGCTCCTGTCCGTAACGACGCACCACGTAATCCAGCACCTGATTACGCTTTACATAGCAGAAGTCGGTATCAATATCAGGCATGCTGACGCGTTCAGGATTTAAAAAGCGTTCGAACAGCAGATGGTAACGCAAGGGCTCAATATTCGTTATACGCAGCAGATAGGCCACAATACTGCCTGCGGCACTGCCGCGTCCCGGACCGACCGGAATATCATGGCTGCGGCAATAATTGATAAAGTCCCAGACAATGAGGAAGTAGCAGGCGTAGCCCATCGTATTGATGATGTCCAGCTCAAAATCCAGACGCTTGCGGACCTTCTCATCCACAACCTCATAGCGCTTAGGCAAAGCTTCCTCGCACAGGTGACGCAAATAGCTCACAGCGTCAAAGCCCTCCGGCACCGGGAACTCCGGCAGCAGCAGATGGCCGAACTCCATCTTCACGTTGCAGCGGTCAGCAATTATATTGGTATTGCTCAAAGCCTCCGGACAATCGCCGAACAGTGCCTCCATCTCATCATAGCTTTTCAGATAATAGCTGTCGTTATTAAAGCGCATACGGTCAGGCTCATCAACCGTACTCGTCGTCTGAATGCACAGCAGAATATCCTGCGCTGCGGCATCCTTTTGCTGCACATAATGCAAATCGTTTGTCGCTACCAGGCCAAGACCGAACTCCTGCGCCATCTGCTTCAGTTCCGCGCTGACCTTGTGCTCCTCATCAAGGTCGTGGTCCTGAATTTCCAAAAAATAATTTTCCTTGCCGAAAATGTCTATATATTCCTGAATGCAGCGGCGTGCTCCCTCTAGGTTATCCTGCAGAATCATCTGCGGCACCTCGCCGGCAACGCAGGCACTGAGGCAGATAATGCCCTCGTGATAGGTGCGCAGTACGTCCTTGTCTACGCGTGGTTTATAATAAAAGCCCTCCAGCTGACCGATGCTGACGATTTTCATCAGATTATGGTAGCCTGTATCGTTCTCCGCCAGCAGAATCAAATGATACATGCCACGGTTATTCTTTTCCAGATGCGAACCCTTGGACAGGTAAACCTCGCAGCCGATAATCGGCTTGATGCCTGCCTTGGTACACTCCTGATAAAATTCCACTGCGCCGTACATTGCGCCGTGGTCGGTAATCGCCAGGCTGTCCATCCCCAGCTCCTTGGCATAGGCCACCAGCTCAGGGATTTTTGAAGCGCCGTCCAGCAGGCTGTATTCCGTATGTACATGTAAATGAGTAAAGCGTTTTGTCATCTCTTGCTCCTTAAATTAAAAGACCGCTGCCGCGCAAATCTGCGGCAAATGTATGTAAATATTTCTTTTCTACTCCCCTTTTTTTCCCCATGCTAAACCGATGAGCAAAAAGAACAGATTATACACGAGCGCCGGCAACAGGCTGTTGATTTCCCAAGGACTGATATGCTTCCAGAAAAGTGCCGCAAAAATACCTGCACCCATAGCAGCCACGCCCATCGAAGCGCGCACCCTGCCCGGGAAGAAGATGCAGAACGTCAGCGGCAGAAAGATACCGCTGCCTCGCAGCGCCATGGACAGGTAATTCCACTCCAGCACCGACGAATCAAGGTGCATAAAAACAAACACCATCGCAGCGACAGAAACGGCCAGCACGCTCAGGCGGCTTGCCCACAGCTGGCCTGCAGCCGTAGCCTTAAGCCAGATTTTGCTGACGATGTCACGCGAAATCATCGTACCTACGCCCAGCGCCAGACCGGCGATTGAGCCCAGGGCCGAAAGCAGCACGGCGCCCAGGCCGATACCGCCGAGCCATTGCGGCAGATAGGTAACGAGATACAATGGCAGTGCATCAATAGAATTTATCTCCGGATGATGCAGATGCATGAACATACCGATCATTACTGACGGCAATCCCACAGGAATTACTATCAGCGCGGCAGCACAGCAGCCGACAGCTGCAGCTTTGGTATCGCGCGCCGAAAACAGCGCCTGCACATAGGTCTGCGTAGAAATAACGCCCACAATCATCGAGCCGAGGCTGACAAGACCGTCCTCAACGCCGCGTCCGAAAAGGCTGAACCATGGATATGCTGCGAAGCTCTGCGTCAGGCCCTGCCAATGTCCCATATCGGCGTAGGCCAGAAAGCCGCCGACGAAAATGCTGGCGAAAATCAGCACAATCTTAAAAATGCCGGCCATACCGCTGCTGCTGAGGCGCCGAAAAACACCAGCAGCAAAGTAACAGCGATAACAATTGCCGCTGCAGCCAAAAGCGGTACACCGAACAAGCCGGCAATCAGATGCAGCGCTGTAAGCGTGCTCGCTACAATACTGAAAAAAATGCCGGCGCAGGCGCTGAAGGTCGCCAACCACCCCGCAGGCTTGCCGTAATCCGTAACGAGATACTCCGCTACTGTGGTCAGTGAGCTGCGGCGCAAGGGCACAGCATAAAACGCCGCCATCAGCAAAAGCGCAATGCCGCTGCCAAGCGTAAACCACCAGGCCGTCAGCCCCAGCTTGAAGCCAAGCTGCGCCGTACCAACGGTAGCAGCGCCGCCGACAATCGTACCGATAATCGTGCCCGCGACAAGGCCTACGCCCGAGCTGCGGCCGCCTACGTTATAATCATCAGCTGACTTCACCCTCCGGGCTGCCCAAATTCCCGGCAAAAGCGTCACTAAAAGCGTCACAGCCAAGCTGATATAATGTGTAGCAGTAAGCTGCATAATGCACCTCCTCCAATATTTTAAGCTGCCAGATGCAAACGTTCTGCCGACAGCATTAATGCTAAAAAGCTCAGTATTAGTATAACACAAAAAATACGGCAAAAAAAGCATAGCCCCCGCAAGAATGCTTTGCTGCGGCAGCAGACGAAACAAGCGCTTGCGAGCTTGTTTTGCTCAGATTGTTACACAAAAACTATCTTCTTTATTATTGCGAAATTCAGCTTTTTTCTGTATAATATAGTTTATACCTTTATATATTTAGTGTATGCTTTTTGGAGGAAAATTATGAGCCGTTTAAGAATCGAAACACCCGACCAGGCCCAGCTTACGGTCGAGCGCTTGTACAAGGACCTGGAACGACACATCATCGCCAGCCCCCCGGGACTGTGCCCTGTTGATCTGCAGCTGTCGTTCCTCAAAGTCTGCCACGCACAAACCTGTGGCAAATGCGTACCCTGCCGTGTAGGCCTCGCGCAGCTGCAGAATCTTATGGAAGACGTGCTCGCCGGCAAGGCTGACATGCACACTCTGGATTTAATCGAAAGCACCGCGCAAAATGTTGCCAACAGCGCTGACTGCGCCATAGGCTTCGAAGCAGCCAAAATGGTTTTGGCCGGTCTGGAAGGCTTCCGTGAAGATTACATTAACCACATAAAGAAGGGGAAATGCTCTGTCAACGTCCATCATTCTATCCCCTGCGTAGCTTTGTGCCCGGCACAGGTTGATATCCCCGGCTACATTGCACTGGTCGGCGCAGGCCGTTATGCCGACGCTGTTAAGCTCATCCGCAAGGATAACCCCTTCCCGACTGCCTGCGGTCTTATCTGCGAGCATCCCTGTGAAGCACGCTGCCGCCGCAGCATGATTGATGCTCCCATCAACATCCGCGGTCTGAAGCGTATGGCTGTTGACAATGCTCCCAGCAACACCGTTCCGTTGCCCGAAAAGCAGCCTGCTACCAACAAACGTATCGCCATCATCGGCGGCGGCCCCAGCGGTATGTCCGCAGCCTACTATCTGAAGCTGATGGGACATCATGCTGTTGTGTTTGAAGAAAAGAGCAAGCTCGGCGGCATGCTGCGCTACGGCATTCCTGCTTACCGCTTCCCGCGCGAACGCCTGCAGGAGGACCTGGACGCTATTTTGTCCACCGGCGTAGAGGTGCATCGCAACACCAGAATCGGCAACGAGGAGGGCGATATCCCTTTCGAAAAGCTGCGTGAGGAATTTGACGCTGTTTATATTGCCATCGGTGCCCACACCGACAAGAAAATCGGTATTGAGGGCGAGAATTCCCACGGTGTTATCAGTGCGGTAGAAATGCTGCGCAATATCGGTGAGGAAAAAATGCCTGACTTTAAGGATAAAACCGTTGTCGTTATCGGCGGCGGCCACGGTGCTTTGGGCTGCACCCCCCGCCCTTTCCCTCTCAT
>ERZ791624.1531-NODE-1531-length-10163-cov-1.648892_pt1 | contig 10163 bp, 6 predicted proteins | sample MGYA00510058_ERZ791624 | MGnify/ENA primary metagenome ERZ791624 (study PRJEB30046, sample SAMN00715158) | human gut metagenome | study: EMG produced TPA metagenomics assembly of the A metagenome-wide association study of gut microbiota in type 2... | reverse complement strand
TATTTGCAGCATGAAGGTAAGGCAAAACATAACAATAATAAATGACAAGGAGAAACAAGATATGAATGAACCAAAAATAAGATTTCAAGGGTTTGAGGGGGAATGGAAAAGTGGAAAAGTAGAAGAAGTTACGGCTTTGCAAGGAGGCTATGCTTTTCTGAGTTCCTCGTTTTGTAAAGATGGAGTCCCTATTGTTAGAATTGCAAATATATTACATTCTGGAGAGATTTTTTTGGGAAAAGCCATATAAGTTGCCTATAGATGAAGGACAGGTCAGATTTGCTGCGGAAGATGCGCACAAAGATTGATCGGTTAAGGTTCGACATTAAAATGAATTGAAAATGAACAACGAGAATTTAGTATATAGCCATACTGCGTATTTCAATATTTTGAAGACTCGTGGAATGCAAGGACTTCAAAAGAATATGCCTTTGTGGAAGTTCAAGCTTTCAGAAGAAGAGTATGAAGCATTGAAACAAACGCTAAGATGTCATACAAGCGACCTCACCAGATATGGTGAGGAAGCAGCTTTGTGCTATGCTGAATGGTGGCGAAGAGACTATCGGGGGGCTATCCCATCCAAAGAGGATGTTGCTATGGGTATAGGATTGCATAGGCGTTTGGGGGATGACTTGTATATGGCTGCCAGAAAAGCTTTGCAGAAGCATGGGTATGTATTCCTGCATTCTTTGAAAGGTACAGAGTATTTCCGTACTATATTGAATCAAGGTGGACTTCCTGTCAACTATATTAAGAACAGTGGCAATATTGGCTGTTTCTCTAAATTCTTGAAAGAGTTGGTGAGCGAGTTGTCTTCAATCAATCTTGACTGGAAAGAGGTGGATAGTTCTATCATACAGCAGTTTAACTGTATATCATATTTGGGTAAGGCTTTTAGAAATGAAAACATATATGATGTTTCCATGCAGATAGCCCATGCCATCATTGTGGGAGAAAAAGAACTTCTCCCTTATGATGATACGGATGCCTCACTTGCAGAACTTACCAAGTCCTTGGAGACGGCATATAGTCGAGCTAAAGCTCAGCGCAAGACACGCCCTCTGTCCTTGCATTGGAAGCTCAGAACCTTTGGGCAGGGGCAAGGAAACCTCTACGTCAATATGGATGTGGTCAAGGATATTTCGTCTGATTCCATACCAGGTTTAAACATAACTACTTGCTATTCCTTCGATGTGTTTGTTGCAGGAACACTTGTAGGTAAGTATGTGAGAAAAGACAATGTCAGAGACGAGGAAGGTAATATCCAGTATGCTGTGTATACTCGCATTACGGTAGGTATGCATAGCGATATTTTGTGGACTGGCGAGCCTGTAGTTGAGGTGAAGGTAAGATGTGACAATGATGATCGACTGTTCTTGACCATTGCTGGTTGTTATCCTCCAAACTTTGACTACCCACAGGTATTCCAAATGTTGGATGACAATCTCTATAGTATGTCGGGAGCTGCCACTGCAGAGAATAATATGGCAATATTTTCTCATGAGTGGAAGAATGACGAATCCTTGCCAATAACCATTTGTGACAAAGAACTCTATTGTAACGCATTTACGGATGAGTTGGAGTTACAAAACTCAAAAACTGGTGAAGATGTTAAGTTGACCAATGACTTTACGCCATATACCGTTGAGTTCTCTGGCAACTATATTTCTTGGGTAGAAAAGTCAAACTATAAATTGCTTTCAACTATACCTTTTGTCCGTGTATATGACCAAGAGAAGAATCGTGTTCACAACTCCACAATAAAATATAGATTCAGAAATGATAACTATATAAAATGGCGTAGCTTGAAGTCTTCCTGTGTCTTCCCTTGCGGATTGGTTGATATTCGTGTGGAGTTGCCCGATGGACATACTGTTACAGAAACATTCTATTCAATAGGGAATTTGAAGTTTACATCAGATAATGAAAGTGTCTTCTCAACGAACATCATTTGCTCGTGTGGTGCAGATATGCTTCCTAAAATAAATGCGCAGGATGGAGTTGATATTACGGAATTGGGAGCCAACAAATGGATGGTTAAACGAAGTAAGGACAGTAAGTTTACGCCATCAGTTTGTGATTTCAGCCTTTTCTGTACTGGGAATCCAACTTTGCGTTTATCTATTGCCATTCCTTTGATGGAGTGACCGTTACGGATATACAAGGAAATATTGTACCAAACGGTAAGATTGTCTCATTGGCTAACTTGACAAACTTTTGTGTTGTAAGTCATGGTGGTTATGGCAAAAAACGCAATATAGATGTGTCATACGTTTCTGATAAGGTTGAAGATTATAGCTTATTGAAACATTTGCGCAGCAAGGTGATAGATGGCTTGGTGTCTCTCGCTGACTATAATGACCTTATTGTTCGCATGTTTAATCTGTACGGGGCAAATAGTTTTGACCGTTCCAGTTCCGTTGCCATGAATATTTATGGCACAGAGATATTCATTAGGAAGTTCGTTCTGGAGTCAACCATTGAAGATGGAAAGATTAGGGTCATCGACAGTACGGAAGAAGATACTGATGATTTTGTCTATAATGGCGATGTTTATGCGTTTCCTGTTGGTGATGACCTTCCGACAGAAGATTTCTTTGTGGTAAAATTAGAGCGAATTGATGACTCCGAGAATTTATTTGCATTCCCAGATGATTTAAACCATCAAGAGGTCGTTGTCTTTTCGGGTCCAGAGGCAAGGCGTAGGATGATTCCTAAATATTACAATAGGGAGGCTTACGATTTTGACAAACAAGAAAGAGCAGCACGTTCTTCAAGCAATACGAAAGATTGGTATGAGGCTTTGGAAAATGAGGATGTCATGATGGGCAAACATTGGAAAGATGTATGTAAGGCTTTTGACATCTGTAGCCGATATAATTTGCCTTTCCCAACGTATAATGGATTAAAGCCACTTGGACGTAATTCCAAATTATTGGCAAAGTTTGTCATTGCCATGTGGCTTAACGAATACAAGGATGTCTTGTCGCAAGATATTGATAGGTTTGAGCAAGAGATGGTTGTTGCGATTCATTGGATTCCTGCCAAAATTTGGGAGGAATGTATTAATGAATTTATGGCAAGTGTTCCCGAAGTATTGCAGCCAATGATGTTTGGTAAATTACAGTCTTTGGTGGAGCTGTTGCAAGAATTGTTTAATTCGACAGTATCAACGGATATAGCGCAAGCTTTTGCAGCTTTCCTTGTTTCTGGTAATGTTGATGCAGGAAGGGCATTTAATATAGCAGACATCAATGCTTATTGTGCAAAAATACATGGCTTGTCTGATACGAATAAAGACTTGCCGATTGCCAAATTCTCGTTGAGCAATGCTTATTACAATCAAGGACAAAGGTTATTGCCTTCGTACAGGGTTATGTTAGAGGCAGCAATGTGCGCTGCTGAAAACACTTGCCTTCAAGAGAATTGCATAGACTTGTTCGCTTGGGAAAACAGGGAGTTTGCTCGTATTGTCAATTTCTACAGAAAGTATTTCAAAGAGACATACAGCGACATCTTCTTCAAAACGGTTAAATATATTAAGACATTAGATAGATAAGATATGAACTACGCAGATTTCTATACATCCGCAGAAAAGGTGCTAATAGACTCCTTGGTATCTCTCTGGCTCAGAGGCAAAGCCAAGGAACAGGCATATATGCGCCAGATTTTGTCAAAGGATGAACCTTTGATGGCTGAGCCTGTGTTTCAATCCATATTTCCTTGGGAAAGTAGCAAGGAGACATTTGGTGAGCATGCGACAAAATTGCATATACTATCCCCTTCTTTCGTAGAGGCTTTGGGTAGCGACAAGGTTGATGAGGAAATGAGATTCCCTTTGAGCCGTTGCCCATATAAGCATCAGACAAAGAGTTGGAAGACGATGTTGTCAGGTGAGGGTAAAACGATTGTCGTTACCTCTGGTACTGGTTCTGGTAAGACTGAGTGTTTTATGATACCTGTTCTTCAAGATATTGCAAACAGAAACGAGAAGGATTGCGTTCAGGCAATCTTTCTCTATCCACTCAATGCCTTGATGAAGAGCCAGCAAAAGCGTATTCATGCCTGGTGCAATGCGCTTCCCAACAAAATCACCTATGCAATATATAATGGTGACACGGAAAGAATAAAAGAACAGAGAGCTTTACCTCTAAGTTCTTCCCTCAATTAGTAACTCGTCCGCAGATTCGTGAGACCCCTCCACAGGTGTTGTTTACGAATCCGACGATGCTTAACTATATGTTGGTACGTGCTGAGGACAAAGCCATTTTGGAAAAGTCAAAAGGCAAACTGAAATGGATATTGCTTGATGAAGCTCACACCTATACAGGTTCTTCTGCTGCGGAATTGTCGTTGCAGTTGCGTCGTGTTCTTGATGCTTTTGGGGTAACTATCGAACAGGTGAACTTTGCCGTAACATCTGCTACTATTGGTGACGAGGATGATCCTGCTGCTGAGCAAAAATTGAAGACGTTTGTCTCACAATTGACAGGTAAGCCAGCTGAAAGTATCGTGGTGATTGGTGGAAAGCGAATCATTCCAGAAATGGATGCAGCCAAAGCAACGGAGGCAATAGAAAGCGTAAATGCTAAATATGGAACTAAGATCTCCCTTGCTGACATTGAGAGACTTCGCAAGAAATTGAATACCAACCCTGTGCTTTCTACAAAGCAGATTGCAAAGCTGTTGGATAGTGTTATAAGCAAAGACACAGTAAAATCACTTGAAGTAATAAATGCTTTGGGTGACAAAGTTGATGGATTGAACAAGGCTGATGGTGGCAAGGCAGCATTGTTGCCTTCAAGAATCCACTATTTTGTACGTTCTATCAATGGTGTGTACGCTTGTGTAAATCCGGAGTGCAGCCGACATAAGAAAATCAGATTGGGGATAGGTAGCTTAACTACCTATCAGAATACGAATTGTCCAGTTTGTAAGTCAAAAATGTTGGAGGTTGCAACCTGTCCATCATGTGGCGGGTTGATAGTCGTTGGGGAAAATATACCTCCGAAGGATTCCGAATGCACGTTAATACCGTGGACTTGGATAATGGTGTTTTCTTTGATGCGGATGAAGATCTCATAGAAAGCGAGGGACTCAGTGCTGATGACGATCGGGCAAGACAAGAGGCGGCAGGATATACACCTTTCTATTTTGCCAAGCCTTCCAAGCCATGCTTGCGTCATCATACTCATGTGGAAAAGCATGTCTTTAATCATGAAAAGAATAAGATAGAAATTGCACCAGATGATGCAGACAAGGCTACTGTTTTTGAGTCTTTACGCCATTCTGAAACAACAAGGACTTGTGTCCTTATTGTGGTAATTCTTTAGGTCACGTTAAATACTTACGAGCAAGTGCAACCCAAATGGGGCGTGCCTTGGCCACAACTATCTTGGATAATGCGGAAGGGGTAAAAAATACTGATTCTGAAATTCTGTATAAAGGCAAAAAGTATATAACTTTTACTGATAACAGACAAGGTTCTGCTCGTACAGTCATGGGATTAAATCAAGATGTGGAACGTACTTGGATTCGTGCCAGCATTTTCCATAAGATGGCTGATATGAGACTTGATGGAATTGATCCTTCTGGTTTAACGCCAGAAGAAGAAACGTTATACCAATATTTTAAGGCACAAGGAAGGAAAAACTTACCTCCTTTGCTTCAAACACAATTGGATGTTCTTGAAGCTAAAAAAAATGGAAATGATGTTATACCAGCTCCGCCAGAAGTGTCGTTTGATGAGATTAGTACAGCATTGGAAAATAATACTGATTTCAGAAAGCTTTATAAACATATCAATGAGGCACGTGGAGGAAAAGGTGCAGAGAACACGACGGTTTATCTCAGGGCGTTGTTGATAGATCAATTCGGTTGGATTCCAAAGCGAGCAAATTCTATGGAAACTATGGGATTTGTAAGATTGGTATATCCTGACTTGAAAAAGGCAAAGTGTCCTGAAGCCCTTTTGTCAAAGGGATGTAAAGATGAAGATTGGCAACACTTTCTAAAGATCAGCATTGACTATGTTATTCGTGGTGGCAGACATTACATGATGGCAGGAGACGTCAAGCCTTATTTGACACAGAATATCTATATGTCGGAAATCTACCCAAAGGATTCTGATAAGCGTGTAAATGGGAAGCCTGTGAGTAAATGGCCTGTAGTGAGACAGAGACTGGATGGAACGGTACAAGATGACCAAAATAGATTGGTGCTTCTCCTATGTGCTGTTTTAGGTTATGATGATGCTGAGCAGATTGACGCAGGCAAGGTAGCCATCATCAATAATCTCTTGGATAAAGCTTGGGGATTTTTGACATCAAACATTCTTGACCCAGTAGATACCGAAGACAAGGGATATATGTTGGATTTGATAGGGAAAAAGGTTAAATTACAATTGATAGAAAAAGGGTACCTTTGTCCTGTTGATAATGTCGTTGTGGATGTAACTTTCAAAGGATATAGTCCACGCATTAATGGATATATAGGAAAGGAAAACTTTTATAGATTCAAGGTGGCTACGACCTTTAATTATCCATATTTCCCATTCAAATCGACAGAATTGGATGGCAACAAAATTAATGCATGGATTGATGAGCATTTGTCTTCCCAGAAAGAGCATGGTGTTTATACAGGTTTGCATGAGAGAGTTTATGCCCAGAAACCAATCTTTATTTCTGCGGAGCATTCTGCCCAGCAATCTCGTGAAGATTTGGATAAATATGAAAAGGAGTTCAATGAGGGACATCTGAATGTGTTGTCATGCTCTACAACTATGGAAATGGGTGTGGATATTGGTGGTATCAGTGAGGTGGTTATGAATAATGTACCACCAAAATCCGCTAATTATCTGCAGCGTGCAGGTCGTGCAGGTCGTAGAAGTGAGTCAAAAGCTTTGGCTCTGACTTTTTGTGCCCCAAACCCGATAGGCGCAAATACATGGAAGCATCCAGATTACCCAATTACGCATTTGACGGAGACTCCTTTGTTGAAATTGGAAAGCCGTCAGTTGATTCAACGTCATGTAAATGCTATGGTATTTGCAGATTTTGTGTCTTTGCAGGGTGGAATACGAGTTACTGCCAAATTGGAAGATTTCTTTGTACCAAAGGACGGATTGTGTTATTTCGACAAGTTTCTGAATCATATTGATAGCATTATAGGCGGTAATAGGACAGACCTTGATGTGTCATATAAGTCCTTAGTAAGAGGAACTGCCTTGGACAACATTCCATTGAGCGATGCGGTTTTCACAACTAAAAAAGACATAACGGCAGTTAGAGGACTATACCAAGCACGTATAGACAGTTTGGATAAAACAATAAAATTGTTCGAGGAAGAAGATGGGAATGGTGCAGCATTAAGATCAGTACAGCATCAAAAGGACAATTTTCTTTCAACTTCTCTCCTGACTTATATGGCAGAACATTCGTTCTTGCCAAGTGCTGGTATACCTACAGGTTTGGTGCAATGTGTATTGGGCAAAAATAATGAAGAAAACTCTCCGACTATGCATTTGAGTCAAGCCATTTCCGCTTATGCTCCTGGCAAGCAAGTGGTAAAGAATGAATGGATTTATCAACCTGCTGGAATTTTGATGAAGACGAAGTATGATGATAATACAACAAGATACGTGCTGCAAAACTGTACGCATTGTGGTTATACCGTTATACGACAAGGTAATGTCCTGAACGATTGCCCTAAATGCGGCAAGGAAAATTCAATGCATGGAATTAAGGACATGAGCATTTCGACTGAGCAACGTTTTACGGAAGTGGTTGAGCCTGTAGCTTTCAGCGTAGCATTTGGATCAAAACCAACCCGAAAAATGAATGCACAAGGAGAAATGAGCTTCGTTCAGCCAGTTTTGTTGAAAATGGATCCGTGGCAAGAAAAACTTCTGCTGCAAAAATGGTTGTCCGTTGCTCAACAAACGAGTCCAAATATTGTTCTTTAATAGAGGAAGAAGTACCTATGGATTTGCTTTTTGTCCTTATTGCGGAAGAATGGAGTATGAGCAAAGTCCAGATTACTCAGAAAACGTTCTAGCTGGTCATAAGCATTTATCTACTGGCCTTCCATGTCCAGGAGGTGACGCAAATGGTAGAAATATTAGAAGACATGTTCTGCTTGTTGGACGTTATCAGACAGATTTTGTAGAAGTTAAATTCTATGATGCAGCTAATGTCTTGGTAAGAGATAGTGAAACGCTATATTCATTGGGTGTCATATTGAGTAGAAAACTTACAGAATTGTTGGGAGTTAATGATGGTGAAATAGACTTTGGCTATAATGGTCCAGTCACTCTATCTTCATTTACGATACGGCTCTCGGTGGAGCTGGCTATTCTCCACTTTTCCGTGAGTATAAAGACAAGGTGTTGGAAAAGGCTTATGAAGCATTGGCGAAGTGTGATTGTGAGCGTTCTTGCACCAAGTGTTTGATTGACCGTAGATCTCAGTGGTATATCAATTACTTGAATCGTCAAAAGGCTTTGGAGTGGTTGGAAATGGAGCGCAATTCAAGAGTTGCCCCAGAGTCAATTGTTTCTGAAATTCCTGATGCTTCCGCAGTAACAACGGATTTTGCGACAGAATTCTATCAACTTACTCGCAATGATAACGTGAAGTCATTGAAAGTATTTGTGGATAATGATTATGACAATTGGCAACTTGATGATTTCCCTTATGGTAAGTTATTGGGTGAACTCTCTTTGTCTGGGGTTGATGTGGCTTATGTTTTGAATAAGAACATACGAATATCATCATGTTCAGCTTCTTCAAAAGCTATTTTGATGGCTGCATTGTTCAAGAATAAATTCGAGTATGTAAAGGCTGGATTAAGAGATTCTTTGAAACCATTACTTGCCGTGACATTTAGTGATGGAACGAACAAAATGTATTTTGGCGAAAATGTTGATACCTCTTTGACAGCTAAGTGGGGAGATGGAGATGTGTTCTCTTCTTTAAGTAACATTCTGATGGAATATGTTCCTATTAATCCGTCCGATGTTTTGTCTGAAATGAATGCAGATGATGGTTCTATCATGTTTGATGCTCGTATTCTGGAAGATTGCAATGTTGGCAATTTATGTGCAAAGTTGATGAAATGCAAATCTGAGAAGTGGAATCGAATAATTTCTAGTATGAAAGGGAAAAATGTCAGCTTGACCTATTCTGACCGTTACTTGGTCACTCCATTGGGTTGCATTCTTTTGGCGCATTTCATTGCGAATGTTCAGCAAAAACTGAATGTGAATATTGCATCATTGAATATCATCGTAAAAAAGTCAAATGGAGATTCTTATGGCAGTCATGGTGTTCGTTTGGAAAGAGAATACGGAGACAATATGGCAAGAAATAGTTTCTTGGAGGATGTTGTCAGAGAATTGACTGGTATAACTCCTACGATTGTGGATCAAGGCTATATTGAGCATGAACGTTGTATGTCCATAAAAGCTGCTGATGCGGAACTCTGTATTCGTCCTGATGCAGGTATTGCCCATGGATGGAGTTTGTATGGAAGAAACAATTCTGATTGTACCGACGATGATTTTAGATATGATTGGGATATGGATATTCCATTGTATAATAAAAAGCAGAATTATTCAGGAATCTTATATACGATTTCGTTTAATAAGCTGTAAAAAATGACTTGATGCAGAAAGACTGCACAGAGTCGAATTTATTTTGCAATTAAAATAGTTGCGATATGGAGAAAATTGCAAGAATATGTTGGAATACCCATGACTGGAAATGACCTTCGGGAAGCGAAGGAAAGTCTCAGTATGGGGATTCCTATGAAAGCAAGATAGTGTTGGGTATGAGGAATGGCTTTTGGATGACTCACGTATTTATGAGTCTGATGGTTATCATTATGCCTTTTTGCAACCAATGAATGTTGATAGTGGTAAGCATATTGGTATGGAGTATGACATTCATTTGTTTACCAATATCTCCTTGCAAGCAGAAAGTTCGCGATTGATAGAACAGATAGTTGATAGTTAATAATGGTTAAGGACTGATGGCTTCGTCATTCTTGATGATTCCCAAATAGAAAAATCCCTGCTGTAGGAAAGGCTTCCTATGGCAGGGATTTCTTAATTTAAAAAGCCGTGAAAACTTTGATTGTTTCAAAATTAAATCGTAAATTTGCTT
>ERZ791624.1530-NODE-1530-length-10168-cov-3.090379_pt1 | contig 10168 bp, 5 predicted proteins | sample MGYA00510058_ERZ791624 | MGnify/ENA primary metagenome ERZ791624 (study PRJEB30046, sample SAMN00715158) | human gut metagenome | study: EMG produced TPA metagenomics assembly of the A metagenome-wide association study of gut microbiota in type 2... | reverse complement strand
TGGGGGGCGGGCCCCCGCCCCCCCCCGCGGGGGCGGGGGGGGGGCCGCCTGTGCGGCGGTGGGGGATGGCTCCGTACCGCCGGTGGCCGGGAGAATATCTGTTTTCTCCTCATGGCACTTGGAGCAGCGATAGTGGATGTAACCGTCCTCTGTTTCGGTGGGTTCCAAACGGTCCGTCTCCACGAAGTCGTGGCCCAGGGCTTGGTAGCCGCCGTTGATCCACAGGCCGCAGTAGCTGCTCAGTGAACCGTAGCCGCCTCCGGTGGAATCGTAGCCGCCGATGTCCTTGCCGTAGGACAGGGTGAAGCGCACATAAATGGTAATGCCGTTGCGGACCTTGTAGCCACTCATGCCGGTACCCTCATACAGGGTGCCGTTGATGGAGTACATCCAGCCCGAGCCTTGGGTATAGTCAAACTCCCCGATGCTATCCCGGTCATAGTTGTCATTGGTGGTGATGCCGTCCCGCAGGATCAGCTCCCAAAGATGCTCCGGGACATTGGCACGGTAGGCAATGTCGCCCCGGCTAATCCGGCGCAGATAGAAGTTCATAGTGGTGGACCCCTGGTAATCCGGCTCATAACCGCGCTCCTGCAGGAAGCGCAGCAGCACGGATGCCGCCGTTTCGCCCTCCACGATGTCCAGCGTACCGGTATCCAGAATGCCCAGGCCGATGGTGGTCGCATCCAGCACCACATCCACCGAGCCTGCCGGGTCGCCCTCACTGATCTGGTGATAGGTGACGGTGTAGACCTTCATGGTGGAGTTTCCGTTACCATCCCAGGCCAGCACCCGGACGATGTGGGTTTCTTCATCGCCCAACTGAGGGGGATCGAAATACAACTCGTAGGTGGGTTGAGAATCGCCGTAGCTCTTTTCCACGGTTTTTCCGTCCAGCGTGACCCTAATTTGATTGGAATAGATCACACCGGCTCCCAGCTCTGCGTTGGCACGGGCAATCACCGTCAAGGGGAAGGTTTGGGAGCTCATGTCCAGGCTGGCCCCGTCCAGATTGGTAACGATGGAGGGTGGATAGTCCCCCACCGTCGGGTGGGTATCGTCCGCAAGATTCGCGTAATAGCCCACCCGGTACTGAACAAGTCCCAGAAAGGTCTCCCCGTCATAAAGAGACAGCACAAAGAGGTTATCTGCGTTGAAATCCAGCTGTGCCTCGTAGTCCTGGTTATTCTGAGAAGTAAGCAGCAATCCGTTTCCGGAATTGGTCTCATTTTTCAGCCGGACACGGATATGCAGATCGCCCTTACCCAGGGGATAGGCCACAAAGGTCAGCTTGCTGTCGGGCAGCTCTGCCTTGGTAAGCTGCTGGGTTTTCAGTGTCGTATAAATGCGGGGGGTATTATCCTCCTCACCGCCGCTGCCGTGGTCACCTCCGCTGCCGCCGTGGTCCCCGTCGTCTCCGCCGGTGCCATCACCATGGTCACCGGAATCCTCGGAGCCGCCTTTGTTATCGTCTGACTTGGAGCCGCCCTGGTCGCCCTTGCCGGGGTTATCCGTGGGGTCTGTGGGGCCCGATGGATCCGGCTTGGTGTCATCAGGTTTCTGTGGCTCATCGGGCTTCTGCGGCTCGTCGGGCTTCTGCGGCTCTGATGGGTCCTGGGCAGTATCCGTATTCTCTGTATTATCCTTGCCGGAGCTTTGTCCGCCAGTGCTGCCGGAGCCTTGCAGCGACTCTGCCTGGAGCCGATCCGGCTGAGTGCTGATGGGATTCTCCGGCCTTGTCCGACCGGAGGAGAGAAGTGAGAGGCTGATCCCTGCCACCAGCACAATGACCAGCAAAATACTCACGGCGCTATATAGGCCGCTATGTTTTTTCATACGGGTATCCTCCAAATGCTTATTTTGGATTCTTACCATCGTCTCCTAAAACAGGAGACAATGGTAAAGCCCCAAAATATGGCGAATTGCCTCCCCTCCCAAAAGGGAGGGGAAGCTATGGATTCGCCTTGGTTTACTTGGAATTTTTGACGACCGCAACGGCGTCGGTGGAGTTGACGGCCTTGTCAAGGTTCACATCCGCGCGCAGGAACTTCCGCACAGAGACTTTCTCGAAGTCGGTGTACTTGCCGCTGTAGATGTCATAGGTGAGTTGCGCATCGTTGATGTCCACAACGCCTGTCTCGTTGACATCATAGCTCTGCTTCACTTCCTCGGCTGTGGCGCTGGCCTGGGTGATATTGGCCTCAGCCGTAGCCACAGTGAATGTCTCATTCTTGTCCACAATCACCAGCCAGCTGTACACATTCTCACCGTAAGCGGTAGTCTTATACATGACATTATCGCCGTAGGCAAAAGCCTTGCCCTCTTCGGGGGTGCCGGTCACGGTTACCAGAAACACGGTCTTGTTATCCATCTGCACATACTCGGAAACAGCTACCTCCATGGTCAGAGTGGATTTCTTCTCGATGGTGATGACCAGATCGCCGGTGACATTGGCGATAGTGTAGGTGTTGTCGGCTCCCTCGGTGATAGTCACATTCTTGCCGCCCATAGTGGCAGTGATGGTGTACTCAAAGTTCTTCTGCTTGGCCACGGTGAAGGTGTAGTTAGCCTTTTCCTGAACGGTGTTCTCGCCGGTAGCATCACCTGCGCCGGTACCTGCAAAGGTGACCTTGTAGGTTTCCAGCGGCTTGACCTGCTTGTTGCTGTTGATGACGATGTTGCCGGTCACATCCGCACCGGGGATGGTGTAGGTGGTGGTGCCGTCGTCATTTACCTGGGCCTTAAAGCCGGTGTATGCCTTGCCGCCGATGGTCACAGCCATCTTGTAGACATAGCCATCCGCAGGGGTCAGCATGAAGGTGTAGTCAGTCTGGTAAGTAGCAGTCGCAGCACCGGTGGTATCGTCGCCCTGGGTGACAGTGAAGGTCTTGGGGGTCTTGGTACTGGAGACAACCACATTGCCGTTGACATTGGGCACGGTGTAGATGCCACCCTCGTCCGGGCTAACTGTCGTTGCCTCACCGCCGCCGACGGTGACGGTCACGGTGTAGTCATAGTTGGGGTCCTTGGGAACGAAGGTCAGATTGCCGCCCGCTTCGATCACGGAGCCTGTTGCATCGGTACGAGTGAAGTCGTCCGGCAGAGTCACGGTGTAGCCGTTGACGGTGATGGTGGTCGTACCGTTCAGCACGATGGCGGCGGGGGCATCAAGTTCGATGGCATTGGTATTGGTATCCACATACGCCGCCGTGACCTTGACCGCAGACTGGCCCTGACCGGCTGCGGTGAAATTCAGAGTGAGCGCGTCGCCCAGCTCGGCGGCTTTACCGTAACGCACGATTCGCACGGTGCCGCTGCCGGGAATCACGCGATAACCCTCGATGCTGGTGGCTTCCATGTTCAGCGTCAGAATGGTGGGGTCAAAAGAGAAGGTCATGTCGTAGGCGTTGTAGGCGTTCTTGCCGTCGTTGTTGCCGATGGTCACAGGGATCTCCACGATTTGACCGGAGGCTACCTGCTTGTCCGCACCCATGGACACGGTGTAGCCCTTGGCTTCACTGGACTTCACTGTGACATCAATGATGTTGCCGGTTAATTTGACATCGTTGTCTTTAAGCGTATCATAGTCAGGCAGCGCTTCGGTTTTGACCTCAATGCGAGCGTTTTCTGCCGTGATGTTCTCCGTTGCCGTAAAGGTAACAGTGGCAATCTTGCCGGCGTTAAGAGTGACAGGGTCGCCTGTAGTGCTTAGGCCGGATACCCGGATGGCATTTTTACCAAGGATATCAACATTATCTCCCACTGCGCCAGTAGTGCCCGTGCCCGACATACATCCAGGTTCAAGCTCGCCGCTGGTTTTGACATAAGCAGTCTTGTCAAAATAAATTGCCCACTCCCAGTTATTCAGGTTCGTAATGGTCTTGTCGATCGACAGTGTAAGCGTAATCGTATCACCCGGCTGAACCTCTGTCTTATCAACTGTTGTTGACATCGTCGGAACATCAGCAGCAAATACAGCAGGGATAAGGCTGATAATCATGGCGATTGTCAACAGAATGGAAAGAGTTCTTTTCATTTTGTGTTTAACCTCCTTATGGTATTTAGGATTCTGCGGGGAATTTACTCATTTTCCCGTTTGTATAACGATAGATCAACGCAGCATCTGTGGAGTTTACAGCACCATCGCCGTTAACATCTGCCGACAACTTCTGAGAATCTGTCAGTGTGTATCTTCCATTAACCGAGCGATAGACGATTGCTGCATCCGTGGAATTTATGATGCCATCTCCGTTCACATCCCCATATATCACATCCGGCTTCGTGTCTGCCTTTGCATACTCAAAGGTGAACAGGGCGACGGGCCTAAAATTATTAGTGCTGCTGGATTCCAGTGTGACCGCCATCGCTGTTCCGTCCGCATTGCGGATATAACGGGTGACGGGGGTGGTGACAGTCTGGGTGCCGTCACTGTTGGCCTTGTAGCTGTTTTTCAAGGTAACAGAGCGGATAGTTGCCGAGGACACCACATCTACAGCAAGGTCCGTCTCGTAGCCGTATGCAGTAGCGTCTGCGTGGTAAATATCCACGCCCTCGTTGTAGGTAATGTCAACGCTCTCTGTTCCTTCCGGAACGATCACATGGTACTTGGGAATCTCCTCGTAGACATTTTTGAACTCCTCGTTGTCCTCGCTGCCCAGGGTAACGATGCCCTCATAGGAAATGTTCTTTGCATTCAGCTTCGTGCCGTTGACAGAGATGGACTGGAAGGGGCGCTCCAGCTCGGCGTCCGCCGCCACATTCAAGATGGCTGTGGCCGGTGCGATCTTGGCATAGTTCGTGCCGCCGCTGTCGTCCTTGGGGATCGTCCGGTTGGGGTCCATGCCCACGAGGTAGTAGGTGCCCTCCTCTGTGGGGGCGGTGAAGGAGAAAGTGCTCTTTCCGTCAGCCGCTTCCTTGTACTGCTCGATTTGCTCCCACTTGTCGTTATACAGGAACACATCCAGGTTCGAGAAGGGATAGAAGTCGCTGCCCTCAAAGGTCGTGCCGTAAGCCTGAGAGGAGATCGTCATCTCCATGCCGGGGCGGGCATTGTACGCGTCCTTGTCAAAGCAGGTAAATGCACCGCCGCTGGACCAGAAGCTCCAGTTGGTAAACATGGCCACATCCCACGTATCGCCGTCCGACAGCACGATGTAGTCGGAGGTGGAGCCCCAGCCGGGACTCATGTAGGAAAGCAGTGGTTGCGGTAGTACATCAGGTTCTCATCATGACCCCAGAAGTTGGCCATATACAGGCTGGGGGGGGAGCCGGTGATAGTCAGAGCGGCAAAGCTGTCTGCCGTATAGGCCGGTGTTTCATCCATGTAACAAACATCTTCACCCAGCTTAAAGCTCGCCAGCGCGTCACGAGGATAGGCACCCTTGCAGCATTGCTCCTCCGGCAGGCCGATGAAGTAGCGCTCCAGCAGATAGAGATACAGGTGCAGGCCGGTGGGCCGCTCCACGATGTTCTCGTCGATGTATTTGCCTTCTCCGTTTTCCGTGTGATAGCGGTAGTATTCGTCCAAGTTGTACCGGCCCAAGTCAAAGTAGGGGACGGTGATGGCCTTGTGGCACAGCACCGTGCCGTCGCGGCCTCGGATGGGCACGCCGTCGTTGGAGATGGTCACATACACCGTGACTTCCTTGGCGGGGGTCTCATCGTAGTTATACTGTGCGTCCAATCCGTGGGGAGCTTCCGTGACCGTGATGGTAAAGGTCACTGTAAGCTCTTTGCCGTCCGAGCAGGTCGCCTTGACCTTCGGCGTATAGGTGCCGGGGTCTTTCTCTGATACATAGAGTGAGCCGTCCTTGACCTTGGTTTGGACGCTGAACTGCGCTGCGTTGGTCAGCGTGTAGGTCAGCGTATGGCCGTCCGTATCTTCAAAGACATCTGTCAGCTTGATCTCCAGCAGGCTGCCGGCCACAACCTCACCGGTGGTGACGGCATCCGCCTTCACGGAAACGCAGGAATCCGCAGCCAGCGCCGGTATGACGCCGAATACGCCTGCCGACAGAACCAAAGTCAGTGCCAGCAGCAGAGATAGTATGCGTTTTCTCATATTTGTTTACCTCATCTATGCGTAGATTACATCCAGCGTGCGTAGAGCGTCATGTTGCTGCGCACCGGGTCTTTCTGTGTATCCCAAGGCTTGGTGAGCGCCTGATCTGCATACCAGCCGCCGAACACTGCGCCGGGCTTCGTGGGCGTCATGACTTCGCCAATGACGCTGCCTCGCTTCACGGAAACGGCCTCCAGCTCTGTGCCGCCGCTGGTCTCAAAGCGAACCTTCTTCTTGCCCAGCAGAGCCAGCAGAATCAGCAGCAGGGCCAGCAGGCCCACGCCACCGATGATCCACCAGGTGACGCTTCCTGCGGCGGCACCCTCGGCCCAGTTGGCGTAGAGGGTCATGTTGCCCTTAACGGTGTCCTTGTGGAAGTCCCACTTTTGGGTGCGGTCCAGGTCTCTGTACCACCCCTCCAGGTGGTAGCCCTCCCGGATGGGGTCCTCGGGCTTTTTCACCTTTTCACCGTACTGGACGGTCTGGGAGGGGACCTCCGTGCCGCCGTTGCTTTCAAAGGTAACGGTGCAGTCCGTGGTGACGATGACGGACACGCTATTATCCTTCACGGTGTATCCGGCCATGCCGTCCTGGGTGGAAACCAGGGTGTTGGTGGGGATAAGCTGCGACACACCCTTCGTGCCGATGACCTTCATCTGAAAGCTGCCGACTACCACCTCCGGCTCCCAAGCCTCGCCGCCCTTAAAGGACACGAAGTTCAGATAGAAGGCCCGCCCGCCGGTGCGGCGGCCTAAATCGCTCCAACGGATGCCGGGGGCGGTCATGACGCTGCCGTCCACCAGCTGGAGGAAGGTGTCGTCGTACTCGATTTCCGTCTGCATACCGTACATATCGGCGCTTTCCTGGGCGTCGGTGCGCTTGAGCACCAGGGTCACGGTGATGGTCTCGCCAGTGGTGGCCCGCACCTCAGATGCACCGCCTACGGACAGGTCAAAATTGTAGCTGCGGCTCTCGTCTGTTTTGCTGCCTGTCTGCGAGGCAAAGGCTGCGGTGGGCAGCAGACACAGCAGCAGACACAGGGCTGCCAATAGTGTAAAAATGCGTTTTCTCATGCTGATCTCCTTCTCTCTCCGACCGGTTGGGCCGTTTTTTGCCCGGCCTGGCCGGTGCGAAGCCCCCAACAGGGGATAGCCTCCCCTCCCGCCGGGGAAGGGAGGCTGGCAGGACCTTACTTAAACTGATTCACGATGGCCACAGCGTCGGTGTGATCCACCACCTTAGTGGCGTTTACATCGGCCCGCAGGAACTTCTCCACGGAAACCTTGGTGAAGTCACTGTATGTGCCGTTATACATATCGTAGACCAGCTGCGCATCGTTAACATCCACCTTCCCGGTCATGTTCACATCGAAGCCCAGGGTGATGGTGACCACATTGTCTGCGGCAGAGATGGCGACCTTGGCGGCGGCCTCCTCCTGGGTCAGGGTCTGACCCTTGTCCACGATCACCAGCCATGCATACCGGTCCGTGCCGTAGCCCTCGACCTTATACATGGTGTTGCCGTCATAGGTGAAGGCACTGCCGCCCTCGGGGGTGCCCTTGACCGTGACCAGCATCATGGTCTTGTCGTTCAGCTCCAGATATTTGGACACGGTCACTTCCTCCGCGCTGTGGGAGACCTTTTCCACCTTCACGACCAGGTTCCAGCTTCTGGCGTATACATACAGATAGTCGTTATAATTCACGGCCTCGACCACATATTTCCCATTGCCAAGGCTGCGCACGGTGGCGGGCCTCTTAGAAGCTGTGGGAGTGCTGAGGGGCTGATAGTAAGCCGTGACGGTGTAGTCGCAGCTCTCGCGCTGGTTCAGCGTGAAGTAGTAGGGCATATTCTTGCCCATAGAGCTTGCATTCCCGGAGGCTGCGTCCTCAACGCCGTTGCCGGTGAACACGACCGGAATACCAGATTCTGTGTTGGCGGAGATCCATATTTTCACACCTCCAACGATTTCTTTTCCAGGGATCGTGTAGGTGAGGGTGCCATCGTCATTGGCAGTGGGGACCGCTATGACTGTATGGACAAAGGGATCCCCGTTGTCTACATTGTAAATTACACGGTAGGAGTAGCCGGCCCTCGGGGTGACGGTGAAGGAGTAGTCATTCAGATAGGTGACTGCCTCCGGGCCCTTGGTCACATCCTGCTCCACATCTGTGTCAATCTTGTATGTCACATCGTACTGCTTGGGGGTCTTGCCGGTGCAGGTGACCTCCACATTGCCGGAGATGTTTTCGATGGTGTAGGTGTCATTTGCGCCGAAGGTCAAGCCCTCGGTGGCGCTGTCGCCCATCTTCACGGTGAAGGTGTAGGTATAGTGGCTGTCCACGGGCTTGAAGGTGAAGCTGCCGCCCTTGGGGACCAGGCGGGTCTCGTCAGAGGTGAACGCATCCGGCAGGGTCACGGTGAAGTTATTGGCGTTGACCACGGTGTCGGCGTCGGAAATGGTGGCCTCCGGAGCGTCAAAGTTGATGGAGTTGGCATCCAGATCAAATTTGGCGTTGGTCAGCGTCACGGCGGAGGTGGCAGTCGCCTTGGCGGTGAACTCCAGGGCCAGGGCCTCGCCCAAGGGCACGGCATCGCCGTAGCGGCGGACCCGAACGGTACCGTTGTTGTCCTCCACCGTCAGGTTGGCGGCGGCACCGGTCTTGGTGTTCAGGGTCAGGGCCGCCGGGTCATAGGTAAAGGTCATGTCATAGGCGTTGAAGCCGGTGATGCCCTTTTCCCCGGAGGCGACGGTCACAGGGATACGCACTTGCTGGCCCGCAGCAACCTGCTGGTCAGCACCCATGGAAACAGTATAGCCGGTAGCTGTGGGGATAGGGCCAGCCCCATCAGGTGTAATAGTCACCTTAATCGGGTCGCTCTCGCCATGGTTAAACGCACCATCTTTGACATAAAGTGTTTCTTCATCCACCTCAATGCTTGAACGCGATACTCCTGTCGTACCGTTGAAAAAAGATGCCGTTTGGGCACCACTAATATTATCTAAAGCAGCAAAGGTAACGGAACAGATTTTACCCGCAACAATGGTTTCTTCATTGTCATCATTGTACTGTCTTATTCTAACAAGGGCTTGACTGTCGGCTCCATATGCGCCATTTTGAGTGGGGTTATCAAACCAAACGCTACCATCTATATCCGTACTTACGAATTGAAAGAGAGTAGCATCATACCTTAGAACAATATCAAGCGCTGTCATGTAATCCAAATCATGCGCAAGTGTATATGTTATAGTGAGTTTTTCTCCAGGTTTCACATTTGTCTTGTCGGCTGTGGATACAACAATAGGGCTGTCGCCCCCCCCCCCCCCAAAAGGGGGGGGGGGGGAGAAGCCCTATTACAAGAACCACTGCCATAAATAATGCCAGTATTCTTTTCATAGATTAACCTCTCATCAGCCAACAGGAAATACGGTAATTGTGCCTGCAACATACTGCTCCAAGAGATCAAGATCCGCCTGATTTACTACAGTGTCGCCATTCACATTTGCCTGCGCCAGTTGGTCATCGTTCAGTGTAATTGTGTTCGCCAAATATTTCCGTAGCAGTTCTACATCTTTGCTGTCCACATATCCGAAAGGATCCATATCGACATTGCCAACCTTTGGCGTTTTCAACCCCTTCAGATTCGTCTGCCAACTTAGGGCGGGGCTATACCGGCTGGAAACAAATGCGGCAGTAGTCAAGCCGGTATTCATTGCCCTGACAAAACTGCTCTTTGTCATTTCTGCTCTGGTCTTAGCAGTGGCCGTCTGAGCGGTGCTCTTGGCACTGCCAATGCCCTGACTGCAGGTGAAGTCCAGATAATACAGGTTGGACATCGCAGCGGAGGCGTTGTTGGTCATGCCGACCACAGCGCCCACATTGCTGCCGGTGCTCTCCACATAGGCCCGGTTGTAGCAGTTCTTGACAGAAGCGGACGCGCCGGAGGCAAAGGCCACGATACCCGCCACATAGTTGCCGGCACCGGTGATGCTGCCGGTGTTGTAGCAAGCGGTGACGCCCTTGGTGGTCTGACCCACGATGCCGGCCACATAGCCGTTGCCGGTGATCACACCGAATGAGTACCAGCAGGGAACTGATCCGGTAA
>ERZ791624.1528-NODE-1528-length-10208-cov-1.191667_pt1 | contig 10208 bp, 12 predicted proteins | sample MGYA00510058_ERZ791624 | MGnify/ENA primary metagenome ERZ791624 (study PRJEB30046, sample SAMN00715158) | human gut metagenome | study: EMG produced TPA metagenomics assembly of the A metagenome-wide association study of gut microbiota in type 2... | reverse complement strand
TCAACAAAACGGCGGATAAGCTGGCGATTCAGCGGATCAAGCCCCTGTAGTGGTTCATCGAGAATAAGCAACGTCGGATGTTTCACCAGTGCGCGGACAATCAGCGCCAGACGCTGCTGTCCCCAGGAAAGACTATGGAACGGAGCGTCAGCCGTGCGTTTATCAATGCCGAGAATATCCAGCCACTGCTGCACCAGTTTTTGCTGGCGATCCGAAACGGCCTGATAAATGCCAATCGAATCAAAATAGCCAGAAAGAATCACATTACGCACGGTAGTGCTGACCCGGTAATCCAGATGCAAACTACTGCTGACGTAACCGATATGCTTTTTGATATCCCAGATGGTTTCGCCGCTGCCGCGACGTCGTCCGAAAAGCGTCAAATCGTTGCTGTAACCTTGCGGATGATCGCCAGTAACCAGGCTTAATAACGTCGATTTTCCTGCACCATTTGGCCCGACAATTTGCCAGTGTTCGCCTGGATTCACCTGCCAGCTAAGGTTATTAAGAATGGGGCGATCGTTATAAGAAACCACGCCATTGTTCAGCACAATGCGCGGTTCGTTGGCGGGTAAGGCGTGACGTGCTGAAGGTTCATCCGGCTCCGGCAGTTGCACACCTTCAAGCTGTTCACTATGCGCCAGTTGCGCGACGAGTGCTTGTTGGAGCAGTTCCTCTTTAGCGCCAGTTTCCGCTAACGTGCAATCCGCCAGCACGCCAGCAAACTGGACAAACTCCGGGATCTCATCGAAGCGATTGAGCACCAGTACCAGAGTAATACCGGACTGATGTAACGAGGCGAGTCGCTCAGCCAGCTGCTGACGTGAGGCAACATCCAGGCCATCGAACGGCTCATCAAGAATCAACAAGTCAGGCTCCGACATCAGCGCCTGACACAGCAGGGTTTTTCGGTCTCGCCAGTGGAAAGGTATTTAAAGCGTCGGTCGAGGAGGGCGGTAATACCGAACTGCTGCGCCAGTTGCATGCAACGCGGTGCATCCTTTACTTCATCCTGAATGATCTCAGCCGTAGTGCGTCCGGTGTCATCTTCGCCAGGGCCGAGCATATCGGTGTTATTCCGCTGCCATTCGTCGCTGACGAGTTTTTGCAATTGCTCGAAGGAGAGACGAGTGATGTGGGAAAACTGGCTTTGCCGTTCACCTTTCAAAAGCGGAAGTTCCCCGCCAGCGCGCGGGCCAGGGCCGATTTCCCGCTTCCATTCGAACCGACAAACGCCCAACTATCACCCGCGTTTAACGTTAGCTGAGGCAATTGCAGCGTTTTTGTGTCGCTAAGACGAAACGTGCCTTGCAAAATTTGCAACGATGACATTTTATATCCCACTTTGTGCAGCGATTACTGACAGGGATACGTGTTTCATAACAAATTGTCAACACGCTTAGCACAGCGTGGCGATAATCACGCTGTCGGCATTAAAGTAGGCCGTGACATTCTGTCCTTGCTGAAGAGAAGTCGCTTCATTTACCGGCACTGTGGCGCACAGTGTTTGCCCGTCGGGTAGCGCCATTAATACTTCGCACTGCTCTGCGCCGCGCTCAATATGACTAATAATACCCGGTAATTGGTTGTCAGCGTTTTGCGCGACCGCCTCGTCCTGAGTAATACCTACCCACGGCGCTTTTAGCAATATCAACACTTCTTTGCCTTCATCCAGCCCCAGACGCGCGCCGCTTTGTGCGGTAATTGCGACTTTCAGGCGTGTTTTTCCGTCAGCCAGTAAGACATCAACATGCTGTTGAACGTCATCATGATCGCGGCGGTGATGGTACCGAACCACTGGTTACGGGCGCTGGTTTGCAGTGAAAAACGTGAGATCGCGGCCAGCAGGCTGTTCAGCGGCAGGGCGTCATCGTCACTTAACACATCAAAGGCTTTTTGCTGGATTTGCGCCAGTAAGTCATAGAGCTGAATCAGTCGCTGACCATAGCGGGTCAGTACTGCGCCGCCGCCACCTTTACCGCCTGTTGCGCGCTCGACCAGAATATGCTCACTTAACTGATTCATCTCGTTAATGGCATCCCAGGCGCTTTTATAGCTAATACCGGCATCTTTCGCTCCCTGGCTAATGGAACCGGAAAGCGCAATGTGTTTTAGTAGCGAAATGCGGCGCGGGTCGGCGAATAATTTTTGTTGGAGCTTAAGGGTGAGAAGGATTTCGGCCTGCATAACAATGTCTGGCAAAAGTCTTATTGTGACGGAAAACGAACGCCACGCAAAGCTGACCGCACAAAAGGGGAGTGCTTTTCTGTGCTTAGCGGTTAGAATAGTCTCATGACTATATCTGGAGTTGACCATGTTAGAGTTATTAAAAAGTCTGGTATTCGCCGTAATCATGGTACCTGTCGTGATGGCCATCATCCTGGGTCTGATTTACGGTCTTGGTGAAGTATTCAACATCTTTTCTGGTGTTGGTAAAAAAGACCAGCCCGGACAAAATCATTGATTCCCTGAATGCCCGCTTAGTCGGGCATTTTCTTTTTCTCAACTTCCTGCTTTTCCTGCCGATATTTTTTCTTATCTACCTCACAAAGGTTAGCAATAACTGCTGGGAAAATTCCGAGTTAGTCGTTATATTGTCGCCTACATAACGTTACATTAAGGGGTTACCAATGGCTCGTAAATGGTTGAACTTGTTTGCCGGGGCGGCACTCTCTTTCGCTGTTGCTGGCAATGCACTGGCAGATGAAGGGAAAATCACGGTGTTCGCCGCCGCATCACTGACTAACGCAATGCAGGACATTGCTCGCAGTTTAAAAAAGAGAAAGGCGTGGATGTGGTTTCTTCTTTCGCTTCGTCATCTACTCTCGCCCGTCAGATTGAAGCGGGTGCGCCTGCGGATCTGTTTATTTCTGCCGATCAGAAATGGATGGATTATGCGGTTGATAAAAAAGCGATCGATACAGCTACGCGTCAGACACTGCTCGGCAATAGCCTGGTCGTTGTAGCACCGAAAGCCAGCGTGCAGAAAGATTTCACCATCGACAGCAAAACCAACTGGACTTCACTGCTGAATGGCGGTCGCCTGGCGGTTGGCGATCCGGAACATGTTCCCGCTGGCATTTATGCAAAAGAAGCACTGCAAAAACTGGGCGCATGGGATACGCTCTCTCCGAAACTGGCCCCAGCGGAAGATGTTCGTGGGGCGCTGGCGCTGGTCGAACGTAACGAAGCGCCTCTGGGCATTGTCTACGGTTCTGACGCAGTTGCCAGCAAAGGGGTAAAAGTGGTTGCCACCTTCCCGGAAGATTCACATAAAAAAGTGGAATATCCGGTTGCTGTTGTGGAAGGGCATAACAATGCGACAGTGAAAGCATTTTATGATTATCTGAAGGGACCGCAGGCAGCGGAAATCTTTAAACGTTACGGATTTACAATCAAGTAATGATACTGACCGATCCAGAATGGCAGGCAGTTTTATTAAGCCTGAAAGTTTCTTCCCTGGCTGTGCTGTTTAGCCTGCCGTTTGGGATCTTTTTTGCCTGGTTACTGGTGCGTTGCACGTTTCCGGGCAAAGCTCTGCTCGACAGCGTACTGCATCTACCGCTGGTGTTACCGCCCGTGGTCGTCGGTTACTTATTATTAGTTTCGATGGGACGGCGCGGATTTATCGGTGAACGTCTGTATGACTGGTTTGGTATTACCTTCGCCTTTAGCTGGCGCGGCGCGGTTCTCGCTGCCGCCGTCATGTCGTTTCCGCTGATGGTGCGGGCAATTCGTCTGGCGCTGGAAGGGGTTGATGTCAAACTGGAACAGGCCGCAAGAACACTGGGGGCCGGGCGCTGGCGCGTTTTCTTTACTATCACGTTACCGCTGACCTTACCGGGAATTATTGTTGGTACGGTACTGGCTTTTGCTCGTTCTCTCGGTGAGTTTGGTGCAACCATCACCTTTGTGTCGAACATTCCTGGTGAAACGCGAACCATTCCTTCTGCCATGTATACCCTGATCCAGACCCCCGGCGGGGAAAGTGGAGCGGCGAGACTGTGCATTATTTCTATTGCGCTGGCGATGATCTCCCTGTTGATTTCAGAATGGCTGGCCAGAATCAGCCGTGAACGGGCGGGGCGCTAATCATGCTGGAACTGAATTTTTCCCAGACGTTGGGCAACCATTGCCTGACTATTAATGAAACGCTGCCCGCCAATGGCATACTGCTATCTTTGGCGTCTCCGGTGCCGGAAAAACTTCGCTGATTAACGCCATCAGTGGACTGACGCGCCCGCAAAAAGGGCGGATTGTCCTCAATGGGCGGGTACTAAATGATGCCGAAAAAGGTATCTGCCTGACGCCGGAAAAGCGTCGCGTTGGCTATGTTTTTCAGGATGCGCGGCTGTTCCCGCATTACAAAGTGCGTGGCAATCTGCGCTACGGCATGTCGAAAAGTATGGTCGATCAGTTCGATAAGCTGGTGGCGCTTTTAGGCATTGAACCGTTGCTTGACCGTTTACCAGGCAGCCTGTCCGGAGGCGAAAAACAGCGCGTGGCGATTGGTCGGGCTTTGCTGACAGCACCGGAATTGCTGTTGCTGGATGAACCGCTGGCGTCACTGGATATTCCGCGTAAACGCGAACTGTTGCCTTATCTGCAACGGCTGACACGGGAAATCAACATTCCGATGTTGTATGTCAGCCATTCGCTGGATGAGATCCTCCATCTGGCAGACAGAGTGATGGTACTGGAAAACGGTCAGGTGAAAGCCTTTGGCGCGCTGGAGGAAGTGTGGGGCAGTAGCGTGATGAATCCGTGGCTGCCGAAAGAGCAACAAAGTAGCATTCTGAAAGTGACGGTGCTTGAGCATCATCCGCATTACGCGATGACCGCGCTGGCGCTGGGCGATCAGCATTTGTGGGTCAATAAGCTGGACGAACCGCTGCAAGCTGCGCTACGTATCCGCATTCAGGCTTCCGATGTTTCTCTGGTTTTACAACCGCCGCAGCAAACCAGCATTCGTAACGTATTGCGGGCAAAAGTTGTTAATAGTTATGACGACAACGGCCAGGTGGAGTGGAACTGGAAGTCGGCGGTAAAACGCTGTGGGCGCGTATCAGCCCGTGGGCCAGGGATGAACTGGCGATCAAACCTGGCCTGTGGCTGTACGCGCAAATTAAAAGTGTGTCGATAACCGCCTGATTAAATCAGGTGGCTATAAATGAACTGGGCAATGCTGTCGGTGGTGTTATCACCAATCACAATGTTGGCGCGCGCTTTTACCGCGTCATCGGCGTTGCCCATCGCCACGCCTGTACCAGCGGCTTCCAGCATACGATATCATTAAAGTTATCGCCGAATGCCACGACGTTTTCCATCGACCAACCTTGCGCCTCAACCCATTTCGTCAAACGTTTACCTTTGCTGTTGCCGCCGCGTGCAATATCAACCTGATCGTGCCAGGACCATTCACACTCCAGTCCCAGTTCATGTTCGACATGCTTACCAAAATGCTGCAATTGCGGCAGGTCATCGTGCGTCAGGGCGAACTTCCATACGGCGTTAACTTGTTGCGCCGTTTCAGCCAGAGAAGCGACTTGTGTGAAAGTCGGACGCTGATCCGGCGGCAGGGTTTGCGCGCAGTTAGATGTGCGAATGACATGCCCGGTCGGGTGCTCATAGACCATTGCATCATCGACATACATCAGACCGTGAATGTGGTGTTCATTCAGCATCTCAATGAGTTGCAGGGCTTTAATAACGGGCATTGGGTCCGCTTCCAGCACGGTTTTTGCATGATAATCATACAAATAGGTGCCATTACAGCAATAGCAGGTGTATCCAGCGCCAGCGCCTGATAAAAAGGATGAATAGCGACGTGATGGCGACCTGTGACGATGATTAATTGATAGCCTGCTTCGCGAGCGCGGGCCAGGGCTTCTATCGATGAAGGAAGCAGGGTCTTTTTCGGGGTCAATAAGGTGCCGTCTAAGTCGAGAGCAATCACGCGTGTGGTCATGGCGTATTCCAGATTAAGGTTAAGAATTTTCGTCTGCGCGAATGGTACACCGATACCACTATCGGACAAAATTCTGCGTTTTAATTCAGCATTCACCGCCAAAAGCGACTAATTTTAGCTGTTACAGTCAGTTGCTAAATGCAAAGGAGCATTCATGAAGCAAACAGTTTATATCGCCAGCCCTGAGAGCCAGCAAATTCACGTCTGGAATCTGAATCATGAAGGCGCACTGACGCTGACACAGGTTGTCGATGTGCCGGGGCAGGTGCAGCCGATGGTGGTCAGCCCGGACAAACGTTATCTCTATGTTGGTGTTCGCCCTGAGTTTCGCGTCCTGGCGTATCGTATCGCCCCGGACGATGGCGCACTGACCTTTGCCGCAGAGTCTGCGCTGCCGGGTAGTCCGACGCATATTTCCACCGATCACCAGGGGCAGTTTGTCTTTGTAGGTTCTTACAATGCGGGTAACGTGAGCGTAACGCGTCTGGAAGATGGCCTGCCAGTGGGCGTCGTCGATGTGGTCGAGGGGCTGGACGGTTGCCATTCCGCCAATATCTCACCGGACAACCGTACGCTGTGGGTTCCGGCATTAAAGCAGGATCGCATTTGCCTGTTTACGGTCAGCGATGATGGTCATCTCGTGGCGCAGGACCCTGCGGAAGTGACCACCGTTGAAGGGGCCGGCCCGCGTCATATGGTATTCCATCCAAACGAACAATATGCGTATTGCGTCAATGAGTTAAACAGCTCAGTGGATGTCTGGGAACTGAAAGATCCGCACGGTAATATCGAATGTGTCCAGACGCTGGATATGATGCCGGAAAACTTCTCCGACACCCGTTGGGCGGCTGATATTCATATCACCCCGGATGGTCGCCATTTATACGCCTGCGACCGTACCGCCAGCCTGATTACCGTTTTCAGCGTTTCGGAAGATGGCAGCGTGTTGAGTAAAGAAGGCTTCCAGCCAACGGAAACCCAGCCGCGCGGCTTCAATGTTGATCACAGCGGCAAGTATCTGATTGCCGCAGGGCAGAAATCGCACCACATCTCGGTATACGAAATTGTTGGCGAGCAGGGGCTACTGCATGAAAAAGGCCGCTATGCGGTCGGGCAGGGACCAATGTGGGTGGTGGTTAACGCACACTAACCGCTGATTTACCCGGCGCAGTCTCTCCTGCGCCGGTGTATTAACCTATCTCCTGTAACGCGTGTCTCTGGCGTTCGACGATATTGGTCCACAAATTGTCTTTATCGTCAGTCCATAAATTAATCAGCAAGGCAAAAAAGCGTTCTGCTGCTGGAGAAAGTACGGCATCTTTACGGCGAATTATTCCCAATGTTCGACGTATAACGGGTTCCACCAATGGGATACCAATAATCGAAGAATAGGGCGCATGAGGCATTGCCAGGCCAGGAAGCGCCGAAATCCCCAGTCCCGCCTCCACCAGTCTAATGACGTCGAAAGATGACGCACTTCGTAAAACCAGTCCAGCTTCCAGGGCTTGTCGGCCAGCTGTTGTTCTATCAACAGTCGGTTGCCGCTGGAGGAGCGTACGCCAATCATTTTGTAACCCACTAACTCCTGCCATTCTACAAGCTGCTTTTTGGCCAATGGATGGTCACGCCGACAGGCCAGCACGAACGGCTCGTTGACCATGGGGTAAAATCAATGGATGAATTTGTGACGTTGTTCATGTTTATGCCAAAGTCTGATTCGTTACACAGCACCGATTCCATGCAATTATTCGTGCCTTGTTCCAGAATCCGCACTTTAATATTGGGATACAGCTCATTAAATTTACCGATTGCCAGCGGTAAAAAATAAAATACTGCGGTCGGAATACACGCTAACGTCACCATACCACGATGATAAGCATTCATATCACGAATATTAAAAAGCGTTTCATCGAATTTCTTTATTAATTCCCGCGCCTCCGGGAGCAACCTTTTTCCTGCTTTTGTTAACGTAACCTTGCGAGTTGTACGCTCAAATAGTTGAATATGTAAATCTTCCTCCATCTTTTTTATTCTTCGCGTTAATGCAGGTTGCGTAATATTGAGTAATTTAGCGGCATTGTTAAACGAACTGGACTCTGCCAGTATGACAAATGCCTTCATACTTGATAATTCATGCTTCATTATTACTCCGGAAAATGGAAGCGACGATTTTGGGTGGCTGGCCGTTAAAAATTTTAACTGCATTTAGCCAACTTAAATTAATGAAAAAATGTTATTAATCGTTGAGCTAAAGTCATTAGAGATGCTTTGCCCTTAATGTAACCATATCGCAATAAGTTATGTTTTTAAATTGAGGGCATTATTATGAAAAAAATACCCTGCGTGATGATGCGAGGTGGAACCTCGAGGGGCGCGTTCCTGTTAGCGGAACATTTACCCGAAGATCAAACGCAGCGCGATAAAATATTGATGGCAATTATGGGTTCCGGTAACGATCTGGAAATTGACGGTATTGGCGGCGGGAAACCACTGACCCGTAAAGGCGCCCTTTTTAGCGGTTCCAGCGATCCGCGTGCTGATGTCGATTATCTGTTTGCGCAGGTAATCGTTCATGAGCAACGTGTCGATACCACGCCTAACTGCGGCAATATGCTGTCTGGTGTTGGGGCATTCGCCATTGAAAATGGTTTGATTGCAGCGACTTCGCCAGTTACTCGCGTACGTATCCGCAACGTCAATACGGGTACGTTCATCGAAGCTGATGTGCAAACGCCAAATGGTGTTGTCGAGTACGAGGGTAGCGCCAGAATTGACGGCGTACCGGGTACTGCCGCACCGGTTGCGCTCACTTTCCTGAATGCCGCTGGAACCAAAACCGGAAAAGTTTTCCCGACTGATAATCAGATTGATTATTTTGACGATGTCCCGGTGACCTGTATCGATATGGCGATGCCAGTCGTCATTATTCCGGCTGAATATCTGGGAAAAACAGGTTATGAATTACCGGCGGAACTGGATGCCGACAAAGCATTATTAGCCCGCATTGAATCTATCCGTCTACAAGCGGGTAAAGCAATGGGCTTAGGTGATGTCAGTAATATGGTTATCCCTAAACCTGTGCTTATTTCTCCAGCGCAGAAAGGCGGGGCAATTAATGTGCGTTATTTTATGCCGCATTCTTGCCATCGCGCGCTGGCGATAACCGGTGCTATTGCTATTTCCAGTAGTTGTGCATTGGAAGGCACCGTCACCCGACAAATCGTCCCTTCTGTAGGATACGGCAATATCAATATTGAACACCCAGTGGTGCGCTCGACGTTCATTTAAGTAATGAAGGTCAGGATGCCACGACGTTACGCGCATCTGTTATTCGGACGACCAGAAAAATATTTTCCGGTGAAGTTTATCTTCCCTGAAAAAATTCGTTGTCAGGATAAGGACAATCAATAAAGGACTTCTGTATGAGTCATACAGAAAGAACAGGATTTTAAATGAATAAGAAATCGTTATGGAAGCTAATTCTGATATTAGCGATCCCATGTATTATTGGTTTTATGCCAGCTCCGGCAGGATTAAGCGAACTGGCGTGGGTGCTTTTTGGTATTTACCTGGCGGCCATTGTGGGGCTGGTTATCAAGCCTTTCCCGGAACCTGTCGTACTGTTAATTGCCGTTGCTGCCTCAATGGTGGTGGTCGGTAACTTATCCGACGGTGCGTTTAAAACCACCGCCGTATTAAGCGGTTACTCTTCAGGTACCACCTGGCTGGTGTTCTCGGCGTTTACCTTAAGCGCCGCATTTGTGACCACCGGTTTAGGTAAACGTATTGCCTATCTGCTGATTGGTAAAATCGGTAACACCACGCTGGGTCTGGGTTACGTTACGGTATTCCTCGATCTGGTACTGGCTCCGGCAACACCGTCTAACACCGCGCGTGCGGGCGGCATTGTGTTACCGATCATCAACAGCGTGGCGGTGGCTTTGGGGTCCGAACCGGAAAAAAGTCCGCGTCGTGTCGGACATTACCTGATGATGTCCATTTACATGGTCACCAAAACCACCAGCTATATGTTCTTTACCGCAATGGCGGGGAACATTCTGCGCTGAAAATGATCAACGACATTCTGCACCTGTATGGTCGGTACATCATCGGACGTATGGGGCTGCCGTACAGACAGAAAAATATCAACATCATCTGTGTGGCGGTGGATGCCCCACAGGATGTCATCAGCGCCATGGCGGGAAAGCTCGGGCGCGTGCGCGGCGGCCCCATCAAAAGT
>ERZ791624.1526-NODE-1526-length-10247-cov-3.481750_pt1 | contig 10247 bp, 19 predicted proteins | sample MGYA00510058_ERZ791624 | MGnify/ENA primary metagenome ERZ791624 (study PRJEB30046, sample SAMN00715158) | human gut metagenome | study: EMG produced TPA metagenomics assembly of the A metagenome-wide association study of gut microbiota in type 2... | reverse complement strand
GCTATGAAACAGTGCGTTGGCCGTACCATGCGTATGGGCGCTAAAGGTATCAAAATCATGTGCTCCGGCCGTCTTGGCGGTGCTGAAATCGCTCGCAGCGAAAGCCTTCGCGACGGTTCCATCCCCTTGCACACGCTCCGCGCTAACATCGACTATGGCTTCGCTGAAGCTCATACGACATATGGCTGCATCGGCGTAAAATGCTGGATTTACAAAGGTGAAATCCTCCCGGAAGCTAAGAAAGCTCCGAAGAAACGCGAAGGGAGTGAAGCATAATGTTAATTCCAAAACGTGTTAAATATCGTAAACAGTTCCGTGGCCGCATGAAAGGCCAGGCACATCGTGGTAATAAAGTTGCTCATGGCGATTTCGGTCTCGTCGCTCTCGAACCGTCGTGGATTACGAACCGCCAGATCGAAGCAGCCCGTATCGCTATGACCCGTTATATCAAGCGTGGCGGAAAAGTATGGATCAAGATTTTCCCTGACAAGCCTGTTACTGCAAAGCCGGCAGAGACACGAATGGGTTCCGGAAAGGGAACCGCTGAGTACTGGGTGGCGGTCGTCAAGCCAGGACGTGTTCTGTTTGAGATGGGCGAGGTATCTGAGGAAGTAGCTAGAGAGGCGCTGCGCCTTGCAATGCATAAGTTACCCTGCAAGTGCAAGATCATTACGCGCGAAGGTATCAAAGGCGGTGATAACAGTGAAGAGTAAAAAGTATGTAGAGGAGCTGCGCGGCAAGACAGCTCAGGAGCTTAACGAGGAACTTGTAGCTGCTAAGAAGGAACTGTTCAACCTGAGATTCCAGAACGCTACAAATCAGCTGGACAACACAAGCAGGATCAAAGAAGTGCGCAAGAACATTGCCAGAATCCAGACGGTTCTTGCTTCCGGAAGCGCACAGTAACTGTGCATTGAAAGGAGATATCCGTGGAAGAGAGAAATCTTAGAAAGACCCGTACAGGCCACGTCGTCAGCAATAAGATGGATAAGACGATCGTTGTTGCGGTTGAGGACCATGTAAAACATCCTCTGTATAAAAAGATTGTCAAGAGAACTTACAAACTGAAGGCTCATGATGAGAACAACGAGGCAAATATCGGTGATACCGTCCGTGTCATGGAGACCAGACCGCTGTCCAAGGATAAGAGATGGAGACTCGTCAAGATCATTGAGAGAGCGAAATAATCAGGAGGATTCGTGGAATGGTACAGCAGGAAACTAGACTGAAGGTTGCGGACAATACCGGAGCCAAGGAACTTCTTGTGATCCGCGTAATGGGTGGTTCAACCAGGAGATATGCCGGCATCGGCGATACATGTGTTTGTGCGGTTAAGGATGCAACGCCAGGCGGCGTTGTGAAAAAGGGCGATGTTGTCAAAGCAGTAGTTGTCCGCACTGTCAAGGGTGTACGCCGCAAGGATGGTTCTTATATCCGCTTCGATGAGAATGCGGGTGTTGTTATCAAGGATGATGGTACTCCGACCGGGACCCGTATTTTCGGGCCTGTCGCAAGAGAGCTTCGTGATAAGAAATTCATGAAGATTGTATCTCTTGCTCCGGAAGTACTTTGATAGAGACAAGCGTAAGGCAGAGATGATCTGCATACGGATTGGAGGATAACATGAGAAAGATTAAAAAGGGCGATATGGTCAGAGTCATCGCCGGCAAGGATAAGGGTAAGGAGGGAAAAGTTCTTGGATTCAAGGACGACAAGATCCTTGTCGAGGGTATTAATATGGTGACGAAGCACCAGAAGCCATCTGCAGGTGCTCCGCAGGGAGGCATTGTCAACAAGGAAGCATATTTTGATGCTTCCAACGTTATGCTTCTTGTAAAGGGTGAGATTACCAGGGTCGGTTTCAAGATGGACGGGGATAAAAAAGTCCGCGTTGCAAAGAAGACCGGCGAGGTTATTGACTAATCGGGGAAAGGAGGAGAACGATGAGCAGATTAAAAGAGCAGTACATGAACGAGATTGTACCGGAACTTACCAAAAAGTTCGGATACAAGAATGTCATGCAGGTACCGAAGCTTGACAAGATTGTCGTGAATATGGGTGTCGGAGAAGCAAAGGAGAATGCAAAAGTCCTTGAGTCCGCAATGAATGATATGGCGATCATCACGGGACAGAAGCCGGTTCAGACGAAGGCAAAGAATTCCGTTGCAAACTTCAAGATCCGTGAAGGCATGCCGATTGGCTGCAAGGTTACGCTCCGCGGTGACAGAATGTATGAATTCCTGGATCGTCTTGTCAATCTTGCACTTCCCCGTGTCCGTGACTTCCGTGGTGTAAACCCGAATGATTCGATGGAAGAGGAAATTACGCACTTGGTATCAAGGAGCAGCTGATCTTCCCTGAAATTGAGTATGATAAGGTGGACAAGGTCAGAGGTATGGATATCATTTTCGTTACGACGGCAAAGACAGATGAGGAGGGTCGTGAGCTTCTGAGACTCTTCAATATGCCGTTTGCGAAATAAGGAGGACATTTTCAATGGCGAAGACTTCTATGAAACTTAAGCAGCAGCGCGCTCCGAAGTTCTCTTCCAGAGCATATACACGCTGCAGCATCTGCGGCCGCCCGCATTCCGTGCTCAGAAATATGGCGTTTGCAGAATCTGCTTCCGTGAGCTTGCCTACAAAGGCGAGATCCCGGGCGTCAAGAAGGCATCCTGGTAATATTCGAAGAAACAACTATTTGTCGCGTCAAGTCTAAGGAGGATACTAACATGGCAATGAATGATCCAATCGCAGATATGCTTACAAGAATTCGCAATGCGAATACGGCTAAGCATGATACAGTAGATGTACCTGTTTCAAAAATGAAGACGGCAATTGCCAATATCCTGGTTGATGAGGGATATATTGCAAAGTACGAAATCACAGGTGAAGGGGTTCAGAAGAATCTGCATATCACGCTGAAGTACGGCAAGGATAAGAACGAAAGAATCATTTCCGGTATCAAGAGAATTTCAAAGCCGGGTCTTCGTGTCTATGCTGGAAGCGAGGATATGCCGAAGGTCCTTGGCGGCCTTGGGATCGCTATTGTGTCTACTAACAAGGGTGTTATCACCGACAAGGAAGCAAGAAAGCAGCATGTTGGCGGCGAAGTCCTTGCGTTTGTCTGGTAACAAGATATTACTGAAAACAGAAGGCAAGCGTCTGAGACGAACTGCCTTCCGAGAATCTAAGTAAGGAGGAAGAGGCATGTCAAGAATAGGAAGACTGCCGGTTGCAATCCCTGCGGGTGTTACCGTAAGTGTTGCAGATGGAAATGTTGTAACAGTCAAGGGACCGAAGGGAACACTTGTAAGGACGTTTGTCCCGGAGCTTACGATTGAGGTGAAGGACAACGAGGTTCTTGTTTCCAGACCAAATGATTTAAAGAGAGAGAAATCTTTGCACGGTCTTACCAGAACCTTGATTCACAATATGGTTGAAGGTGTGACGAACGGCTTCAGCAAGACGCTCGAGGTGAACGGAGTCGGTTATCGTGCTGTAAAGCAGGGCAAGAAGTTAACCCTCAGCCTCGGATATTCACATCCGGTTGAAATGGATGATCCGGATGGAATTGAGACAAAGGTGGACGGAAATAAAATTATCGTCTCCGGTGTAAGCAAGGAGAAGGTTGGTCAGTACGCAGCCGAGATCAGAGAGAAGAGAAAACCTGAGCCATATAAGGGCAAGGGTATCAAATATGAGACTGAAGTGATCAGACGCAAAGTCGGTAAGACCGGTAAGAAATAATTAAGGAGGAGGGTGCACGATGGTTAGCAAAGAATCAAGAGCTGAGATTCGCGAAGAAAAGCATAGAAGAATTCGTAACCGCATCAGCGGAACCGCATCCAGACCGCGTCTTGCTGTTTACAGAAGTAATAAAAACATGTATGCGCAGATCATTGATGATGAGACAGGGGCAACGCTTGTGTCTGCCAATACTCTTCAGAAGGATGTAAAGGAAAGCCTCGAGAAGACTGACGATGTTGAGGCTGCCAAGGCTGTTGGAACTGCAATTGCCAAGAGAGCTCTGGAAAAGGGCATCAAGGAAGTTGTGTTCGACCGTGCAGGCTACATCTATCATGGCAAGGTCCAGGCACTTGCTGATGCAGCAAGAGAAGCTGGGCTGGATTTCTAAGGAGGAGGAGAAGACACAATGAGACATGAGATCATTGATCCGAACCAGTTTGAGCTGAATGACAAGGTCGTGGCCATCAAACGTGTTACGAAGGTTGTAAAAGGCGGCCGCAACATGCGTTTTGCTGCTCTGGTAGTAGTCGGTGACGGCAATGGTCATGTTGGCGCTGGTCTTGGGAAGGCAACAGAAATCCCGGATGCAATCCGCAAAGGAAGAGAAGATGCACAGAAGCATCTGATTTCGGTTGTACTTGATCAGAATAGTTCCATTCCGCATGATTACATTGGAAAGTTCGGCGGGGCTGCTGTCCTTCTGAAGAAGGCACCGGAAGGTACTGGTATTATTGCAGGCGGACCTGCACGTACCGTTCTTGAGCTTGCCGGAATCCGTAATATTCGTACGAAGTCGCTTGGCTCTAATAACAAGCAGAATGTAGTCCTTGCAACTCTTGAAGCACTGAAGAGCCTGAAGAGTCCTGAGGATGTCGCTCGTCTCCGCGGAAAGTCCGTTGACGAAGTCTTAGCTTAAGGAGGTTACGCTTTATGGCTGGAAAGTTAAAGATCACGCTTGTAAAGTCTCCGATTGCTGCGATTCCGGAGCAGAGAGCAACCGTGAAGGCTCTTGGGCTCAACAAAATGCACAAGACAGTTGAGATGCCGGATAACAAAGCGGTCAGAGGAATGGTCGCTCACGTTTCTCATCTCGTGAAAGTTGAAGAAGCTTAAGAGGAGGTACACTTATGGATTTATCAACCTGAAGCCGGCTGCAGGATCTGTCACCAGCGGCTCATTCCGAAAGGGCCGCGGCGATAAGACTGCTGGCAAAGGCACAAAGGGTCAGAAGGCACGTTCCGGAGCACCCAGAATTGGGTTTGAAGGTGGTCAGATGCCTCTGTATCGCAGACTTCCGAAGAGAGGGTTCAAGAATGTCGGACGTGCTGTCATTGAGACGATCAATCTGAGTGATCTGGAGAAATTCGAGGATGGCTCTGACGTGACCGTTGAAGCACTGCTTGAAAAGAGGATCATCCGAGATCCGAAGGACGGCGTAAAGGTTCTTGGCAATGGCGAGCTGACAAAGAAGCTGAATGTATCTCTGAATGCGTTCAGTGCGTCAGCGAAGGCAAAGATTGAAGAGTTAGGTGGAAAAGCAGAGGTGATCTGATGTTTAAATCTTTACGCGACATGTTTCGGATAAAGGACATCAGAAAAAAACTGTTTTATACCTTTATGATGCTGATTCTCATTCGGTTCGGATCTCAGCTCCCGGTACCGGGAGTTGACAGGACTTATTTCAGCCGGTGGTTCAGTCAGCAGAATAATGGCGCATTCAGTTTCTTCAGTGCATTCACAGGCGGTTCATTTGAACGGATGTCTGTGTTTCGCTGAACATCACACCCTACATTACTGCATCCATTATCATGGAGCTTCTCACAATCGCTATCCCGGCATTGGAAGAAATGCACCGGGATGGTGAAGATGGAAGAAAAAAGATGACCAGGATCACTCGTATCCTGACTGTCGGACTTTCTTTGTTCGAGAGTGTTGCCATGGCGGTGGGCTTTGGACGCAGTGGACTGATCAGAAACTATAATTTCCTGAGTGTGATTACGGTTATTTTTGCATTAACAGCAGGATCCACATTTGTCATGTGGATCGGTGAACGGATCACTGAGAACGGTGTAGGGAACGGTATTTCGATCGTCCTTCTGATTAATATTGTTTCAAGGCTGCCACAGGACATGACAGCGCTATGGCAGCAGTTTGTTAGCGGAAAATCGATTGCTAAAGGCGGAATGGCAGCTGTCATTATTGCAGCCATCATCCTTCTGACGGTTGCTCTTACAGTACTGCTTAATGATGCGGTTCGAAAGATTCCGGTACAATATGCCAAGAAGGTCCAGGGAAGAAGAATGGTTGCTGGGCAGTCATCCAACATTCCACTGAAGGTCAACACGGCCGGCGTAATCCCTGTTATTTTTGCTTCATCGCTGATGTCTATTCCTTCCATTATTCTTAGTTTTGTTGGAAAATCAGCAAGTGGGGTTGCAGCAACTGTGCTTGGCATTCTGAATCAGAATAACTGGTTTGATTTTTCTCATCCGGTTTATATGATCGGACTCGCCTTGTACGTTGTACTGAATATTTTCTTTGCGTATTTCTATACGTCAATCACATTCAATCCGATTGAAGTAGCTGACAATCTGAAAAAGCAAGGTGGTTTTATTCCTGGAATCCGTCCGGGAAAGCCAACATCCGACTATCTGAATAAGATTCTGAATTACATCATCTTTATTGGTGTTGTCGGTCTGATGATTGTTGTCGTCATCCCGATTTTCTTCAATGGCGTCTTCAATGCTGATGTTTCCTTTGGTGGAACATCATTAATCATTATTGTTGGAGTCGTCCTGGAAACCATTCAGCAAATCGAGTCCCAGATGGTTGTCAGAAATTACAAGGGATTTCTCAGTGAGTAATTTATGAATTTACGATATTCATAAACATTCATAGCAAAGTGTGCTTCTTGTCCCCCAGGACAGGGGCACACTTTGTGTTGTTTAAAGACAAAAGGAGCAGAGAATGAAGATTATTATGCTTGGGGCACCAGGAGCAGGGAAAGGAACGCAGGCTAAGTTCATTTCTGAAAAATTCGGTATCCCTCAGATTTCGACAGGAGATATCTTCAGAGCGAATATCAAGAATGAGACTGATCTTGGAAAAAAGGCAAAGTCTTACATGGATCAGGGACTTCTTGTTCCGGATGAGCTTACACTGGATCTTGTGACTGACAGACTCTCACAGGATGACTGCAAACGTGGATACATCCTGGATGGGTTTCCAAGAACGCTGAACCAGGCGAATGCTCTGACAGATGCCTTGAAAAAGCAAGGTACGGAGATTGATTATGCAATCGATATCGAGGTAGCGGATGAGAACATTATCCGGCGCATGAGTGGTAGAAGAGTGTGCCCGAAGTGCGGTGCAACATATCATGTACAGTATAATCCACCAAAGAAAGATGGGATCTGCGATGTATGCGGCGCAGAACTGATTGTTCGTGCAGACGATCAGCCGGAGACTGTGAAAAAGAGGCTTGATGTCTATCATAAGCAGACACAGCCCCTGATTGAATATTACCAGGCGGCTGGATGCCTGAGAACATTTGATGGTATGAAGCCCATGGAAGAAGTATTCAGCGAGATCTGCGGTGAGTTATCAATAAAAGGCGAAGCCTGAAGAAAGTGGCTGCGTACATCTGACAGAGTTTCCTGAACGGGTTGAAGGAGAGCAGCAATATGGCAGTATCAATCAAAACACAACATGAGATTGCGCTGATGAGAGAATCCAACCATCGGCTTGAAAAAGTATTCGAAGGATTGGAACAGTTGATCAGACCAGGTGTATCCACCTGGGAGATCGATATGCAGGCGCGAAAACTGATCAGAGAACAGGAAGGAATCCCGAGCTTTCTTAATTTTGAAGGGTATCCGGCTGCTGTCTGTACTTCCGTGAATGAGGAAGTTGTTCACGGTATCCCGAAAAAAAACCGTATTCTGAGAGAGGGCGATATTATTTCGCTGGATTGCGGGTTGATCTACAAGGGGTATCATTCAGATGCCGCCAGGACATTTGCAGTTGGGCAGATCTCCGAAGATAAACAGAAGCTGATGGATGTCACAAGACAAAGCTTTTTTGAAGGAATAAAATATGCCAGGGCTGGGCATCATCTTCATGAAATCAGCAATGCAATCGGAGATTATGCAGAAAGTTTTGGATATGGCGTGATTCGAGATCTGGTTGGACATGGAATCGGGACACAGATGCATGAGGATCCTGAAGTGCCTAATTTTCATCAGAAATCAAGAGGAATCAGACTGCTTCCGGGAATGACACTTGCAATTGAGCCGATGATTGCAGAGGGCACCTGGGAGGTGGATTGGCTTGATGACGGCTGGACCGTTGTGACGGCTGACAGAAAGCCTGCGGCTCATTATGAGAACACCATACTGATAACAGAGGGTGACCCGGAGATCCTGTCTCTGACAAAGCCATATATTCCGTACGTGGGCTGAGGGAATATAGATGCAGGAGGTATCTGGAGTGAAGAAGGATCATCCGGAAGTTCTGCCATGCCTGGGAATATCAAAAGCCGGACATGACAGAGACAGACTTTATATTGTATTGGGAGCCCGAAATGGAATGTTCCTGGCTGCTGATGGCGTCCATTCACATGTCAATAAACCAAAGAGAAAGAATGAAAAACATCTGCAGCTGATTTATAATGTGACACCGGAGATTCGTGATCTCCTGAACGAAGCAAAGATAGACAGTGACCTGATCCATATAAAGAGAGTATACAGCCGGAATCAGTCAGACAGATGAAGGGGGAGACAACATGTCGAAATCAGATGTTATCGAAGTAGAAGGAACCGTCCTCGAGAAGCTGCCAAATGCGATGTTCAAGGTCGAGCTTGAAAACAAACATGTCGTGCTCGCCCACATAAGCGGAAAGCTCAGGATGAATTTTATTCGTATCCTGCCGGGGGACAAGGTTACAATTGAGCTTTCTCCATATGACCTGGATAAGGGAAGAATCATCTGGAGAGATAAGTGATGCAGTCCATTCGACAGGTAAATGGATATATCATAAGGAATTGAATGAATATACAAATACAGCTTCGGCAGCATTTTGACCGAAGCTGTATTTGCAATCATCAAGACAAGGATCCAGTTTGTTTCTTTATGGTGGTTATTTGTTTCTGTTATCTGCATTCAGAAATTACAATAACTAAAATAAAAAATATTTAAAAACATGTTGACATCCGAATTGTCAGATGGTACTATATTCAAGTCGCCGATGAGAAGCAAACTTCATTAAACAAGTAAGCCTAACCGGTGATGTGAGTACCTTGATAACTGAACAGTGAAACAACCTTGAAAGTTCTGAAAAGTTTTATTTAAGGAACTGACCTTTAAACAGTAAAAGGGATAAGAGATGTCAGTAACATCTTTGATCCGAATCAAATTTTATTCGAGAGTTTGATCCTGGCTCAGGATGAACGCTGGCGGCGTGCTTAACACATGCAAGTCGAACGAGGTATAAGGACGGAAGTTTTCGGACGGAAGACCTTGTACTGAGTGGCGGACGGGTGAGTAACGCGTGGGAAACCTGCCCTGTTCCGGGGGATACCAGTTGGAAACGACTGTTAATACCGCATAAGCGCACAGCACCGCATGGTGCAGTGTGAAAAACTCCGGTGGAACAGGATGGTCCCGCGTCTGATTAGGCAGTTGGCAGGGTAACGGCCTACCAAACCGACGATCAGTAGCCGGCCTGAGAGGGTGAACGGCCACATTGGGACTGAGACACGGCCCAAACTCCTACGGGAGGCAGCAGTGGGGAATATTGCACAATGGGGGAAACCCTGATGCAGCGACGCCGCGTGAGTGAAGAAGTATTTCGGTATGTAAAGCTCTATCAGCAGGGAAGAAGATGACGGTACCTGCAGAAGCAGCCCCGGCTAACTACGTGCCAGCAGCCGCGGTAATACGTAGGGGGCAAGCGTTATCCGGATTTACTGGGTGTAAAGGGAGCGTAGACGGATTAGCAAGTCAGATGTGAAAGGCGGGGGCTTAACCCCTGGATTGCATTTGAAACTGCGGATCTTGAGTACCGGAAGGGCAGATGGAATTCCTGGTGTAGCGGTGAAATGCGTAGAGATCAGGAGGAACACCGGTGGCGAAAGCGGTCTGCTGGACGGTAACTGACGTTGAGGCTCGAAGGCGTGGGGAGCAAACAGGATTAGATACCCTGGTAGTCCACGCAGTAAACGATGAATACTAGGTGTTGGGGCCCATAGGGCTTCGGTGCCGCCGCAAACGCATTAAGTATTCCACCTGGGGAGTACGTTCGCAAGAATGAAACTCAAAGGAATTGACGGGGACCCGCACAAGCGGTGGAGCATGTGGTTTAATTCGAAGCAACGCGAAGAACCTTACCAAGTCTTGACATCCCTCTGAGAGTCATAGAAGTATGGCTGGCCTTCGGGACAGAGGAGACAGGTGGTGCATGGTTGTCGTCAGCTCGTGTCGTGAGATGTTGGGTTAAGT
>ERZ791624.1525-NODE-1525-length-10248-cov-1.527519_pt1 | contig 10248 bp, 10 predicted proteins | sample MGYA00510058_ERZ791624 | MGnify/ENA primary metagenome ERZ791624 (study PRJEB30046, sample SAMN00715158) | human gut metagenome | study: EMG produced TPA metagenomics assembly of the A metagenome-wide association study of gut microbiota in type 2... | reverse complement strand
TGGCGATAATTGTAGAGCCACCAGAAGTGTTTCCTTCGACTGTCCAGAACCGATCTCCTGACACTTTTATTACGATTCCGGTGTGTGTAAATGTGCCATTTCGATAAAAAATAACAATATCTCCAACTTTTGGATTGCTGTTCAGAGTAAACAAATCTGCCATTGTCGGACAATAAACGTATGGCCAATGTTTTAAGGCTTCTTTGCTGTGTCTAAGCCAAACGCCTTCATCATGCACCATGAAACAAACGCTGCGCACCACGGCTGCCCCTGATAATCCGGCTTAATATCTCGCCAGTACTTCGTATAGTTGTTCGAACCGGCGTTTGCAGTCTTACTGTCGAGCTGACTATTATTCTTCTTTTCAAGGTATCCAATCTCATTTTTTGCAATGAGAATCACTTTTTCAATAGCTTTATCCATTGCAGAAACCTCCTCTTTGTAATCCTTATAGAATGCATCCATGTCAACGTTACCACTAATGCCGGATACTTTTCCTCTACTGGAATACTGCCAGCCTACACCAACAGATGGACGCAATCTTTCCTGTACAGAGCCATTATCACTAGCCGGATAACGAGCAATCCAGCAATCGTACTTTTTCAGGGTGTCTGACAGAACGTTATTATACCAATCAAGATTGCAGTAGATACCGACCTTATAACCGGCTTTTTTGATTCTGGTCAGAAATGCTACTGCAATATTCTCAATCGCCTGTTTTCCAAGGTTTCTCTGCTGACTCCATTCAAGGTCGTAGAAGATTGGAAAGTCCATTCCGCGTCCGCCAAGAACAGAAATTACGCTCTCAGCTTCATCAATTGCCTGTGCCGGTGTCAGAGCGTAACTGTATTTATATCCGCCGACAAGGATTCCATTTGACTTGCATCCTTTGTAGTTATGCTCAAAAGAGGAATCAGTTCCAGATTTTTGATGGATTCTCAATATTGCAAACTTAATTTCAGAATTCGATACTTTCGCCCAGTCTGGCTTACTCTGATAAGATGATACGTCAATTCCTTTAATTTCCATATTTTCTCCCTTGCACGTATTTTATTTCACTATCCCTGGTTTTGATTCTGTTACTGTCCCGTCCTCATTCAGTACATAGCCATCCTTTTGAAGCCTTTCAATTACCTTCTTATTCCACAACTCGGGAACATCTGTCCATTTTTTCAATTCATTAATAACTCTTTCTTCGTAAAATTTAACCATTATTCTCACCTCTGATTGTTGCAACTAAAGTAGCCAGTTCATCAAGTGCCGAATCATGCGTTGATACAAGTTCAGCTAGACCGTCAATACCATCACCATTAATCAGAATTTTACGATTAGATTCCGCATTAAGCATCCGCATCACCGAGTCAAGCTTTTCAGACATCTCATTCAGCCTGTTTGAAACTCGATTGATGGCTTTGTAGATATTTGCAATTTCTTTTTTATCCACAATTATCATCTCCTTTGATTAAAAATAGTACCGCAAATCCTTTTAACCGCCTTACGGCGGTAGATGGGATTTGCTAGGATTTTAGATACATAAGCAGGGGACAATGCCATAAGAGTTGCTGACGTCGTTGTAGTGCGAGTTTCCGCTTACGTCCACATGACAGAATTTTCTTTCACTGCCGGAGTAAGGCGAACGTTCCCAATAGTGGCCAGATACAAGGCTATCGTCAAAACGTGGTTTTTTATATCTATTAGCAGTCGCATTCTTAAAATACTGATATTGCTTTCCTTCGCCTGCGTAAGAATACGTTGCACTGCCAAAAATTTCAATTTCAGACAGTAAAAACGCATAATCATTTGAGATTTTAATCGTACTGCTTCGACTTCCTGCAGATGTCAACTTCTTGACCTGCTTCATCATATTTTGAATATAAGTAGGCAAACATTTCTTGTACACATTATTGCACCACGTACGTCTTACACAGCCTTCCCAACCACCACTATTTGTACTTGAACCGTTTATATAACCACATTCATGTGATGCATTATAGGAGGCGTTATATTCTGTCGTAGTGTCTAAATACAACATACGTTCTGTCTGAATTGTAATAGCAGCTTTAGTCTTGCCATTGATAGCAGTCACTAAGTCATCATGTTCGATTCCGATAATTACATAGGCATAATCATTCGCTCTGTGTGACTCACTTACGCCAGTTGCATCCATGGCATTGTGATGGATGGTTCTCTTGTCGCCGACCGCCCAATAGTCGCTAATGTTGATTTTGCCTGCGTAGTGCGCTTCAATCATCTTTTCAATCTCTGCGTCTGTTCCGTCGGCAAATGCGACAATCTTCAAATCCTCTGGTTCCCCAATCAGTCTGTTACCTGCATCGTAGTTATATATGCCATCGGTGTTGTATGGGAACAGTGTAAAGTAATATTGTTTGCCGTTTGTCAGCCCTGTAACTGTATAACCTGTGGTTTTGTATTTATCACGAACTGTGTTATCAACCACAAGTGTTCCATCATCTGGATTTGCGGGATAGCCCGTTTCTTTCATTACAAGTTTTGTACCAGCCCATGTAGAGATGTTGAACCACTGATTACCGTGTTTTCTGGGTCTTGCCATTTAATTATAACCGATGCATTTGCATTCTCGATTGTTGGGTTGTTTACGGGTTTTGGGGTAACGGTTGCGCCACCGCCTTTTGCGTGGAGCGTTCCGTCTTCATCTATGAATGTTGTCTTGCCGTCAGGCTTAACCTTACCAAGAATTTCGATTGTAGCAATTGGGACAGTCGCATCACTTCCCTTGTCTCCTTTTGGCCCTTTGATGTTTACTGTTTCGGGATTGGCGATTCCATCTGTGTTGCTCCAGCTTATGTTTCCATCAGCGTCCACACTTGGGATGAATGTAGTGCCTTTGTCTCCTTTAGGTCCGGCATCCCCAACCTCTCCCTTTTCTCCTTGCGGTCCAGTATCTCCTTTTGCGCCCATATCGCCTTGTGGCCCGGTAATATTTACTGTCTGGGGGTTTTCAAGCCCTCCGTCATTACTCCAACTTATATTCCCTTTGCTGTCTACAACAGGAGTGAATGTGATTCCTCGCGCACAGTATCTCCTTGCTCGCCTTTTGGACCAACTGGGCCTTGCTCGCCTTGCGGCCCGGTATCGCCTTTTAGACCTTGTGCCCCCTGCTCTCCTTTTTTTCCAGGGTCTCCTTTTACGCCTTGCGGTCCCGGGTCACCCTTTGGGCCTTGTGGACCAATTGGAACCTGCGGACCTAGAGGCCCTTGAATCTTGCCGGCATTGTTCCATTTGTGCCGTCAAAAACCCACATTTCTCCATTTATTAAATACGCGTCGTTCTTCTCTGCGCTCAAGGGGAGGTCTGCCTCAGATTCTTTTGTACCAAGAATATTGAGAGATGTTCCGTCATTTCCTTGTTCGCCCTTTTCTCCTTGTGGACCTTGCGGACCAACTGGGCCAACATCTCCTTTTTCACCTTGTGGTCCCTGCGGACCTTGAGGCCCTATAATATTACCAACATTTTCACTATCACCATCTGAAAATGTTATTGTCAAATTTCCATCTGTGTCGATACTGACCGCTGTGATAGAGATACCCCTTAGTGATTCTTTCTGCTCGGGTGTCAGCGATTCAAATGCTACGGTGCCATCCGCACCCTTTTCTCCCGGATCACCTTTATCTCCTTTTTCACCCCTTGGACCCTGCGGGCCAGCAGGACCCTCTGCGCCTTTCTCTCCTTTATCTCCTTTTTCGCCTTTTGGACCCTGCGGGCCAACAAATTCTCCGGCATTGACCATCTCTGAAATATCCTCAATGGAACACAATCGTCTTACATCATTAGCCGCAAATGCAATGTATAAGGCTTTGCCAGATGGAACAGAAGGGTCATTGCCAAGAATCGCAACGGGCTCTCCGGGACGAATTTTCGACGTATCAAAATCGGAGTACATACCGCGCCGGAATTGTATTGTGTATGTATTGGCCATATTAGACTTACCTCCTTATAAAAGGAAATTATTCCTTATGTAATTCTTTACAGAATCAAGATTTTTCTGTACATCGTCATCCATTACAAGGAAATTGCCTTTATTGTTCTGGCTGATGATACTTCCTGTGTTTTCGTCTACTTCTGAATAGGTGTAAGCAATGCGGCTTCCCTCTCCAGTACTAAGATTCATAAAACTTGTTAAAATTTTTTTCATGATATTTTCCCCATTTCGTCAATAATTTTTTTCCCTGTTATTAAGAAGTTCTTTTTCATAATCTGGTTCTGATACTTAAGGCTTTCACTGTAGTCTGGTTCTGGCATGTCTGTGTCTATTGCCCTGTCGTAGGCTGTTTCGCTTGCGTCAGCAAAACGCATGTGTTCATAGTCAGCCTGCCGCGCTTTGATTTCAAATGCAAATTTAAGCCCCGGAGTACCTTTTACAGTGAAATATGTCTGCTCTTTTTTATCTACCCAACAATCTCCATCTCCTTCCTTTTGTAAAAACACATAATATTCAATCCTTACATTGGTAGATTCTTGGAATATATCATCTATGCCTATCAGGCATGTGCCGTCTTCCGATACGGATGCTTCTCCGATGTCTCCGAACATGGGGGACGCCATTTCATAACAATAAAATGCCTGCGTACCATAGTTTTTTGTTGGAAGGATTCTTTTCTTTGTTCCTCGGACACTTAAATCTGCAAGGTCTGTTCCCGTTCCGATGCTATAGAAATGGCCACTGGCTTCTATATGTGTACCTGCTGTAACTTTTTTTGATGCCGAAACACTGTCTGCCGAAACGCTGCTCGCCGAAACGCTTTTATTAAACGAGGCTGAACTTGCATGTACGGTTCCTGTATAAAGATTGATTCCTCTAATACGCGTTCCATACAATGTCCCGTACCCCGGTACATATATTCCTGTATTCGTCTCTGAATAGATCTCTCCAGTTGAAGCATCTAGTATTACTTCTCCATACGTGCCACTTGCTGAAAGCTTTTTAATTCCAACTTTCCATCCTGCTAATTCGCCTGTGTTAATATAATCGGCTTCATGTACACATTGCCATTTGATAGATACAGGCCTTTATTGCTGCTGTTATCGCTTAGCACATTAATAATCTCTTGCTTGGACATTTTTCCTATGTCGAGATCACTGAGCGCTTTATCTGTATAGCTGTTTGCACTTGATAGCGCTGTCGAAGCTTTGTCTTCCGCAACACTATATATTGTATCACCATTTGTTAATACAAATGTATCAGGTCTGAGCGTAACATTTCCGTAGTTATCAATCGCAAATGTTGATACTCCAGAACTGTTTGTAACGTTGATGTTCTTCAGATTAATCAAATCAGCTGAAATCTGTCCGGACTTAATATAGGAAGCATTTATATACAGATGTCCGTTCTGCATATAAATTCCCTCTTGCTTACCGTTATCCGTTAAAGCGTTAAAAACTCTTTCAAAATTGACAATTTTTTCAGCGTCCAGTTCCTGCCAAGCGCCAACAGTTCCAGAAAACATATATACCTGGCTTGTAGAGAAGTTCATGAATATCGAGCCGTCATGCTTTTTATATTCTTCGCTTTTCCACTCAGATGCTGGATAATTCTGCAATGTTGGCACATACGTGCCATAATAGTTCGGGATAGTCACATTGCTTTGAACTGTCCCATCCACAACATCCTTGGCAATTTGTTCAATAGTTCTGCTTTTCAGGGTAAAGTTTTTAGCTTCTAATGTGACAGCACCTGTGTCGGCATCTATTCTTAATGTCGTATTCCCGTTATTATCTTTCGCTGTGAAGCCTCTTGTATTAATCCATTCTGATTGAATACCGATGGCATAGAGAATATTCAGAACGGCATCTCCATTACTATCAAAGCCGGCTTTCCATGTCTGACCCCCATCTACTGACAAAAAGAATCCATCGACACCTGTCTTATAAATTACTTTAGAATCAGCAAGTGTAGGTTTATCATGCCGGTACGTAATTACGGAATCATCTTCTTGTATTTCCTCTGTATAGAAGAAACCTAGCGTGTTTGCTGCAAGCTCGTTCATTTGTTTGAGCTTTACGTCATAGGCAGATAGTTTCTTTTCTATATCTTTTTTTGACTGCTCTACCGCTGTTTGCTGATCACCAATAAACTCGCTTGCATCTTCTTCAGCACTCTTTGCGCTACAACTCCATGATGTTGAACCGCCGAACACGAACTCTATATCTGTCACAAACGATCTAAAGACACGATTCTTTGTGTCAATAAATTCGACTGGATCGCCGAAAGTGGCGTATCCGTTGGCAATTCCGTCACATGAGAAAGGACGCATTCGCAAACCGATTAATTGATTTCCAATAGCTTCGACTCCTGCCTGTGCATTGCCCGACAATAGCTGATTGTCAATAGTAATCACATAGCCGTCCTGACCTGACATATATTCGGTCTCATCTTCTACGTATTTGACGCCTGTTACAATGACATCGTCTACGTCATATTGTAGATTCTGAATTGAAAATAACGCGTGATAATCGTTATTACTTAACGTACCACCATCAATCACAGTCCCTGTCGTCCACGGATTAAGTGTGCCACCATCCAGATCATCACCGTTTGTCCAGTTCTTTACTGCTCCACCATCGTAAATAGTCGTATTGGTAAATGTCTTATCAAACGTAATAATCCTGAGTAAGTCATTTTCATCAATTCTTGCATTTCCACCGACTATCCCGGCACACATTCCGATTACTGTACGGTATGTCGCATTAGATGGCACTTTCTGAATCTGAAAGTCCGCATTTGGAAACATTGCATCTCCAAGAGTGATTCCACATTGCTGGCAGCATTCTGAGAGCAGTTCCTTGACTGTACAAGGAAAAGACAGATTAGAATCATATGCCTTATCAGCGTTATGCATTTTATCTAAGAGAGAAAGACTTATTTCGCTTGCTGTTGCGGGCTTTTTCGATACAATGTAAGTACCTCTCTTTATGGTTTCTATCCTGTTGGATAACTGCACATTGAGAAAGATAACAAACCTTGCAGCGTTAAAATTATATCCGTCAAAACGCCCATCATCGTTTACTAATGATAAGCTTGCCGTTTTTGCGATTGCCACACCCACCGGAAAGTCCCCGGAGTCTGCTGAATCTACGAGATTATTTCCAGACAGATAAAAGTCTTTTTTGCCTAGCTTAAGAGTTGTGCCATTTGACAATGTAACATTTGCTGTCACGTAATAATTTCTGTTTGTAAGAGATTCTTTCTTCAACTGAGTAGATACATTTATCAAATCGGCTCAATCCTCCTTACATTAATAGACAAATCCGTCCACTTTTCTTCCCCGTCTTTCAAAGTTTGCGCAGCCATATTAAAATTTGATGCGTAGAATGTTCTGTCTATCCATCTTCCCGGAACAGTTGGGTCTTTGTGGTGGAATGTAAATTGGCTCTTGTTAAGTACAGTATTTAGTATGGTTGCTATTTCAGCCCATGTAAGCTCGCCCCATTGCATGTCATACCCACCAATTGTTCCCATTGGTGTATTGTGCATAATCAAATCCTGACTTCTTTTAGAGTCTTCCGTAGAAGTGGTTGCGAACACCGGTTTGTAACTATCCGGTGCTCTTATAACAACGTTGTCTATTTTAAATTGTTCCTGCGGCATATTCTTCTCCTTACGCTAACTCAAATGGGTTCTTCCCATTCCGGTTTCTTCTCATTTCAGCTTCACTGATAATAATATCTAACAGTTTTCTGCCAGATGCATTAACTGTAACATTGTAGGTATTTCCGTCTCCCTGTCCTTTTCCTGACTCTTCCCGGACGATCTGCCGTAATAGGCTTTCCGGTGCTTCCAGGTTATTTCCTTTCTTCTGGTCACCTAATACCGCAAGGAATTCGCTTCGTGGTGGAATAACTGCGCCACTGGCCAGATATGGGATAGTTCCGATACGTGGAAATGTTGCATGAAATCCAATAGTCTTTGAACCAAACGGTGTTGGAACAGTCCAAGGCCCAAAGGAAAATGCAGATTCAATTCCACCAATTGCATTATTAATCATTCCAACTGCATTATTAACAATGCTGATTGCTTGATTGATCGGAGCTTTAATAAAATCCACAATGCCTTCAAACGCAGATCTGACTGCATCTCTGGCGGCATTAAACTTATTAGTGATAGCATTTTTTATCGCTTCTACTTTATTAGATACGAACGTAGCTACGTTTTCCCATGTTTTTGATGTCTTGTTCTTTACGCTGTCCCATACGCCTACAACTTTAGTTTTAATTGCATTAAATACTGTGCTGGCTGTGGATTTAAGAGAGTTCCAAAGGCCAGAAAGTGTCTTTTTGATTGCATTCCAAGTAGTAGATGTTGATGTTTTAATAATATTCCAAACATTAGCTATCTTTTCTTTCAAATTGCTTAATGTACGTGTTGCTGATTCTGACAATTCACGAGTCTTTTCAACAACCCAGTCTTTTAATTTTGTTGCTGCCGCGCATATTTCATCCCAGTTTTTGTACAGCAAAACTCCGATTGCTATAGCAGCACCGACTGCGATCGCGAAAATCCCGCCAGTACCGATTGCTGTCGCAATGGCCTTGATTCCACCCATGATTCCGCCAGTACCAGTCATTAACGCGATAAGTCCTTTTACGGCTGTAGCTATTCCAGATGCACTTTTGATAACTCCCGATGCTAATTCTGCAATCTTTGCTGCCGCGAACGCTCCGATTAGGGCTGCGCCGAACGCTTCAACAATCGACTGATGATCAGCAAGAAAAGTTGCTACTTTTGCGACTAAATTAATCACTGTCGGAAGTCCTACCTCAATAACCCATTTCAACATCGGAAGAACGATGTTATTGTAAATCCATTCAAGAACATTTCCAATGGATTCCAGAATTGGTGCAAATGCACTTGTCAGATTACTGATAGATTCTAACAGCGGATAGAAATCTAAGTTTGCCGCCCACGTTGCCGTATCTGCGGCAATCCTCTCAATGAACTGCATAACCACCACAAGAGCATCTGCGATGTTCTGTATAATCTGCGTTCCGACATTGTTCTTATTCCACGCGTCGGCAAAACCGGATGCAATATTCCCAATAGTTTTAAGCACGTTCTGAGCAATCCTTAGCATGGTTGTAAGCATTGTCGTACCTGTACCGTTTGTCCAGACTTCCATGAGACTCCTGCCTACACTCTTAGCAAGCTTCGCAATTCCAGATAGAGCAATCTGTGCCGCATCAATAGTATTCTTACCCTCTTTTTTCCAAGCGTCCTGAAATGGCTTCCAGAGCTTTTTAAGGAGCTTCGCGAGTTTTTCAGCTGATTTGCTAATTTTGTCAAGGACTGTCTCACCCTCTGCCATTTTTCCGTAATCAACATTTTGTACAGCATCTTTCATCTGATCTGCAAGTCCGCCGGTTGCGCCCGGTACTTTTGACGATGAATCCGCACTTTTATCCGTTGAGTAATTATTTATTTCGTCGAGAGGACTAAGATATCCTTTTGCCGCCTTAGTAGCTTTCTTGGTTGCGTCCGCTGTATCATTTGTTGCATCTGCCAGCTTTTCGGCATTGTCGGCAGCATTTCCATATTGGTCTGCCGTATCAGCTATTGCATCTGTTCCGACAAGACCTGCACCACTTGTGCCTGTCTGGCCAGATGATTTCTTTCCGGTGATTAATTCCGTAAATGACTTGAAGGCATTTGCCAGAGTTGCTAACTTACCGAGCAAGATATTAATAACTCTCAAAACGGGAGTGAAGAGATTGATTAATCCCTGTCCGACTGTTGCCTTGAGAGATTGCAACTGTAACTGCATCACTCTGACCTGGTTCGCCCAACTGTCAGATGTTCGGATGAAGTCTCCAGATGCGGCAGACAACTGTTTCTGTACAAAAGCCAAACGAAGAGCCACTTTCTCCTGTTCTGTCATTTCAGATGTGGTTTTGCCATAGCCATTTGCAAGCGCATACTGGTCAAGTGCATTTTGCGTAAGAACGACGCCTAAATCTTTGAGTGTTTCCGTCTCGCCCGTAAATACAGACTTTAGTTTCACATACGCCTCGTCCTGACTGATGTTGTAAAATGATGCTACATCACCGGTTAGCTGCGTCAGAGCTGTTGACATGTCATAAGCCTGCTGTTCCGAGAATCCGAATGACTTAGACATTGCTCCGAATGTACCGACATATTGTTTTGCCATCGTTTCTGACAGCCCGGCTGAGGTCATAGCGTTCTTTGCAAACTCATTAACCTTATCAGACATGGTT
>ERZ791624.1524-NODE-1524-length-10251-cov-1.892016_pt1 | contig 10251 bp, 13 predicted proteins | sample MGYA00510058_ERZ791624 | MGnify/ENA primary metagenome ERZ791624 (study PRJEB30046, sample SAMN00715158) | human gut metagenome | study: EMG produced TPA metagenomics assembly of the A metagenome-wide association study of gut microbiota in type 2... | reverse complement strand
TTACCTCCTTGCCTACTTACCATTACGACGACGTACAATTAATTTTGTACTAGCCTTCTTGTTACGACGAGTTTTAACACCCAATGCTTTTTTACCCCAAGGAGTCATTGGTGATTTACGTCCGATAGGAGTACGTCCTTCACCACCACCATGAGGGTGATCTACTGGGTTCATTGCAGATCCTCTAACTTCTGGACGTTTGCCTAGATGTCTTGTCTTTCCTGCTTTACCTAATTTAATGTTTTCATATTCTGCATTTCCTACAGTCCCTATTGTTGCTCTGCAGTTTAGCATTATTAATCTCATTTCTCCTGAAGGTAATCTTAAATTTGCAAATTTTCCTTCTTTAGCCATAAGCTGCGCGCTGTTTCCTGCTGAACGAACAAGCTGTCCGCCCTTACCTGGGTATAACTCGATGTTGTGTACCAATGTACCAACTGGAATATTCTGAAGTGGGAGACAGTTACCAACTTTGATCTCTGCTTCAGCACCACTCATAAGAACATCTCCTACTGCTAACTTATAAGGAGCAAGGATGTATCTCTTCTCGCCATCAGCGTAGAACAGAAGTGCAATGTTTGCTGATCTGTTTGGATCATATTCAATTGCATTAACTGTTGCTGGAATTCCATCCTTATCGTTTCTCTTGAAATCTATAATTCTGTATTTACGTTTCTCACCACCGCCGTGATGTCTAACTGTGATCTTTCCCTGATTATTACGACCAGCTGTCTTGCTCATTGATACAACGAGTGATTTCTCAGGTGTTGATTTTGTGATCTCTGAAAAATCAAGACCGGTCATATTTCTTCTGGAAGGTGTATATGGGTTATATGTCTTAATTCCCATTTTTGTTCTCCTTTCGGTTCAATTTATTGTCACGCTTTTTTGCGTATAAATCTTTTCGTTATTTTACAGTCCTTCGAAAATTTCGATCTCTTTGCTTGCTTCTGTAAGTTTAACGATTGCTTTCTTGTACTTGTCTGTTCTTCCAAGTGTTACGCACGTCTTTTAACCTTACCGTCATTGTTCATGGTGTTAACCTTAGCAACTTCTGTTCCTTCGAACATCTTCTCTACAGCTTCTTTGATCTGAGCCTTTGTTGCTTCCGGGTGTACAAGAAATGTGTACTTCTTCTCTGCCATTGCATTCATACTTTTCTCTGTGATTACAGGCTTAAGTATAACGTCATAATATTTGATGTCTGCCATTATGCGTACACCTCCTCAATTGCTGCTACAGCATCCTTTGTAAGAACAAGCTTATCATACTTAAGAATGTCATATACACTCAGTGAGTTTGTAGCTGTTGTCTTAACTGTTGGAATGTTGTTTGCTGAAAGAACAACTTTGTCGTTCTTATCCTTTGTTACTACTAATGACTTAGGAGCTTTAAGATTTGCAAGGATCTTTGCGAATACGCTTGTCTTAACCTCTTCTAATTCAATCTTGTCAACTACAACAAGTTTATCTTCTGCAAGCTTTGCTGAAAGTGCTGACTTCATAGCAAGCTGCTTTTCTTTCTTATTCATCTTAACTGAATAATCTCTTGGCTTTGGTGCGAATACAACTCCGCCGCCTGTCCACTGTGGAGATCTTGTTGAACCCTGTCTTGCATGACCTGTTCCTTTCTGTCTCCATGGCTTTCTTCCACCACCTGATACTTCAGAACGAGTCTTTGCGCTCTGTGTACCCTGACGGCTATTTGCCTGCTGGCCAACTACAGCCAGATGCATTAAATGTTCATTTATCTCTACACCGAATACAGAATCATTGAGTTCTAATGTCTCAACTTCTTTTCCTTCGATGTCATAAACCTTAACTGATGCCATTTTCGTTCCTCCTTCCTAAAGACTACTTGCCAGTCTTTACTGTATCCTTAATCATTACTAATGATTTCTTTGGTCCCGGAACTGCGCCCTTTACCAAAATAACATCATTTTCTACATCTATCTTAACTACCTCAAGGTTCTGGATTGTAACTCTTACGCTACCCATATGTCCAGGCATCTTCTTACCTTTGAATACTCTACCCGGTGTAGTAGCTGAACCGTTTGAACCTGCATGTCTGTGATACTTGGAACCATGTCCTGAAGGACCTGACTTTAAGCCGTGTCTCTTAAGACCACCTGCATATCCCTTACCTTTTGTCTTTGCTGTAACGTCGATCTTGTCTCCTTCAGCAAATACATCGGCTTTGATCTCTGCACCAAGTTCGTACTGAGCACAGTCATCAAGTCTGAACTCTCTGTAGAAAGTCTTAGGTGTTGTGTTTGCTTTCTTTGCATGTCCAACTTCTGCCTTACCAGCACCATGTGGGTTTCTGATTACTTTCTTTCCTGATACGTCTTTTGTTGTGATTCTTTCTTTCTTTTCGCCGAATCCTACCTGAATTGCATCATAACCGTCATTCTCAACTGTTTTTACCTGGGTTACAACACATGGACCAGCCTGTAAAACTGTTACCGGCACTAACACGCCGTTTTCGTCGAAAATCTGAGTCATTCCGACTTTTGTTGCTAAAATAGCTTTCTTCATTTTAAGTTTTCCTCCTAATTTAATTCACAGCGGATTGTTTTAACAATCATACTAAATTACATCCTTCGGATGCATTAGGTTACTGCTTATGCACTGCTTCGTGCTATGTTTGTTTTTGTGATTTGATTAGTTCACTTCTAATTTTTTTGTGGCTGATTATTTCATCTTTACGTCGATGTATACGCCAGCTGATAAATCGATCTTCTGTAATGCATCAATTGTCTTCTGTGTTGGTGCAATTACGTCGATTAATCTCTTATGAGTTCTCTGCTCGAACTGTTCTCTTGAATCTTTGTACTTATGAACAGCTCTGAGGATTGTGATCTTCTCAACCTTTGTAGGCATTGGAACCGGTCCGCTGACTTTAGCTCCTGTCTTTTTAACAGTATCGATGATCTGTCCAGCAGCCTGATCGATAAGTTTGTGGTCGTACGCCTTCAATGTGATTCTCATAATCTGATTTGCCATAAAAAAAGCCGCCTCCTTTTCGCACTTTTTAATAGTACAACAAGTGGTGACTGTACACTCTCCCGTGTGTATCCTGAATTAAATCAGAATCAACACGTCGTTTCTATCCTTTTGATAGACAGTTATTGGTACAGTGACTTGTCGTCAGTAATTCTTTATTGACATTCGCTCCACGAAAAACCTGTATCTATGCGATACAGCAACCTCCGTTTCAACGCTATCATGTCACAGCACGTTTGATTATATAACACGTTTTTGCGGAATGCAAGCATTTTTTCTATATTTTTCAAGAAATTTTTTATTATATTCCCCTGCATTTTTTATCCGTCATACTGTTATATTTTATCTGTTTCTTCTATATGTAATGCACAATAGAACCGCTATCGCTTATTTCATTCTATAATACACAATGAAAAGCAATCTCTTATTTCAGCTTAAAGCTCTGCTTCAGCTTCACGCCCTTGTTATTATAAATTTCCAGCTTCGGGAAACTTAAAAGGAAAGCGATATCCGATGCGTAACCATAATTTCTGGTATCAAACCGTTCGAATTCTTCTGATAATGCATCAAACAGCTCCTGCATATCATCTATCTTGTTATTCCGTTCTGACAGATACGCCGTTATAAAGTGTTCTACATTTTCCCGATCATCGATCATCTCCAGATAATACCGCTCTCCATCTTTATAGAACTGAATATCTTTTCCATTTTTCAGAATCAGTTCTTCCATGCTGGTATAACCATAATTTCTGGTATCAAATTCCGTATGCAGCTTCGTGAGCTTGTGTATCAGCCCTGACAACTCTGTACATATACCCGAAGCTCTTTCTTCTATTATAATGCGATAGACATCGGATATAATTTCCGATAACGGTGTCAGACACCGCTCCGGTTCATACCCCTGCAAAATATCTATATAACAGAAGCGATTACATCTGCGGATAAATGCTTCGCTGTGTGCGTCACTGCCCAATACCCGAATATCCTTGCCCTGCTCCTGTGCCTTTACAACTGCCGCCAGGATCGTATCATCATGGTCACGATATCGATTCCTTCGATCTGTCTATCAAACGCACAAGCGACCAATTCTGTTATAAAAGCGCAGCTGGCACGATTTCCTCGTTCTTCTGCTCCCACCATACGAAATCCCTGCTTCTGCAGTTCTTCTTTCGAAGTCTTTGAAACATAGCCGCATGCCAGACGATCGATCAGATCATCCTGCATCATGATCTCTCTGCATACAAGCGGTGCATAAACGGTATCCACTGTATTACAATCATACATCAAAATTCGTTTCATGAATGGCTCCTTTCTTCCGTCATCACAAGCTGCATCAGGGTCTGGCGAATGCCAAAGGTCCGGCACAACCGGTCCGCTTCTTCTTTTGCCCGTTCCCGTTTCTCCTCTGATACCGGTTTCTTCACTGCCCGGATCAAAATATTTTTAGGTGAGTGTTCAATATCAATAAATTCCAACAAATCCGTCTTATATCCGCAATATTCCAGCACACATCCACGGATCGCATCAGTCATCAATGCCGCTGTCCGTTCCTTGATGATTCCGTACTTGGTCAGTGCCGACAACTCCTCCGACCGGATCTGTTTATTTAACTCATGCTGGCAGCACGGAACAGATAGATGTATGTCGTGTTCCAACAGATCGCATTGTAGAGCGCATAGTCAGTTGCCGTATCACAGGCATGCAAGGTCACTACCATATCAACTTTACGGTCTGTCCGGTATCCATTGATATCACCGATCTCAAACTTCAGATCCGTATATCCGCATTTTTCTGCCAGCTTATTACAATTTTTTATTACCTGTTCTTTCAGATCAAGCCCGGTGATATGCGCCGTCATATGACGGATCTCTACTACATAATAATATAAGAAGAAAGTCAGATAGGATTTGCCGCATCCAAAATCAATAATATTGATCTCATCACCTTTATAAGACTTCAGTACATCATCTACCATTCGATAAAGCGGTTGATCTGGCGGAACTTATCATACATGGAAGAAACCACTTTTCCTTCTTTGGTAAATATTCCAAGCTCCCGGAATGCAGGAATATCCATCCCCTCATCCAGAATATATTTCTTCTTGCGATTATTACCGCCAACCGATATCGTCTTATTCTCCGCCTGTCTGCGGCTGACTGCCAGATTTCCTTTTTTGCCTGCTTTTACATCATAATCTGTCGTCAGAGAAAATGCATTCATCTGCTTAAACTCTGCCGGAAAATGCATCGCAATATGCTCTGCCAGCCTTCCTTCTTCGATATTCTCGTGAAGGGCCTGCGTCTGTGTATATTTCTCAAGCTGATATGCATTTCTGCCCTTTAATACCTTCCGGGCAAATACGATCTTCTTGTATTCTCCCTTTCCATTGCTCAGTACGACCTTATGTGGATGTGTCTCCGCGATCTCTTTTATAATATCCATATGCTTCTCCATGTTTTCTGTCTTGTATCTACTTATCATTTTATGAAACACAGCTCATGCAATGTTCTTCACAAAATCTACATTCTCGCAAGCAAATAATTTGGTATTCATCATATCAAAAATTATCTATTGCAATTATATATTTTTGTTTTGCTCTACTGCTGTGATTTTATCACCCCGGCAGATATCGGTCAATTTGTTTTCCTTATATCCCAATTTCATTTTCTTTCCATGCAGATTTCATCGTTGACTTGAAAATGACCGCACCTTATAATATAGTAGTTTTATATAAACATTTCAAACGAAACGAGGATATCGATTATGTGGACAGCAGATCACTGGCAGGATTATGAAGTAATAGATTGTTCAGATGGAGAAAAACTGGAACGATGGGGCAAATATATTCTCCTTCGTCCGGACCCACAGGTTCTGTGGTCAACTCCAAAAACAGATAAACGCTGGAAGCAGTTAAATGGTCACTACCACCGCAGCAATAAGGGCGGCGGCGAATGGGAGTTCTTTAACCTTCCACAGCAATGGTCGATTCATTATAAAGATCTGACCTTTAACCTGAAACCTTTCAGTTTCAAACACACCGGCCTGTTTCCGGAACAGGCAGCCAACTGGGACTGGTTCTCTGATCTGATCCGTTCATCGAAAAAGAAAGAGATCAAGGTATTAAACCTTTTCGCTTACACCGGCGGTGCAACCTGTGCGGCAGCAAAAGCAGGTGCGGCAGTTACTCATGTTGATGCTTCTAAGGGCATGGTTACATGGGCAAAGGAAAATGCAGTCTCATCCGGACTCGGAGATGCTCCGATCCGCTGGATCGTTGATGACTGTGTAAAATTCGTAGAACGTGAGATCCGCCGCGGCAATCACTATGATGCGATCATTATGGACCCACCATCCTACGGCAGAGGACCAAAGGGCGAGATCTGGAAGATCGAAGAAAAGATACATCCGTTTATCAAGCTGTGCAGCGAGCTGCTCTGCGATGATCCGCTTTTCTTCCTGGTCAATTCCTATACGACCGGACTTGCACCAGCCGTTCTTACCTATATGATAGCAACCGAGGTACAGTCTAAATTCGGCGGTCATGTTATCTCCGACGAAGTAGGACTTCCGGTTACAGGCTCCGGTCTGGTACTGCCATGCGGTGCTGCCGGAAGATGGAGTAAATAAACAAATACGGGACAGGCATTAACATTTGTTACGCAAAACGTTTTCACTCTATTCTCACGTAATGGTACTAAACTCCTCACCATACGGTGACTCGTTAAGGACCAACGTTCGAATAGGTTTGCTTCACAAAGTTAATGCCTGTCCCGTATTTATTTTCTATAATCCTACCAGTTTCTCTCGTCCATATCCAGATATGTCTTATGCGTTCCGACATATTTATAGGCCGGACGGATGATCTTACCGGCATTTACCAGCTCTTCTATTCTATGTGCACTCCAGCCTGCAATTCTTGCGATTGCGAAGATCGGAGTAAACAGTTCGATCGGTATATCAAGCATACGATATACAAATCCACTGTAGAAATCGACATTTGCCGAGATAACAGAGTTTCGCTTCTTTGCAAGAAGTTCCATAGAGATCCGTTCAATATCCGTGTACAGCTTGAACTCCTCCTGCATACCCTTTTCTTCTGCAAGTCTTCCGGCATAACGTTTCAGGATCTTGGCTCTTGGATCGGACACCGTATAAACAGCATGTCCCATACCATAGATCAGACCGCTATGATCAAAGCCCTTCTTATCAAGCAGTCCCTGAAGATATTCACGGATCGCCGCTTCATCGCTCCAGTCTTTTACATGAGCCTTCAAGTCATCCATCATCTGCTGAACCTTCAGGTTCGCACCACCATGCTTCGGTCCTTTTAAAGAACCAAGAGAACCGGCAACGGTTGAATAGGTATCAGTTCCGGTTGATGATATAACATGTGTTGTAAATGTGGAGTTGTTACCACCACCATGCTCTGAATGAAGCACCAGACAGATATCCAGTACCTGCGCTTCAAGCTCAGTATACTTCTTATCCGCACGGATCAGGCGGAGGAAATTCTCTGCTGTCGAAAGGCCCGGCTTCGGATTGTGAATGATAAGACTCTTATCCTGATAATAATGCTTATAGCCCTGATAGCCATATGCAGCGATCAGCGGAAACTGAGCAATCAGTTCCATACTTTGACGAAGGACATTTCGAATGCTGATGTCATCCGGGCAGTCATCATATGAATATAAAGTAAGCACACAACGCTGTAAGACATTCATCATATTCTTACTTGGTGCTTTTAAGATCACATCACGAGCAAACTTTCTTGGGAGCTCCCGGAACGTCTCCATCAATTCCTTAAATTTATTAAACTGAGTTCTGGTCGGCAGTTCACCGAATAAAAGCAAGTAGATCGTCTCCTCAAAGCCGAACTTGCTTCCGTGGAATCCACGTTCCAGATCTTCGATATTATATCCCTGAATATAGAGTCTTCCGTCTGAAGGAACCAGTTCACCATCCTGAACCGCAAAACCGGATACATCTGAAATCTCTGTCAGACCTGTTAAGACACCTTTTCCATTTGAATCACGAAGGCCTCTCTTAACATCATATGTAACATAGAGGTTCTGATCGATCGTACCTGAATCATTGCAATAACCAACCAGTTCATCTAAAATTTTCTCGTACTCTGCACTTCCCTTTTCCAAACCTCTATCTCCTTTCGAATATAGTATTTAAGCCAAGCTTAAGTTTATCAAACTTTCGCCTGGCTTGCAAGACTATTTCGCTGCCTGTAAGGCAGTCTCATCTATTTCTATAATATATTTTTCAAATGCATTTATGATCGTGGTATCCAGGTATCTGGATTCCCGTACAAAATCCCTGCCATAATTACTATGCACATGACCATGTACCAGATACTGCGGATGATAGTCTTCGATCATTGTCCGGAAGCACTTGAAACCGGTATGACAAAGATCCTCAGAATCATTGATCCGATACGCAGGGGCATGCGTGATCATAATATCAAATCCACGATGTTTTCTTATCTGCCGACCCAGCTTACGAACGCGCTTCTCCATTGCTTTCTCGGTATACTGATGCGGTGCACCATTGTACTGATACTCCATACAGCCTCCAAGGCCCAGAATCCGTATTCCTTTATATACATAGATTCGATCGTCGATGCAGATACAACCATCCGGTGGTGTGTCTGCATAACAGGTATCGTGGTTCCCATATACATACAGAACCGGGGCATGTGTAAATGTCGCAAGGAACGACAGATACTGCGGTGCCAGGTCGCCGCAGGAAATGATCAGGTCAATTCCTTCTAATTTTTTCTTATCAAAATAATCCCATAGGTATTTTGATTCTGCATCCGCAAGAACAAGAATCTTCATATCCGTATCTCCGTGTTTTCTTTTCTTTTCTACGAAACTGTACCCCGCCTGTTTCCATAAAGAAAACCCGCTCATCTACATTCGTACTCTGGATCACAAGACCCGCATAGCCTTATTATACTATGTCTGTAGTTTTTTTCAATTCCAGATTTTCCGGCGTATTAACTCCCTGGAAAGCAACAACATCTCTGGCATCTTCTACCAGCTCATCCAGAGTCGGGATTGAACCAACAACAATATCTGCCAACCAATCCATCTTCATGATCTCCTCAGGGCTCATTTCACCATCTTCATCATCACGAACCACTCCATTCTGTGAATAGAGCTTGCCGTAGAATGGACTTACCGTACCATCCTTGATCAAGCGCTTCATCAGATTTACCAGTCTCGCCGTTCCAACCGGAAGATGGTTCGAACAGATCACATCGATCACTCCGGCAGACATGCCCCACCAGTAATTCAGAACCTTTACTTTCTCGTTCTTTTCTTCCAGCTTCCAGTTACCGTCCAGAATCAACTGAACAATCTTCTCATAGAATACGCGCCAGTTGTAAAATGGCATCGCAAGATTCGATATCTCGTTCCCATCGCAGGAATACAGACCGAATTCACGGGAGGCCGTAAGCGGTGTGATCATATCCTTATCGGATACATAGGAGATGCCCAGTTCCTTAAACCGTTTCTTCGGATCGGAGCCTTTGACCTTTGACCACTCCAGATAGATTTTCGCTCTTGGATTCACAAACTTTGCTCCCATCGCAAATGCGTTGATGTTCGCCGTTGTTCCATAGATCGGATAATCAGCTACATAGCCGATCCTGCCATCCTCACAGAGTGAACCTGCGATAATACCGGTTATAAACTTCGCCTCATACATTCTCGCATAATACGTTCTGACATGGCTGGTCGATACATTTAACGAGCAGTTTAATATCTTCAATTCCGGATATTTGATCGCAGCCTTTAATGACTCCGGAAGCATCTCCGGGCCAGTTGTAAATACAACATCGAATTTGTCCTGTGCGATCTCTCCAGGCATTCTGCAAGCTTCGTATTATCATCCATATTCGAAAAAGTATGTGTCTCAACCCGATCCTTGAATTTACCTTCTACGCCCATTCTTCCAAGATCATGGCTGTAAATCCATACAGAATTCTCAGGCTCTTTATCATAAACAAATGCAATCTTAAGCTTCTTCGGTACCGGCGTGATACTGAACAGCTTCTTCTTTGACTCTACCGGTTCCAGCTTCGGAACGATCGTCATGTTCTTCTTCTGTGCACTTAATACGATCTCGTCCCAGACCTTTTCCAGATTTTCCTTTACCTCATCATAAGACATATCCTGTAATGCCTTGTATCCATATACATTTAAAAATACAAGCATAGCATCATCTACAG
>ERZ791624.1523-NODE-1523-length-10253-cov-1.860365_pt1 | contig 10253 bp, 10 predicted proteins | sample MGYA00510058_ERZ791624 | MGnify/ENA primary metagenome ERZ791624 (study PRJEB30046, sample SAMN00715158) | human gut metagenome | study: EMG produced TPA metagenomics assembly of the A metagenome-wide association study of gut microbiota in type 2... | reverse complement strand
CTACAAAGTCTTTCACATGAGCAGGAACCATAGGTTTATATCCAGGAACAGACTTCATTTCCCGATAAGCAACAGAGTATCTCAAGCTATCAAGAAGATGAAAGTACAGTGGCGACTCAACATAAGTGATATCCTCATAGAATCCTCTTTCAGAAAAGGAAACATTGGTCACTTGATTATCCTTTGCCTTAAACGACAGTTTCCCCTCTTCTTCAGTATCAAGCATAACATAAGTAAGCTCAGACTTAGAAGAACAGAACTGCCCCATAAACTCAGATTCAACGAGATAAGCCAACTCCGTTTTCAATACAGCAGCAGGATTATTCACTTGATCAAAGCAAATCCGAATATTCACAATATCCTCCTTGAGCAAGGATTTTTGGCGAGGAGACAAATCAATATCTTCGATTTTAGCATTCAGATGACAAGAAAAGCATTTCGTTCCGCTTCGTCCTGACATATTCTTTCCATATCCGATTTGACACGAGGCAACAGATCCATAGTACCATCTATGATTTTTTTTCCATAGAAGTGCTTATACAAAGAATCTATATGCTTAGAAGCTTTGTTGGCAGAACTTTCATTACTCAAGTTTCTCATATTAGAGACCGCCTTGATAATAGAAAAGAAAGCTCTACCAATGGTACTTTTTCCCATATCATTCTCTCCCACAATCACAGTCAAGCCATTCAAGGCAATATCAGCTTCCTTGATTTTATTGATATTTTGTATCTCTAATCTCATTGGTCAATCTTATTTTTCTGCAAAACTAAACAAAAAACATTATATATACAAAGAATTGGAGCACTTTTTCATTTTAAAAACCTTTTCTACAACCTTATCAATTGTCATATGAGATTCAATTGCTTCATAATAACTATATTTTATGCTATCAATGGTTTTATTTAACCACGTACGTTTATCAGTGATTTTCGAACGTAGAACCTCTATCACCTTTTCTAAATTATCAGAAGAGGTTCCAACCATCCCTTTTATCGCGTCAAGAATACTACTTGTCCAGAACGATGAATCCATCGTAAAAGAAAGATCTAAAAGTTTATCGAAAACAGGTAAAGAATCTATTGTATAATTACAGAATCTAATTGCTGTAAACACATTACCGAAATAATATTTATTATCTGTCATACACTTAAGAATCTCTTCTAAAGCCTCCTGATTACCTAATGATGCCTGACACTCCAAATATGTCTTTTTGTCATATTTTAATAGTGTATCCTTAAATTGATTTAGAATATCTTTTACCCATTGCATATCATCCTTTAAATGGCACATCAACATTTTTAGAACATACGCTTTATGCTTATCAGGAATATCTTGGAAGATAGCCATAATTTGTTCCATTCCGTCAGGTTCACTTTTAAGATACAAATTTATGATATTCCCAGAATAACCTTCTTCGTCATGCTTAATGAATTCGAATATATAAGAATACACTTCCGACAAGTGCGCATTTATTGCGTATTTAGCTAATTCTATGTAGTCACAAACATCTAAGCCTTTCGGATTCTTTATCAAAGAAATAATTCTATGCCCAGCTCGTTCCTTACCTAGTTCCAGAACAGCGTAATCAATAAAAGGTTTATGGCTATAAGCATGTTCCCATCTGCTATCTCTTACAGAAGCATATTTCAAACATATTTCTTGAACATCCTTATCTAAAGAGATTTCATAATCTAATGCCAAGCTCAGATATCTCTGTCCTGTACGGTTATCTTTTATCTTCGGCAACACATGTTCAAGTATTACTTTCAAACAGTTCTTTTGCTTGCCAGTTAACTGTTTTATCCTGTGATTTGCCAATTGATCCAATACAAACAGTTCATAAAGGCTTTGATCTTCTATGTTATTTTTGATTTCCTGCAGGTCATATTCCTGCGTTTTATAATTATAGAATAAGCTCATAAACGAACCGACATAACTGTCCCACTTGTTTTCTTCGCATTCCTTTACTCTTGCATACAATTCCTTTCTAGCTTTCGGTGCATACTGATTTACAATATATAGCACCGTTTCTTTAAATTGGTCATAATCCAGAAACAACTCCATGCTTTTTTCTTCACGCAACTTCATCTCATTAGGATGGTAAAATCTTCTTTTGGGAAATTTCTTATGAACCAAGTCATAATGCAGAAGATTCCACGCATTATCATAATTATTAGTAAGCCAAGTAGCAATACCAAAATCATTTATCGAATCTGGTTTCAGCATATCTATACATTTCTCCAAATCTGTTTCATCACCAAATAAAGACAGTTTTATTTTTAGAATTTGCAGAAGCCTTATTTCTTGTTGAGTATCTTCAACACTTCTAATTTCATTTATAAGTCTAATGAAGTCGGGCTTTGGCATATTATCAATACAAAATTTACGAAAAGCTTGAAAAATCTCAACGATAGTATCTCGCAAAGAAATATAATCATGATCCTTAGCAATTTGAATCCATGAATCTATAACTGTTTGACAGAACCCTCCATCATCCACATATACTTTACTATTGCATAGCATTTTTTGAATAGGATTTAACAAATCAGCCTGATTATGATCCGCCTTTTCCTCATCAAAGAGTTGCGGCAAGAACTCCCATAATCTCTTTAACTCATTTTTACCATAAACATTCCCCAAACATTTGTAGAAATCATAGCGGTGAACGACATGAGTTGTACTCTTTAGACTATAGTTCTGCAAATATCTTTCTTGCGCAATAATATACCCCACATATTTATCAGCTTGATTCAAATTTGCAATCAGCTGAAATGCAGTTTGTATGATATGATGATCTTGCGACTTTATATCAAGTATGATAAGTCTATCAATGTCTTCTACAGTTTTCAAATAACTACTATAGAAGGGTACATACAAAGAATAGGTTTCTTGCTCATCATTATTCCCCAGTTCTATTATCTTATCGAAGACTACATTCTTGAATTCTGGCAACAACACGCCAACAGAAGGACTGGAAAAATCCATCATAGAAACACATGTTGTCAACAATGCCAAATATGGGTTTAACTGATGAACATTTCTATACTCTTCTAACAGGAATTCTGCATTATTTTTTGTATTGCACAAACATGCTAAAAACTTGGCAATTCTGTAAAAATCATCAGGATATATTTGCTCTTTTCTATATTCTCCTAAAATTCCCTTCAAGACACTCTGCTTAACCACCATACTAATACTGGTAGAATCAATATTCTGTAAAACCTTCACATTTTTTTTTAACAACCAGTCTATCATCTGATCTTTCTTATCAGGTTCATCCATATATGAGATAGCAAGAACCAGCACATTATACCAATTCTTCTTAATGATTGGAATATCACCATTTGCATAGCATACAATCTTTAATATATACTCAAAGGATTGTTCCTTTAAAAATTTTGCTACAAAATGCTCTTTAAACCCATTATGAATGAAAGAATAAACGTCCTTAAAAGAATCTTTTTTAAATATAGTATATAGAGTTAGATCTGATATTTTTTCTTTGGAAAACTTTAAATATTTATAAAATTCTTGCCCTGACAATACTTGTTTTTCTGAAAATTGCATGGTAAGCGCAATCACTGTAAACAAACTTTCAGCCCCATATTCTAAGCCATTAATGGTATCCCCTTCTTTTTCTTTCACTTTCAAACTTTTGGTAAATACATAATCAAGTATTTCCTTTTGTGTTTGAGGAATCTGATGTTTTTCGCCAAAATAATCAACAACAGAAGACAGATAGAATGGCACATCAAGAAGTTCTGAAATGTTTTGGTGCTGTTCGATATATTTAATAAACCCCGTTGTACCATTACCTATTCTACTCCTTATGTAAGATACTATTTCATCATAAGATAATGGTAGCATCTCAAGTTGGGTAAAATCACTCAACATCCTACCATTGTTATAGTTTGATCGGCATGTAACTACGACCTTTATTTTTGAGTTCTTTTTTAAGCAATCTCTTAGTTCATCTATCAAGGAATTTCTATCTGTATCATTAAGTTCATCTATTCCATCAAGAAGAATATATTGATTTTCTTCTAATCTACATGGCAAAATATGAAAGAATATACCATGACGGGATTGACTATAAGATGATGCCTCGATAAATTGCACCCCTTTATCAATATCTTTAGAGAAAATGTTATATAGCCTATGAAGTTCTGTTGTTTTACCATTTTGAGCTGTACTAAAGATAACAAACTTACGCAAGTCATGCTCCTTAACCTCTTCTATAATTATTTTATCTAAAGAATATTCATTCGATTCTGGAGCGAACAATACATCAAAGGCCTCCGAACGATCTGATTTCAGAGCAAACTTACGAGGCAAATAATGCTCAGGTAAAAGATAATCGCAAATGTTTTCAGAATCATTTAGGAGCCTACAGACCATTTCATAGGAAAGATTACCATTAAATAATAATTCCAGATGTTTCTCTATAAGTGTGATTCTATCCAAATGTGAAGCGAATTGAGCAAAAAGCCATTTTCCATCCAGTATATCATGGTCTTTATCAAAGATTATAGGATCTGAGAGATTCTTTATTTTGCCACTTTTATGGTGCTTGGCTGTTGTAGCTAATATAAAGAACTGCAGATGATATCCTTTGAGGTTAGAAGTATCTTTTACCTTTTCAATGGTTTCTGCAATCTTATTTATACTATCGTTAGAAGAAACCTGAATGATAATTTTATTTTTAGTGTCAATCAGATCGAACCCCACTTGATTAGGTACATTATTCAATATATTAGCATTCTGCAAATGATAATCAAAGCAGTCATTCAGCACATACATAAACACATTTTCTGCCAAGACATTTAAGTCATGGAAGTTAGACAATTTATTCAAAGATATTTGAGTAAAAATTTCCGTAATAAGACATTTAATCTTATCCAAGTTTTCAAACATACTCATTTTTAGGTTATTTATAGCAGACTCTATAGAGCGCTGGCAGGTGGAAAGTTTCTTCAAATGGGTCAAACTATGACTGCATATCAAGTCATTCTACGGAACGAGCCATAATTCTGTTTTTTCGCAAATTTGGTTTACCATATTGCGACTATCTGCTGCTTGCCATAGCTAAGAAAGTATATAACCCCCCAACGTCCTCAGAATGACTCCGATGATGGACAGTTGACCATATGGGGTATTTTCTTTGGACTGTAGAGATTATTTATCTAAATACTATCCTCGCTAATGATTCTAACTTTGAGAACTTATATAAACAACTTGCAAGCAAAGCGATATTCAGTAATGTGAGAAGATTCATAACACACATTGGAGTAATATATCTTACGCTATACATTTCGCCGCCCAAAATACGCTTTTTTCTCAAAATACTTCTCTTCCCCGATACTATCAATTTTAGAACACATCACTATGAGAACCAGTATTAGTCATCACTAAAACCAGCTCATCATTAAATTGCTTCCATATCAACAGCCAATCTGGCATAATATGACATTCCCAACTTCCCGCATATTGTCCAGAAAGTTTATGCGGTTTATATTCAGAAGGTAATTTTCCTGTCTCTTCAAGCAAGCAAATTACCTTCTTTAGCTTTTCCATTGGAAAATTACGTTTTTTACAACGTTTTACATCCTTTTCAAATCGATTGGTAGTTATGATTCTGTATTTCATATTCCCAACTTTTCAAACATATCATCAGCACTTTTATACTCTGTCACTCTACCATGACGAATATCATCCATTGCTTCTTCTATCCCAGACATGCTTTTCTGATGATTAGGAATAATCACAACACCATTCATAGACTCAAGAACCTTCTTGAGCCCAGCCATAACACTATTATCTTCCACCTGTATAGTTAATATTGCCATAACCTATAATTTTAAACGTTAGACTTTTCCGCAAAAATATATCTTTTTCCTGAATCACCAAGAAAATCGCAGAAAATCTGAAAGTTATCAGCAAATTACGCAATGCGCCATCCACCTTGTCCCTGTGGTCCCATCCCGCACAACCACATGGCGTAAACCTCTGATGGTCCGCCAACCATATAGCGAAGCGGTTTGAGCACCGTTTCTGTCCCCTACAAGGGGAACCGAAGGGGTCATAAAGACTATTGAAGAAGACCGAGAAGAGAGGTGGAGCCTTCTTTAATGGAAAAAGCTGTACCAATGAGCGCAATGAAAGTTCACTTTCAAATTGCCGATGCAGCCCGCTTTATCAAAAAAAGAAGGACGGGATGATTTTAGAACCCTACGCCTCTTTCACCATATTCCAGAGGAATAAGCTATTACCGATGATATATCTGCGCCACATACGCTTAGGCTCCTTAATCAAGCGATAGAGCCATTCCAAACCATGCTCCTGCCACCAGATAGGTGCACGCTCCACGGTACCAGCAAAGAAGTCAAACACAGCCCCTATAGTCCAGGCGAGCTCCGCCTTACTGCCAAGTATATCTAAATCTTTAAGTCTAAACATCATCATATTATATCAAATTCTCCATTTTCAAAATACTTACAGTGTTATCCAGAAAACTCGACATATAAGAGTTTTCTTTGTGATCAATAACCCATGCATATATCTCTTTCATCATTTCCAACCCCAGCTGCTTTTCTTCGGAGTTGCCTATATAATAATAAGAGGTGGCTATCAGTTGTTTTGCCTTATTGTGTCCACCTCAGAAAGCGGATAGTCTTTGTTATACAAGCTCTCATAAATACTCAATGCTTCTTCTGCCGCGTCTATTGGATTATGCCCTTCTATAGTGTGGTTCTCTTTGCACCACTCCAATTGCGCAGCACCGATATTAACAAGAGTCTCGCCGATAACTCGTTTGTTTTCTTTATGAGGCATATACTCATAGATAAATCTACGAGAATCCAACGCTTTCTGATAGTCTGAGATAGCATCATTCCATCTCTTCAATTTATAATACAAAAAGCCTCTATTGTGATAACCTTGTGAGGCACTTGTCATTCCTTCAATAGGATTGTAACCTTCTATAATTTCAGAATAACGCAAAAGACTCTCCAACATTTCGAAAGCAAGCGGCAAAAGAGTTGCTTTCTTTGATTCATTCATATAGTCCATTCTGTCAATGATAAAAGCCGATATGATATTCGGCAAATAGCAGAAACAGTAAACATAATGATAATCCTTGGGGGTTATCGTCAAATGTTCTCTGCATTGATTAAATATAAGCACTGCATGAGAAATGACATCCTGCATCCCTTCATCCCAACGTTCTGGAATGGCTCGTAACTGTGCTGCATAAAAATCGGAGCTTTGCAACAAACGTACATTTATTGGGTCATTCCATTCATTGATATCATGTCCCATCTGCAGAATTACATCCCATGCATCTTCATTTCTCTCCAAATCTATGAACACATGTGCAATGCTCGTATATACCTTGATGATAAACCTATGACTTGAAATCGAATGATCATCAATCTGTTTCAGATTGGCGAGAACTGTCTTGTATAATTTCAGTGCAGTAGGGTCTTCATTGCGCATAAGGGCATTGGCAAAGTTGAATCGACAAGTCTCTATAAATTCCGATGAGATATTACGTTTATCAGCCCAGTTAAAAGCTATATAGAAGAATTTATCTTCATCGTAGTCTCCACCATATTGGTCGTATGTAGCTTGCAATAGCTGCATAATGTCCTGCATACGCTCATTAGAAATAATCACTCCTTTGGCAATAATCCTCTTTAATAGTCTGTAAATCGTTTTTGCGACTGATTTTATTTCATCCACATGAATATTTCCAACCGACACGAGATAATTCAAGCGAGCGACGAGTGCTCCTATAGTGGATAGCCAACTGTCGAATATCTGCTCTTTCTTCTTATGCAATATAGATAGGCTCTTTTCCTGTATATCAATAGAATTGTTTATTGATTCCAAGTTCAATGGTTGGCTCTCGTCTATATCCGTCTCAATATTACTTGTTTGTAACGAAGCAAATTTTAGAGTGAGAATTTCATTGACATATCTCAACAAAGTGTCCATTTCGTTATTCAAGACAACTTTCTCATTTCTGCTCTTTGCATCTTTCTTATGAATCAGACTTTCAAGTTGTTTTCTCACGCAGTCCAATCTCTGACATTGTTTGAGCGCCTCAACATCTTGAAATAAGCTCTTGACAGCCGCTATCATATAGCCGGCAAAGGTGACACAACCTTCAGAATAAGCAAAGCCCGAAAAATCATCAAAGACTATCATATTTCCCTTTCTCTTACGATAGAGGTAGAGAAACAGATTTGTTTTGACATCATTCATGGCACCATACTCAATGGTGAACACGCCAAAATTGGTTAAAGCATTGCTTATTTTTTGACTATTATTCAATAGGAGAGAGCCTTTCTCCAAATAAATAGCTACAGGCAACTTGCCCTTATCACCTGCAGATGCCTTTATTGCAGTTACAATTTCCTCTCTTCATGCAAGTTACAATGCTCATGGGTCAATGCCACATAATAATCAGATTGCGGTATCATTCTCCTTTGATGTTTTTCCATCAATATACATCGGGAGATATTATCGCCTTCAAGAGCATCATTCACCGAGCGTACCATATTACCAAATTCAACACTTCGTTTGTGGGCATCAGCACATATAGTAGCATATATTTTGTCTGTGGAAAGAGATGAATTAGCCGACATAACATTGTCACATTCATTCTTAGCAATATAATCCTCTATAACATTCCTCACTTCCGAGCATACATGGTCAACATCGCTACATTTTATGGCAACAATCGATTCCTTTGTAAGGAAGTCACTTACAAAGTTTGCTCCATCATCAGCAGGAAGAGTAAACACATGTAGATTTTCAGAATTATTACGCTTGGCGAGCACGATTTCCTCTTGTGTATATTTTCCGCATCTGTTTTTGAACAGCCCAATTACGATTTGGCTTTCATTAACAAGATACTCGTCATACTCCGTTTGAGTTCTTACTCCCAAAAACTCTGGTCGATAGTCCTCCCATACCATCAACTGTAGCCTTACACCTTTTGCTCGCCACTCGTCATCGGCTTGTCGAATTTTATCACCGATAATCATTCGCTCATAAGCCAACTCACAAGAAGAGGCTAAAAAAATCTTTATTGTATTCATGCACTAGGGCTTTATTCATTGCCGCATTTTTGACTATGATATCAATCCCTTGGCACACCGAGCCAAGTATGTATGGGATAAACGATATATTCCCAAATCCAAGTCATCAGTGTACTAAAAGTTTAACATTTAACATTGTTAGATAGTATCTCCACCATTCTTTTCTCAAAAACCTCCAACGTAAACTCCTTTTCAAATTTCTCCCTGCCGACCTTGCCCATGTTGCTGCGCAAGACAGAATCATTCAGGAGAAGCTGAATCTTGTCAGCAAGCACAGCAACATCATGCTTAGGAACGAGGAAGCCCGTCTTACCATCATCAACAATTCCTGGTATTCCCCCTTCTGTCGTCGAGATGCAAGGTAAACCATGTTCCATAGCCTCCAACAATACAAGAGAGAAACACTCGTTATGATAGAACATAGGAAATAAAGGGAGGACTGGTGGGTTTTCGAAAACTTTGCTTTTCAAAAGCTTTTTCAAAGCATTTTCCCCTTCTTATACCACTCTACCATGACCTTAGCCTTTTCCTCCCAGGAAAGCTCCTTTTGTCTTTCCTTGCAATTCTCCGAAAGGAGCCTCAGTAAAGACCTATCCTTTTCCAGTTCATTGAGCAGTTTGGCGAAATCACGAGCCGACTGAGAAGGAGAAGAAAGAGGAACCTTCCTACCAACCTTATCATTCACAGCATCACCCTGACCGCAAGTATCAAAACAAACGACAGGAAGATTGTTGCCAATAGCCTCCAGCACTACATGAGGAGTACCCTCAGCAACACTGGTAAAGAGGAAAACATCCGACTTTTGCATGATGTCCTGTACCTCATCATGGCTTACAGCACCATGCCAGATACACTTATCAGCAATGCCATAACTCTCTGCCAACATCTGATAGAAACAGCATCACCACCGCCAACAATATGAAGGCGAAGCCTGTCATTTCCCGACTTAGCTATAGATAGTAAAGCTAAGCCCAACTGCTTGCGGAAATCCATTTTACCAACCCAGAGCACATCAAAGGTATCTTTGTCAGATTTATCCACAATAGGATGCTCCTGCACATAGCACCCCGTCTCATTGAGCAGAGGTGAGTCAATACCCATATACTTCTTGAACGAGCGCTGCGAGTTAGATGAAGCAGAGAAAGA
>ERZ791624.1521-NODE-1521-length-10257-cov-1.442364_pt1 | contig 10257 bp, 11 predicted proteins | sample MGYA00510058_ERZ791624 | MGnify/ENA primary metagenome ERZ791624 (study PRJEB30046, sample SAMN00715158) | human gut metagenome | study: EMG produced TPA metagenomics assembly of the A metagenome-wide association study of gut microbiota in type 2... | reverse complement strand
CTGTTTGCCTACAATCTGGCGGTGGTGGTTGATGACCACTTTCAGGGGATCACCGAGATCGTCCGCGGCGCTGACCTGATTGAGCCGACGGTCCGGCAGATTTCACTGTATCAGCATTTTGGCTGGCAGGCGCCGGACTACCTCCATCTGCCGCTGGCCCTCAATGCTGACGGGAATAAACTCTCTAAACAAAACCACGCACCGGCGTTGCCGGAAGGCGATCCGCGCCCCGAAATTGTCCGGGCGCTCCGGTTTCTTAATCAGGACATCGCCCAGGACTGGCAAGCCCTGAGCATGGACGATTTACTCAGTCAGGCCGTCGCCAACTGGCAGCCCGCAAAAATCGAGCATTCTCAAATGGCTCCCGCTGAGCTATGATTAGCCGCTATTTTTATACTGTACAGTTGATCTGAAGTCCGTCTGACACTACGAGGTGCACCATTTTTACCCGAGTCGCTAATTTTTGCCGTAAGGTGCTAAGCCGTGAGGAGCGCGAGGCAGAAGCCGCCGTCGAACCCATGCCTATGACGGTGATCCCGCGTGAGCAGCATGCTATTTCCCGCAAAGATATCAGTGAAAATGCCCTGAAGGTAATGTACAGGCTCAATAAAGCGGGATACGAAGCCTGGCTGTTGGCGGCGGCGTGCGCGACCTGTTACTTGGCAAAAAGCCGAAAGATTTTGACGTAACCACTAACGCCACGCCTGAGCAGGTGCGCAAACTGTTCCGTAACTGCCGCCTGGTGGGTCGCCGTTTCCGTCTGGCTCATGTAATGTTTGGCCCGGAGATTATCGAAGTTGCGACCTTCCGTGGACACCACGAAGGTAACGTCAGCGACCGCACGACCTCCCAACGCGGGCAAAACGGCATGTTGCTGCGCGACAACATTTTCGGCTCCATCGAAGAAGACGCCCAGCGCCGCGATTTCACTATCAACAGCCTGTATTACAGCGTAGCGATTTTACCGTCCGTGATTACGTTGGCGGCATGAAGGATCTGAAGGACGGCGTTATCCGTCTGATTGGTAACCCGGAAACGCGCTACCGTGAAGATCCGGTACGTATGCTGCGCGCGGTACGTTTTGCCGCCAAATTGGGTATGCGCATCAGCCCGGAAACCGCAGAACCGATCCCTCGCCTCGCTACCCTGCTGAACGATATCCCACCGGCACGCCTGTTTGAAGAATCGCTTAAACTGCTACAAGCGGGCTACGGTTACGAAACCTATAAGCTGTTGTGTGAATATCATCTGTTCCAGCCGCTGTTCCCGACCATTACCCGCTACTTCACGGAAAATGGAGACAGCCCGATGGAGCGGATCATTGAACAGGTGCTGAAGAATACCGATACGCGTATCCATAACGATATGCGCGTGAACCCGGCGTTCCTGTTTGCCGCCATGTTCTGGTACCCACTGCTGGAGACGGCACAGAGATCGCCCAGGAAAGCGGCCTGACCTATCACGACGCTTTCGCGCTGGCGATGAACGACGTGCTGGACGAAGCCTGCCGTTCACTGGCAATCCCGAAACGTCTGACGACATTAACCCGCGATATCTGGCAGTTGCAGTTGCGTATGTCCCGTCGTCAGGGTAAACGCGCATGGAAACTGCTGGAGCATCCTAAGTTCCGTGCGGCTTATGACCTGTTGGCCTTGCGAGCTGAAGTTGAGCGTAACGCTGAACTGCAGCGTCTGGTGAAATGGTGGGGTGAGTTCCAGGTTTCCGCGCCACCAGACCAAAAAGGGATGCTCAACGAGCTGGATGAAGAACCGTCACCGCGTCGTCGTACTCGTCGTCCACGCAAACGCGCACCACGTCGTGAGGGTACCGCATGACAGTGGCGTATATTGCCATAGGCAGCAATCTGGCCTCTCCGCTGGAGCAGGTCAATGCTGCCCTGAAAGCATTAGGCGATATCCCTGAAAGCCACATTCTTACCGTTTCTTCGTTTTACCGCACCCCACCGCTGGGGCCGCAAGATCAACCCGATTACTTAAACGCAGCCGTGGCGCTGGAAACCTCTCTTGCACCTGAAGAGCTACTCAATCACACACAGCGTATTGAATTGCAGCAAGGTCGCGTCCGCAAAGCTGAACGCTGGGGACCGCGCACGCTCGACCTCGACATCATGCTGTTTGGCGATGAGGTCATCAATAGCCCGCGCCTGACCGTTCCGCACTACGATATGAAGAATCGTGGATTTATGCTGTGGCCGCTGTTTGAAATCGCGCCGGAGTTGGTGTTTCCTGATGGGGAGATGTTGCGTCAAATCTTACATACAAGAGCATTTGACAAATTAAACAAATGGTAATTTATTTATATTGCGAATATAAATATTTTCTGAAAATCATATCTCATCTCTTTCCTTAATTACGATTTTAGTTTAAACATCTCTTTGCGGAAATAATATAACTTCCTATAAATAAATATCAATCCCATCTCCATACCCTAACCAATTGCACTTGTGAACTTATTTTTACTTAATTTTGAATTAAGTAAATTTAATTTGTTCAAAAGCTTCTAAAGTGCACAATAGGCGACCTAATGAACAATGGTTGTAAATTTGGGTAACAAATATCATTGCTCATTAATATCTAACATTTGTTTCTCCTATTTGTGTCATGAATAGTCATTCTTCAAACATGTAGTCTGACTAATGGAATTTTATTAAAGGATTTTTATGTCTAAAAAATTAGGTTTTGCCCTGTCTGGTCTTATGCTGGCGATGGTTGCAGGTACTGCTTCTGCTGATATGGACGGCGGTCAGTTAAATATCAGTGGTCTGGTTGTTGATAACACCTGTGAAACCCGCGTTGACGGCGGTAACAAGGATGGTCTGATCCTGCTGCAAACCGCAACCGTTGGTGAAATCGATGCTGGCGTACTGAATGACACCGTTGGCGCTAAAGCTAAACCTTTCAGCATCACCGTTGACTGCAGCAAAGCAAATCCGAATCCAGGTAGCACGGCTAAAATGACCTTCGGTTCTGTTTTCTTTGGTAACAGCAAAGGGACTTTGAACAACGACATGTCTATTAACAACCCATCTGACGGCGTTAATATCGCTCTACACAATATTGATGGTTCCACTATCAAACAGGTTCAAATTAACAACCCTGGCGATGTGTATACTAAAGCCCTGGATGCAACGACAAAATCTGCTGTTTATGATTTTAAAGCGTCTTACGTTCGTGCCGTCGCAGACCAAACAGCAACTGCTGGTTATGTAAAAACTAACACTGCATACACCATTACTTATCAGTAAGTATTCACCAGTTAAATTGATTGAATGAATATACAGGGAATAATAATTTCTATTTTATATTATTCCCTGTTTTAATTAACTCTATCAGGGATGGTTTATGTTTTTTAACACCAAACATACAACAGCTTTATGCTTCGTAACCTGTATGGCTTTTAGTTCATCGTCTATTGCGGACATTGTCATTTCGGGTACTCGCGTAATATATAAAAGCGATCAAAAAAGTGTCAACGTACGTCTGGAAAATAAAGGGAATAACCCGTTGCTTGTCCAGAGTTGGTTAGATACTGGCGATGACAACGCTGAGCCTGGCAGTATTACAGTCCCTTTTACTGCTACGCCGCCAGTATCGCGTATTGATGCCAAACGTGGGCAAACAATCAAATTAATGTACACAGCCAGCACCTCACTGCCTAAAGACAGAGAGAGCGTGTTCTGGTTTAACGTACTGGAAGTTCCACCAAAACCAGATGCAGAAAAGGTCGCGAATCAAAGCCTGCTGCAACTGGCATTTCGCACACGTATAAAACTTTTCTATCGCCCGGATGGATTGAAGGGAAATCCCTCTGAAGCCCCGTTAGCCCTGAAGTGGTTCTGGTCAGGTTCAGAAGGTAAGGCGTCATTACGAGTGACCAATCCAACCCCTTACTACGTCTCTTTTAGCAGTGGTGATTTAGAAGCTAGCGGTAAACGCTATCCGATTGATGTGAAAATGATTGCACCATTTAGTGATGAGGTCATGAAAGTCAATGGCCTTAATGGCAAAGCGAATTCTGCAAAAGTGCATTTTTACGCCATTAATGACTTTGGTGGCGCAATTGAAGGTAATGCCAGGCTGTAATCAGGCAAGGATATAATTCCGCAGGAAGCATAGCGTGACTATAGAATATACTAAAAATTATCATCATCTGACCCGTATCGCCACGTTTTGCGCGCTGCTGTATTGCAATACTGCTTTCAGTGCTGAACTCGTTGAATATGACCATACCTTCCTGATGGGGCAGAATGCATCTAATATTGATCTCAGCCGGTACAGTGAAGGTAACCCCGCTATACCGGGTGTTTACGACGTCAGTGTTTATGTAAACGACCAACCAATCATTAACCAAAGTATTACATTTGTCGCAATTGAAGGAAAAAAGAACGCCCAGGCTTGTATCACATTAAAGAATTTATTGCAGTTTCATATTAATTCTCCCGATATAAATAACGAAAAAGCCGTTCTGCTTGCCAGGGATGAAACGCTCGGCAATTGCCTCAATTTGACGGAAATTATCCCTCAGGCTTCTGTTCGTTATGACGTTAACGATCAACGTCTGGATATAGACGTTCCTCAAGCCTGGGTAATGAAAAATTACCAAAACTATGTTGATCCATCGTTATGGGAAAACGGCATTAATGCGGCCATGTTGTCATACAACCTCAACGGATATCATAGTGAAACCCCTGGTCGAAAAAATGAAAGCATTTATGCTGCATTTAACGGTGGGATGAATTTAGGTGCATGGCGACTGCGTGCCTCGGGCAACTACAACTGGATGACCGATTCTGGCAGTAATTATGATTTTAAGAATCGGTATGTTCAGCGTGATATCGCCTCGCTGCGTTCTCAACTCATTCTTGGTGAGTCTTATACGACGGGCGAAACCTTTGATTCCGTCAGTATCCGAGGCATTCGTTTATACAGTGACAGCCGCATGTTGCCTCCGACTTTAGCCAGCTTTGCGCCTATCATTCATGGCGTTGCCAATACCAACGCCAAAGTCACTATTACGCAAGGTGGCTATAAGATTTATGAAACGACGGTGCCGCCAGGCGCTTTCGTCATTGATGATCTGAGTCCGTCAGGGTACGGCAGCGATCTTATTGTTACCATCGAAGAATCCGATGGCTCAAAGCGGACATTCTCGCAACCTTTCTCATCCGTTGTTCAAATGTTACGCCCTGGCGTTGGACGTTGGGATATTAGCGGCGGTCAGTCTTAAAAGATGATATTCAGGATGAGCCTAATTTATTTCAAGCAACTACTACTACGGCCTGAATAACTATCTGACGGGTTATACCGGTATTCAGATAACCGATAATAACTATACCGCTGGTTTGTTAGGTCTTGGTCTGAATACTTCAGTTGGTGCATTTTCTTTCGATGTGACTCATTCCAATGTTCGTATCCCGAATGATAAAACATACCAGGGGCAAAGTTATCGTGTTTCCTGGAACAAGTTATTCGAAGAAACAAGTACTTCACTGAATATCGCGGCCTATCGCTATTCGACACAGAATTACCTTGGTCTTAATGATGCACTAACTCTAATTGATGAAGTGAAACATCCCGAACAAGATCTTGAACCGAAATCCATGCGTAATTACTCACGCATGAAAAATCAGGTTACGGTCAGTATTAACCAACCGTTGAAATTTGAGAAAAAAGATTACGGTTCATTTTATCTTTCCGGAAGTTGGTCCGATTACTGGGCTTCCGGACAAAATCGTAGCAATTACTCTATTGGCTACAGTAACAGTACATCCTGGGGCAGCTACAGTGTCAGTGCCCAGCGTTCATGGAATGAAGACGGCGACACTGACGATAGCGTTTATCTTAGTTTCACCATTCCAATTGAAAAATTACTTGGCACTGAACAACGTACTTCAGGTTTCCAGAGTATTGATACTCAAATAAGCAGTGACTTTAAGGGTAATAACCAACTCAACGTTAGCAGCAGTGGCTATAGCGATAACGCTCGCGTCAGTTATAGCGTGAATACTGGCTATACGATGAATAAAGCCAGCAAAGATTTGAGTTATGTTGGGGGTTATGCCAGCTATGAGTCACCATGGGGAACGCTGGCAGGTTCAATTTCTGCAATAGCGATAACAGCCGTCAAGTTTCTCTCAGCACCGACGGTGGTTTTGTATTGCATAGCGGTGGACTGACTTTCAGTAATGATAGTTTTAGCGACTCCGATACACTGGCGGTAGTTCAGGCTCCAGGTGCTCAAGGAGCGCGAATAAATTATGGCAACAGTACTATCGATCGATGGGGTTATGGTGTCACCAGCGCTCTTTCTCCTTATCATGAAAACCGTATCGCGCTGGATATCAACGATCTTGAGAACGATGTTGAATTAAAAAGTACCAGTGCAGTAGCTGTACCGCGTCAGGGTTCAGTCGTCTTTGCTGATTTTGAAACCGTGCAAGGGCAATCAGCCATTATGAACATCACACGAAGTGATGGTAAAAATATTCCATTTGCTGCAGATATTTATGATGAGCAAGGCAATGTCATTGGTAATGTTGGACAGGGTGGACAAGCATTTGTTCGTGGTATTGAGCAGCAGGGAAATATCAGCATTAAATGGCTCGAACAAAGTAAACCCGTAAGTTGTCTTGCGCATTATCAACAAAGCCCAGAAGCAGAAAAAATAGCACAATCTATTATTCTGAATGGAATTCGGTGTCAGATTCAGTAACTACAAGGGACGTCAAATGATAAAAACAACGCCACATAAAATAGTGATACTGATGGGAATATTATTATCACCCTCAGTATTTGCAACGGATATTAATGTAGAGTTTACAGCCACTGTCAAAGCGACAACCTGTAACATCACACTTACTGGTAATAACGTCACGAATGATGGCAATAATAACTACACATTGAGAATCCCTAAGATGGGTCTGGATAAGATCGCGAATAAAACGACAGAATCTCAGGCGATTTTAAACTGGTTGCCAGTGGGTGCAGCAGTGGCATCAGTTGGATTGATACCACTCTGACCGGAAATGCATCATCAAGCTCACCTAAGCTTATTATACCGCAGTCTGGTGATTCATCTTCGACGACAAGTAATATCGGTATGGGTTTCAAAAAACGGACTACTGATGATGCCACTTTCCTTAAACCTAACAGTGCGGAAAAGATACGCTGGAGCACAGACGAGATGCAGCCCGATAAGGGTCTTGAAATGACCGTTGCGCTACGTGAAACAGATGCAGGGCAAGGCGTACCGGGGAATTTTCGTGCACTGGCGACGTTTAATTTCATCTATCAATAAGAAGGATAATTATGATGACATTTAAAAATTTACGTTATGGATTATCCAGCAGTGTCGTTTTGGCTGCCTCATTGTTCAGCGTACTCTCTTATGCGGCAACAGACAGTATTGGACTGACCGTTATTACTACTGTAGAAATGGGTACTTGTACCGCTACATTAGTAAATGACTCTGATCAGGACATTTCTGTTGTTGATTTTGGTGATGTATATATTTCTGAAATCAATGCCAAGACCAAAGTAAAAACATTCAAACTCAAATTCAAAGACTGTGCGGGTATCCCCAATAAAAAAGCGCAAATAAAATTAACCAAGCGAGCCACATGCGAGGGAACTGCTAATACGGTGCGGGGTTTGCAAATGGTTCCACAGCCGCAGATAAAGCAAGTGCTGTCGCCGTTGAAGTCTGGAGCACTGTAACTCCGGCAACAGGGAGTGCAACACAATTTAGCTGTGTAACACCAGCATCACAAGAGGTAACAATCTCCACTGCAGCCAATGCGGTCGTTTATTATCCGATGAGTGCACGCCTGGTCGTGGAAAAAAATAAAACCGTAAACAATGTCACTGCGGGTAAGTTTTCTGCACCAGCCACATTTACAGTAACCTATAACTAACAGACTTACAGATTCAGGAACTATATATGCATCCCACTCAACGTAAGCTGATGAAGAGAATAATTCTGTTTCTGTCATTACTGTTTTGCATCGCCTGTCCAGCCATTGCTGGACAGGATATTGACCTTGTTGCCAATGTAAAAAACAGCACCTGCAAAAGCGGAATCAGTAACCAGGGTAATATTGATCTTGGCGTCGTTGGGGTGGGATATTTTTCAGGTAATGTTACTCCTGAAAGTTATCAACCAGGTGGAAAAGAGTTCACTATCACTGTATCCGACTGTGCATTACAGGGAACTGGCGATGTGCTAAATCAGTTACATATTGATTTTAGAGCCCTTAGCGGTGTCATGGCTGCTGGCTCTAGGCAAATATTTGCTAATGAAATTTCGTCAGGAGCAAGTAATGTAGGAGTAGTTATATTTTCTACTCAGGATTCGGCGAATACATTCAATGTTCTTAATGCTTCAGGCGGATCTCGTTCCGTTTATCCAGTAATGTCGGATGACATGAATGGTTCATCCTGGAAATTTAGCACCCGAATGCAAAAAATCGATCCTGCATTGAGTGTTACATCTGGTCAACTTATGAGCCATGTGTTAGTGGATATTTACTACGAATAACAAACAAAAACAGCGCAAACCATAACAATAAAGAAACATTGGAGTAAAAATGAAGACTATCTTCAGGTACATTCTTTTTTTAGCACTGTATTCTTGTTGTAATACAGTCAGTGCATATACAAGTTTTATTGTGGGAAATAATGCAGGAGTTGATAACTATCGAGGCCCCTCCACTGCCGCACAGATGACCTTTAATTACACATCAACAGCAAGCAACTTGGTTTTTTATAAACCCACGCAGCTCGGCCCGACTGGGGTAAAAATGTACTGGTCATACCTGGATACAGTACCGGTGGTGGTATTCTTTACTGCAATACATCTGGCAGAGCGAATCCTGGTCCAATAACTATTGAAAATGCCATGGTCTATTCAGGTAAAGATTATGGCGGACATAAACTATTTAATACATCTGTTCCTGGTCTGTATTACACCATGTTAATATCAAGGGTCTGGTCTGCATACGATACAATAACTGACATTCAATCGCTAGGAATCTATATCGGAGATCCTTCCAACCAAGAATTTTTCTTTTCCGTCACAGACAGCGATCTACAAACTAAGGGTTGCAACAAAGCAGACGACTACGATAAGTTTTGGGCTATTGGTGGTATAGTACACAACATAACTGTTGAATTTTATACAGATACTAATTTCGATCCTACACTTAATCAGCAAGTCCAGTTATCCAGTTCATCAAATTACCTTTATTCGTTTAAGGCCTACAGTCCTGGTACAAAAGTTGTAGATCACAGCAACCACATTTATGTCAATTTCACACTGAATAATGTCAAATTAACCTTACCAACATGTTTTACCTCCATACTTACCGGGCCATCAGTCAATGGTTCAACGGTTAGAATGGGAGAATATAGCTCTGGGACAATTAAAAATGGCGCTTCACCTGTTCCCTTTGATATCTCGCTTCAGAATTGTATTCGTGTGCGTAATATTGAAACAAAACTCGTCACTGGAAAAGTAGGTACTCAAAACACACAACTGCTTGGTAATACGCTTACTGGAAGCACTGCCGCCAAAGGCGTTGGCGTACTCATTGAAGGTTTAGCAACCAGTAAAAATCCGCTAATGACATTAAAACCTAATGATACGAATTCTGTTTATATAGATTATGAAACCGAAGATGACACCTCCGATGGGGTTTACCCTAATCAAGGTAACGGCACATCACAGCCTCTTCATTTCCAGGCAACATTAAAGCAAGACGGGAATATTGCTATCGAACCCGGCGAATTTAAAGCCACCAGTACTTTCCAGGTAACCTATCCCTGATAACGTAGCAGCACTGTCACCTTCTGGCAGTGCTGCTACGGATAAATCATTGCCCCCACCAATGTGACTGATAAAATGCCAGACAGCACAACATCAATTTATCAGGATACGTTATGAAACCGACCACCATCTCCTTACTGCAGAAGTACAAACAGGAAAAAAAACGTTTCGCGACCATCACCGCTTATGACTATAGCTTCGCCAAACTCTTTGCTGATGAAGGGCTTAACGTCATGCTGGTGGGCGATTCGCTGGGCATGACGGTTCAGGGGCACGACTCCACCCTGCCAGTTACCGTTGCCGATATCGCCTACCACACTGCCGCCGTACGTCGCGGCGCACCAAACTGCCTGCTGCTGGCTGACCTGCCGTTTATGGCGTATGCCACGCCGGAACAAGCCTTTGAAAACGCCG